>Ga0351903_1187_pt1 | contig 12047 bp, 15 predicted proteins | sample BONcelHT113001D6_FD_206874 | JGI IMG/M metagenome (GOLD analysis project Ga0351903, IMG submission 206874) | Enriched cells from coal bed in the Powder River Basin, Montana, United States - BONCAT cells T11 rep1 HSBNCT.T11.300.1.D6 ... | reverse complement strand
TAGCATCAAAAAAGTATTATAAAAAAATATATAATCAATTTATGTTCTCATCCTGTAAAGCTTATCAATTGCCACCGACGCATTTTCTCCATCCGCGAGATATATCAGCTCCATCTCGTCGTCGGAAATGATCGTCCCCAGGGCATAGCCCTTGTCAAACTCGGCGATATAGAGAGTCTTATTATCTAAACCAATAGCTCCGGCAAAACCTTCCCCAATCTCGGTCTCGTTCTCAAGCTTGATCGTTATATTTCCAGCGAAGATACGGTCATCCTGCTCCAGGAAAGCAAAAATGAGGCTTCCGTTTTCCATCGAATTAGAGTAACCTTCTCCTTCATCATACGCACTCCACGAACCAGTCCAAATCCCAAGCAGGTCTGGAACTTCCGCCCCACTGATCCCCGTGGCCAAAAAGACCAGGACCAATAATGCTAAACACCAAATCTGTTTCATACACGTTTATCCGTCCATCCATCTATTATAAATTTTGCATAACGTAGATGACGGCACCTCCCACCAGAGCTCGCCTGGATATCAGCCACGCTGCGCCCTCGCCCTGTGCAGACTGTCGCCGCTCCCGCAGCCGGGCCCGAATGTCCGCCAGCTCCACTCCCCGCCAGCAGGCCGCCCGCGCCCTGGCTTCCTGCTTCCTGCTCCCTGTTCAGGTGCAGCTAATATACAAATTCAAAGAGAATGCCTTTGAGCCAGAACGACATCCGAGCACTTGTCCTCATCACCGGATCCAAAGAGCCGATGAATCCCCGCACCCTCCAGGCGGAGCTGGGGCTTCGCAGGGAGACCGTCTCCAGGCTCATAACTCACCTGGTGGAAGTGGGGCTGGCGGAACGTAGAGGGCGCGAAGTCGTCCTGGCCGGCACGCCCCCGGCAGAGGCCTTCAAGAAGCTCTACTTCAGCCACCGGGCCTCACCTCTGCATAAGATTCTCTCCCTCAGGCGAATTGAGCTGCTCGCCAGGCTGGACCGGACCCCCAGGAGCCTGGAAGCTCTGGCCAGGGAGACTGGCATCCCCGGAGATACCCTGTACGGCTACCTGAAAGGCTTCCTCTGGGTGGGCATCGTCAGCCGCTCCAGGCAAGGCAAAGCCTATCTGTTCTCCTTCAACTACATCGTCTGGCCGGAGCTCAAGGACTTCGTGACCTTACTCCAGGAATACCAGGTCCTGCGCCTCGTGCCCCGTGAGGCCCTGCTCATCAAGAGCTACGGGACAAGCGTGCTCTTCAAGAGCCTGAGGTCGCAAGATGCCACATTCACCTCCTTTTCCGCTTAGATGAATAGAGCTTAGGCATCTTTCCATCAATAAAGTTGAATACATGCCCGCATTTTTTATGCCCAATAGTTGGCGTCGAGGGATTTGCAGAAGTTTTTATATAATCTTTGAATGTATCTCCATCCATAATCTCGCCACAATCGCATAAAATTATTAAAATTCCTCCAATATTCTGAGATAGAATCCTTTATCAAAAAAGGAACATTAGGCTAATTATTTGTTCCTTTGATGCTAGAGAGATTCCTTCAACTTCCAGGATTATTATCCTGCAATGGTATTTATCAGTAGCGAAAATAACATAATTACATTACGTACTTATCGAATATAAGACAACTGTTTCGATCGAATGGATTAAGTCTTTCTAGCTCAACTTCAGAAATGTGAAAATTGTATACAGCAAAAAATATGAGGAAAGATATCCGGCCAACCCTGTTGAAAATCCGGATCGAGTGAGGTTGCCGGCAATTGAGCTGCGAAAGGCCGGCTATGAGTTCATAGAGCCGGAGCCGTGCAGCCTGGCGGACATCAGCCGGGTGCACGGAAAAGAGCATATCGATCGCGTAAGAGTGAGCGGACACTTTGAAGCGGCGTCGATTGCAGCGAGCGGGGCCATCCGCGCCGCCGAGCTGGCTATGCAGGGCGAGCCGGCCTTCGCGCTGGTGCGACCACCGGGCCACCACGCTGCCGCCAACCGGGCCTGGGGAATGTGCTACTTCAACAACATGGCAATAGCGGTGAAGCGGATCAGGCCGAGGGCTCAGAAGGTGCTGATAATTGATATCGATCTGCACTTTGGAGATGGAACGGTGAGCATATTCCGGGGAGATCACGATGTCAAGATCGTCAATCCTGGATCAGTGGATTCCAACTTCGATTACCTGAATATGGATGCCAGCGGTTACAAGAGACAGGTCGAAGCAGCCTTTCAGGGCTTCGAATATGACATCGTTGGTGTCTCGGCCGGTTTCGACACCTATATCGAGGATTGGGGGGGACTGCTCTCAAATGACGATTTCTTCAAAATAGGTCAGGCCGTCCGAGAGGCCGCGGAGAATAGATGCCAGGGGAGACGCTTCGCCATTCTGGAAGGCGGATACAATGCAAATCTTCAGCATAATATAGCCAATTTCATCCGAGGGTTTGGTAGTGTGCCCAGTTTTCTGTAAATTGAAGTGGGCCAAAAAAGAGATCATCCCTCTAAATCTATAATTTTTTAAATAATTTGCCGCAAAGAAAAAGCTAGAAGGAATAAACCTGGCTGCCATCCCCCATCATGTCATCAACCAGACTCTCATAAAAATCAACGGGCACAGTTGCCTTTCCATCAGCAGAGATGCCCCTCGCTTCCAGGTCTTCCCGGCAGGCTATGATTCTATTCCTGGCCACAAGCGTCACCAAATCCTGGCCGGCCTGACCTGCCTCAACGGCCTCTGCCCGGCCCAGAAGATTGTAGACTCCATCCCCGGCCAGATAGACCACAGCATCCTCAGAGCTCGCCACAAGTCGCAGGCAGAGTCCTGTGCGCTCGCTATGAGGCGTCGTTGTCAAAAAAAATATTCTCATAAAAGTATAATGCCATCCGATTCCAGCATCTCCCCAAAGAACTTCTCCTCGTCCATTAGCTCCACTCGCTCCACCAGGCCGGCGCTCATAAGGCCACGATCCACCAGGGAGAGCTCATGAGCCAAGATCCTCATCTCTGGATAGGCGTAGAGGATATCGGCGTGATTGGGCAGTCCCAGAGCTCTGCTGTCCTGGCCGGCCAGGGCCAGGTAGACGCCGTCCCCGTAAAGGCCCACGGCTACATTCATCTTGCTGCTCACTGCTGCGGCATTTAGCAGGCCGAATGCCTTCTCGCTGCCGTAGGGGGCATTTTCCAGGAGAAAGAAAAAGGACTTTCGTACTTTCACAAATAGAACATAATTCAAGCATGAATAACTAGATTTCCATCGGTTCCTAGCTGTTTTGTGTGGGCAATGGAATATTTGAGTTCTCTCTGATCCTCCGTGCGCTCTGTGCCTGAGGTGGGGTAAGTTCGTAATCATATGGTCATAACCAATGGCTAACGATGTTTCAATTACAGAGGCACCGCAGTTCACAGAGTACGTACATAGCGACTAACTAACAACTGGAAAAACATAGTAATCTGAAGCTAGCCACCGGAAGAAAAGTGAAGAGCCAAAGCTTCTTTGACAAGCGGGGTTTCGAGCGTGCATCCTCCTTTTGATTTATGCAGTGCAGTCTTTAGCATTTGACCACCATTCAGGATAGCATCAATGTAGTTGTTGGGCATCTTCCTACGTTATTGTATTATCTAACGTTTTTGATTTAAAAAAACTTATATCATATGAAGACTATTTAGAGTAAGAAAGTAAAAAGGAAGATTGAAAAAATGGCATATGAAACTATAGAGAAGGCAAAAGCCGATGCAAAGAAAGGGATGGATGATCTCGGGAAGAAAGTGGCTGATGCAAGGGCTGACGCAAAGAAAGGAATGGCTGATGTCGAGAAAAAAGTGGCCGATGTAAAGGCCGATGCAAAAGCTGATATCGAGAAGGTGAAGGCTAAATTTGGGCATGATGATGAGCTAGGGAAGAAAGCAGCTTATGCAAAGGCTGACATAAAGGCTGGTGCGGAGAAGGCTATGGCTGATGTTGACAATAAGATGGCACATGCAAAAGCTGATGCAGAGAAGGCGAAAGCTGAACATAGGAAATAAGATGGTTGACGCACAGAAATAAACAATATATGAGTAATTCAGGCAGATCCAAAATGGGATTCAAACGACTCTAGACATTCTTTCTCTATCTGCCTGGCCCTCCACTTAATACTTTGAGTCCAATTAGAAATTTGAGAAATCCAATCAGATCAATGATAGGTGATGAAATGGATTATGGCAAAATTTTATTGTGTATGACGGTGTTTGTCTGCCTTTCGTTTCAGGCATGCGCACAGTCAGACCCACTGGGTGAAAGTGCCCGCGGAACAGATCAAGGAAGGGATGAAATGGTAGGGTGGCTCAATCAGCCGGACCCCCTACCAGCAGATGTAACTAAATCAACTACAACTGCGACTAGCTCAAATCCTAGCCCTGATGCTACCAAATCAACGACTAAGACGCGCACAACTACTGAAACTGAGCCCACAAGGACGACAAAATCAACGACTACGACCAGCACAACTCCTGCGACCGAGCCTACAAGCACAACCACTGCAACTTCAACTAGCACAACTCCTGGCTTCGAGGCTACCTTTGCCGTGGCAGGTATTCTTGCTGTGACCTTCATAGCTTTAAGGAGAAGACGCTAAGAATAGATCAAATAAAATTTTTATACTTTAAAATACAGTATTAAAATATAAAAATTGCATATTGTGGTGAAAATTATGAAGACAGAATAATTTATGCAGCAGATGGAGGGTTGCAAGCTTCCAGAGATCTTGATCAAGGTCTTTTGATAATGTTTCGAAGATGTTCAGCAAATGGGGTATGACCAACATATGGACGAGAAGGAGCACCTATTTGAGAGTTCTGAACTAGCCCTAAACCCGGCGATAGTGATGCCCTAAAAGGAGGCGCTGCGTTGTTTGTGCGAGCAGATGATGAACTCTAATCTGAACAGGAATGATGCAGCAGTGATTATCAGAATTTCAAAAATATCAAAAATCCGGAATTTGAGTGGGCCAAGAAATAGGTCTGCCCCAAAAATTTATTATTACTTTAAGGAGTGCGATAATTTTGAGTCCGTTCGTTATTTATTGAATTTAAATTTGCATAGCTTAATGAACTTTGATATCTTGATACCAAAAGCTTTTTATTCAATGACATCCTATTAGAGTAACTATGGTAACAGAAGAGTATAAGCAACTGTCGTGTAGCGATGTTGGTATGGCGTGCGGCTTCCAGGTACGCGCAAAGACTGAAGCTGAGGTTATGAAGCTCGCAAAGACTCACGCTGCTGAAGCACACAGTTTGAAGGAAATTTCTGCGGATACTGAAAAGAAGATCAAGGCTGCAATAAAAACAGTATCAGCTGAAGTCCCGGAGAAGAAGAAATAAGAATTTACAGTAAATCCTTTTTTCCACACCCTTCTATCTGTGTTCTGTATTTATTCACTTAAAAGCACTAAATTAATATTTAAATAACTCCACTTTATGCTTGCGCAGTGCGCACTGTTTTGTTTGCTTCATCTCGTTAGAGCCACCACCCTGTCGCTCTCTTCCAGCATCTCCGCCAGGCGGTAGAGGCTGGTGATTTTGATCCCCTCTACATAGTCATCGCTGGTTCCGTCTTTGGGAGCGTAGCCCCGCGCTGTAGCGCACCTGGGACAGGCTTCCACCTTTGCCCCCAGCCGGGCCAGTTCGGCAAAGAGCTCTCCCGCATTGGCAAAAAAGGCGGGATTCTGGCCGGCTTTAGGGATATGGACCGCATCCAGGTAGAGGAAGATGTTTACCCTGTGTGCTTTCTCTTTCAGGGCTGCCTTAGCAATCTTGTAGGCCATCTCGGCATACTGGGAGATGTAAGGCCCGTCCGTCAGGATAATTGTCAGTGTGCCCATCTGCGAGTCCTCATATTTTTCATGCTGCTCATAACAATAGCTCACGACAAACGGTTCACAAGTACTCTCGTAGGGCTCGCAGCGTCTCCAGGCTGGTGGCGAATTTCGGCTCTAGAAGGGGCGTGCACTTCTCTAAAGCAGTCTCTCCTCCCACCAGCCGGATGGCAAAGGCGTAGCAGCTCTGCTCGCCGCAAATTTTGCAGTCGGTCTTGGGCAGATATTTGTAGACTTCAGCGTGATCCACTTTGACCTTCTCCCTGGGAACGGGAGTTACGCCGCTAGCAATGGCCTTATTGATAGTCTCTTTCAGGCTTTCCAAAACAGTCCGGGCTTCGGCCTCGCTGCTGATCATGGTCATGGTTACGTTGCCTGTAGAGTAGAGGGTGATGAGGACATTTCCTTTCTGAATGATGAGGGCTCCGATCCTCTCCGAGTACCTGGCCCTGGGAAAGAGAGGCTCCAGTAGTTTTAGGTCACCAGCCAAAGGCGGCTCCATCCGAGCGATGATGCGAAACTTGGAGGCATCGGCAATGCATGGCAGAAGCTGCCGGACCTCTGTTATCTGCAGGCGCGGCGTCCCGGAAAGGTCCTTCCTGGCCTCGGCTGGCTTCTCGGTCTTTGTTTCCATGAAATTTTTGCCGAATTCCGTCAGGACGATTTTGCCCTCCTTGATATCGGCAAGGCCCGCCTGTTGCAGCATCTGCAAGTGATAGTCCAGCATGCTGGCTCCCGCTGCCTGCTCGACCTCAACTCTAGTTCTCTCTTTTTCTACCAGCATGGCCATGATCTTCCTTCTCGTAGCGTTGGCCATAGCATTGCTCACGAGCTTAACGTCTGCCTGTCCTCCAACCATTTTGTCCACCCCATTCGCAAATCAATCATTTTCTCTTGAACTGCCCGGCTAAGCTGACCATATCAATAACTGCCCCATCCGAGATCCTGTAGAGACACGTCCCGCTGACTATTATTCATTCTTATTTGCTTAAAAGGTTTGACATCCTTATGCTATCGAATTTGTGCTTTGCCTGAGGAAGGTTGGGGGGAGGCCAGCGATCGCCGGAAGGCCCTGCAGAGGACCGCCCTGGAGAAGTAGACAGAGCAGCAAAAGCTGACTATCTTTGCATTCTCCAGACTCTCTCCGATCTCTTGACATTAGTTCATAGAGGAACGAGAGTCTTTGCGTTCGAATTCTGAAAGTTTGTCCTGAAGCTCCTTTCCCAGCACCAATTGACGCTTGGGGTAAGGAATCTCGATATCTTGGGCATCAAATTCCATTTTTATCGATAAAAGAAGATCACGGGCCATGCCAAAGGCTGCAGACTGATCCTTCGCTCTGGAAAGCAGGCGCAGTAATACGCCCGAGTCCTGAAACACCATAACAACTGCATTGGGAAGGTCCCCTACGGGCCGGCATTCGGGATGATTTCTCGCGATATCGATCATGATTTGCATAGCTTTGGAAATATCTGATTCGTAGCTCACCTGAACATTGATGGGTACCAGGACCGAGGGGTCGTTCATGCTGTAATTTATGATGACCTCATTTTGCAATATTGAATTTGGCACAACCAGACGCCGGTTATCCCATGTCCTCATGATAGTGTGAATCAGCCTCATATCTTCGATATAGCAAAATTCATCTCTGAACATCACGGCGTCAGAGATTCGAAAGGGCTGAGCGACCGAGTTGATAATTCCTGATATGACATTGGAAAAGCTGGATTGAGCTGCCATGCCTATAACGATGGATGCAAAGCCTGCCGCTACAAATAGCGAAGTTATGATGCCTAATGATTCAGGAAAAGCCGTAAAAGTAGAAGCCATCACACCCACAAGAGCTACAGAAAGGACAAACAGCCGTCTCATTATGGTTGTCGTTGTGAGAAGCTTCGGCTGTGAAAATGCAACTTGATTGAACGATTTTATTAAAAATTTATTTAAATAATATGTTACGATAAAAGTTATGGCCAGGCCAGCGATGAAAACAGCCACGGACCATAATGTTCTATTCTCCAGAGAGGGCAACTGCATTTACATTCCAACTCCATACTCAGAGATATACTATATCTTCTTTATGATACAAAGATATAAATAATCCTAGATAGTCTTTGATATGTCTGGTTATAAGGAAGTTGTTCTTGACATGTTCTCTTCCGTTAGCTCCTAATTTCTGGGCGTATTCCGGCTCGCTCAACAGCTCCTTCAAATAATGTGCAGTTCCGGCTATGGAATATGTGAGTATTCCAGAATGCTTATGTGTTATCTGCAGAGGGATGCCGCCTACTGCCGTGGCTATAACCGGCTTTGCCTTCCAGAGACCTTCGGTCACAGTCAATCCGAAACCTTCTCGAAGAGACTTTTGCATTATAACCGTAGAGACCCTTTGCAGAGCATTAACCTCTATGTCACTGGAGGGAGGAAGATATATGATGTGAATATCAGGATCTGATTCCGAGACAGACCTGATCTGATCCAGGATGCGAGGCCCTTCCGGATCATCCGTAGCACCGCCGCCCGCTAGAACCAATTGACAGTCAATGTGATTCTTGACCATCTTGTAGACCTCAATGACGCCCAATGGATCCTTGAAATAGTCGAATCTGGAGATCTGGGTTACAATCGGTCGATCTCTGTCAAGGCCGTATTTCTTCACGACGGAATCAATGGTTTCCTGAGGGAGCTCTCTATTCTTTTCGCTCAGCGGATCGATGGATGGAGATATCAGTATCTGTTTAATGGCAAGGTCGTTTCGAGCAAAGCTGGGAGCAGAAAAGACCGCTGCATCATATCGATCAATGAAACCTCTCAGGAAATTCATGGTCGCTTTATGCGGATCAGAGACATCTATATGACACCTCCATATCCATTTATTCCCTTTATGCTCTTTTTCCTTTATCAGGCCGATCGGCTGGGGATCGTGAATGAACATGATGTCCCCGAACAGGTCTAATGTCTCCGAGTTCTGCCTATTTACTTCCAGGAAATAATCCAGATCTTGCTGAGTGATCTCGACATTCAGGCCGTGCAGAGCATTGTGCATACCTTTAGTTATTGTAAAAAACTTCTCGTCGCCCTTGATCACGTCCCAATAGGCATCAACATCTAAATCTCTAAGCAGCGGAATCATTCTGGACAGTATCTCGGCAACGCCGCCACCAACAGAAGTGGAGTTGATGTTCTGAACCGATTTTCCTTTGAGCCTATTCGCCAGCATGTATAGCTCGTCCACCTCGTCGTCTCCAACGATGGCCCTGTAATCGTCAATCTTGGACACGGCACTCGACCTTCCTTATTATTTTTTGTCTTAAATTTTCCAAGGTTATGTTGTAGGGATCTAATTTGGAGATCTCATGGGCAAGCCTCTCTTCTCCCATGCTTTTCAGCCATTGAGAGAAGTCATTATCCGGAACTCCAAGTCTCATGCGGGCTTCGAACATGTGAAAATATAGGGAGTGAATGCTCACTTTTCTCAGCATTTGTGCAAATTCCTCTAAATTATGGGCGGTATACGGCAGGGGCAGAACCAGCGTTTTGCAGGCCATAAAATGAAATTCGAAACCAGGTATGCAATCTGCATTTTCGCCGTTCTTAGAGATATAATCTTCGAGTATATTCACAAAGTCTCTGCGAAGCTTCTCCAAATTACAGTAACTAACTGTGTCCACGCTCAGAAATTCCTCCCCCAAGCCTCTAAGGTGCAGTATCTCCATCAGCCAGAAAGCAAAGTCGTTAGGCGGTTCGGGAGATAAATAGTGGTGCTGCTGCAGGAATCGATGCGTATGATAGTAAATGCAGGAAGCTGGAACGGTCTTTATACCCGTCAGCAGCTCCTCGGGGTTTCTGGCTTTACGACCCAGCAGTTCGACGAGATGGTATTGTGTATGGAAATTAAATCCTTCATTCATGCAAGCATTTCCTCCAGCAAATCCAGAGCATCGTTGCTATCTTTAATAATGAATCTGGCCAGGGATTTATCAGATCCCACTTTTAGAGAATAGGCCGATTCAGGCATTGACTTGAATAGATCCTCATCGGTGAGATCATCTCCCAAAGCCATAATGAAATCATATCCTCCCTTAGTGAGCCAGTGTTGACTGGCGTCTCCTTTGTTGATTCCAGCGTTGCGAACCTCAATTATCTTGTTGCCAGGAAGAATCTGAATATCGATATTGGCGGTAAAGTTTACCAGGACATCGACCAGCTCCTTGGCTTTAAGAGAAGCGATCTCAGGATCGGCCATTCGAAAATGCCAGACTAAAGAGAACTCCTTTATCTCCACAAAAGATCCTGGAATCCTGTCGGCATATACCTCCAGGATGGGCTGGATCTTGTCCATCCAACTCTTCTTGAGGCTTTTCGGATTCTTCCATTCGCCTTCTTTTTTCTTGATCCAGACGCCATGCTCAGCTACCATGCCTACCTTATAATCGCCGAACCATTCCTGCAAGGTGTTCTTGCTGCGGCCGCTTATTAAAACAAAATCGTTTTTTGCATCTTTGGTAAGCTTTTCCAGCAAATCATATAGTCGTTTATCAGGTTTTGCCAGGTGGGGATGCTCTGCAAAAGGAACAAGGGTTCCGTCATAATCGGAGAATATCAGTCTTTTGCTCGCGCTCTTATAGGCTTCAACCAACGTTTTCCTTTGCTCTTTTCCTAGCAGTTTGATCTCCTTAGATCTCTGATCATCAACCACGGATTGTATAGATTGTATGAAATCTTCTGCCCAATGATCGACATCATAGCGACTCAGTCTGATCTGCATTTTTTCATTGCGGCGGATCTGCTCTTCTTCAGGCATTTCCAGGGCCTCCTCAAGTGCACTGGCAATTTCTTTTACGTAGTTTGGATTGATAATAATGGCCTCTACCGTCTCCTTTGAAGCCCCCGCCATCTCGCTGAGAATGAGGACCCCCTTCTTATTGGATTTGCACGACACAAACTCCTTGGCTACGAGGTTCATGCCGTCTCTTAAAGGAGTAATCAGAGCTACATCGCAAATATTATACAAAGCGAGAAGCTGGGATTCAGGCAAATATCTGTAAGAGTAAAGTATCGGCGTCCAATTGATGTTCCCAAACTTGCCATTGATCTCTCCAACCTTCTCGTCTATTTGCCTCTTCATCAAGTGGTAATGCTCCACCTTAATTCGTGAGGGAACAACCACCAAAATTAAGGTCACCCTGCCACGCCAGGATGGATATCTATTTAGAAATTCTTCATATCCTTGCAGCCTCTTAGCAATGCCTTTTGTGTAATCCAGCCGATCAACAGAAAGAATCGTTTTCTTCCCCTCGAAGGCACCCTTTAGAGTTTCCATCTCCTCACGTACTTCTGGCCTGCAGCTGGAATCGTGAAATTTTTCAAAGCTTATACCCATGGGAAAGGTCTCAGCCTTTATATTTCGGCCTTTAAAATCCATCTGGCCAAGATCGTTTTCAAGTCCCAATATACGTTGAACGCATCTGAGAAAATGCAGGGTATAATCATAGGTGTGAAAACCAACTAGATTGGCTCCTAGAAGTCCCTTTAGAATCTCCTTGCGCCATTCACTTGGCAAGATTCGAAAGAGTTCAAAGGACGGGAAGGGAATATGCAAAAAGAAGCCTATGGGGATGTCTGGAAATCTTTGCCGGATCATTCCTGGCAGCAGCATGAAATGGTAATCGTGAATCCATAGTACGTCACCAGGCAGTAAGATCTTTGAAAGAACTTCACAAAAGATCTCATTGACCTGCTTGTAGTTATTCCATAGCTCTTCATCATAAGATGTCAGTGATGGAAAATAATGGAATAAAGGCCATATGGTTTTATTGCACAGCCCGTGATAGAATTTATCAATTACCTGTCCTGGGAGGAAGACAGGATAGCAAGAGAAGTCTTTCTCTAGCGTGGACACTAATTCACGCTGTTTCTTTTCCGGAAGGTTTATGCCCGGCCAGCCCACCCAGAGATAATTCGAATTTCCAGAAGGATTTTTCTTCAATGAATTTACGTATGAGGATAGGCCCGTCGCTAACCCACCCACGCTTTCTTTGAATTGAAGCACGTGATTCTCTTCTACCACAGTCACTGGCAAACGGTTTGATACTATAACTAGTCTCATTGTCCATCCATAATGCGCTTAAATATGTTGCTAAATTGAATTTGGTCAATTCTTTTTGGCCAAAAAGAGTATAAAGCTCTTTCGCTATAAAATTATTACT
>Ga0351903_1185_pt1 | contig 12070 bp, 9 predicted proteins | sample BONcelHT113001D6_FD_206874 | JGI IMG/M metagenome (GOLD analysis project Ga0351903, IMG submission 206874) | Enriched cells from coal bed in the Powder River Basin, Montana, United States - BONCAT cells T11 rep1 HSBNCT.T11.300.1.D6 ... | reverse complement strand
CAGCCTGCAGATCTCGGGCGCAATTGCGGCAGCGGTGCAAGCGGGAGCCTCAAAGGAAAAGGCCGTACTGCAAAAAGCACAGGAAAGCCCCATCATCACCCGTTACATCTTCGGCTACGACCTTAAGATGATGGATACGGTGGGCCCGGCCATCCTGGGCCTGGTGGTCTTCTTCTTCACTTTCATCAATGCCGCCATCGCCTTCATCCGGGAGAGATCGCAGGGGACGCTGGAGAAGTTCATGGTCTCGCCCCTCAGCCGGCTGGAGATGGTATCTGGCTATGTACTGGGCTTCTCCCTCTTCACGATCCTGCAATCGGCTACCACCCTCTTCGTGGTTACCTTCGGCTTCGGAGTGCCCCTGCAAGGTAGCCCACTCACCGCGCTGGCGGTGGTGCTGCTTTTAGGCGCGGGCGCTCTGGTCCTGGGATCCTTCTTCTCCAACTTCGCTCGAAGCGAGTTTCAGGTGGTGCAGTTCATACCCCTCATCATCACTCCTCAGATTGTCCTCTGCGGCATCTGGTGGCCCCTGCAATCCGTGCCCGAGTTCATCCGCCCCTTCTCCTACATCCTTCCCCTCACCTATGCAGCCCATGCCCTGCGAGCGGTGATGCTCAAGGGAGCCGGTATTAGCGATATACTCTATCCCGACCTGCTGGCGCTGGGAGTATTCTTCCTGATCTTCTTTGTGGCGGCGACGCTCATGCTGAAAAGAGAGGTGGCATGAGTTAATGGCGATCCTTGGTGATTCTTCAAGATATAGGCTCAAAAGAAAATGAGCTGTAGCCTGCAGTGCTTGGCTGGAATACAGCGAGGCCGAAATAAACCAATGCTTTAACTTCGCGGCTTCGCGTGGAACCGGACCCTGTTGAATTTCACGCGAAGCCGCGAAGAACAATCAGCTGTGAACAAAGGCACATTATTGCATGCCCAAACGTTCCTTTATCGCTCGGACATCGGCCTGTACCTGTCTAAGAGTCATCCCATATCCTGGTTGAATGTCCTCTCTCAAGCCTTTGATTTCTTCCAGGATTTGCGGAGTGACGGCGGTATTCTTCCTTACTTCAAACATGCTGTCTCTCAGGTCAAGAAGTACGGGGATAGCCTTATTTAATTGGACTGTGGCGCAGAACTGAGCATACTCTCCAATTTTCATGACTTCTCCCTCGAAGTCATCAAAGACGATATTTGATACTTTCGAGCGGACGGGGCGTTCGGTCTCTACCTGGTTACAGAATGCTTTGATTGCCGCTTCGTCACCATCTGCAAAAGCTACGACTTCTTCGCCTTCGCTGCTTTTTGTATTATGTGCTTCGACCATTCTGATTCTGTTGGACATGGCGATGCCGAGCAGGAAGTATCTGTAGCCTACGTCATGCACTTTAGGACCGATAATCTTGAATTCCAGTTTCATAACCGTTCTCAGTATATGTTAGTTGGGCTATTTGGATCCTTCCTTGAGTAACTGAAGGACCCAGACCAGTCGTCTCGCAACCCGCCTCATGTCAGCTTGCTCTTAACCTTGGCGTAAAATCCAACTCTTCCCACCTTCACAAACCTGGCCGGGGTCTTGGCCTTGCTTATGACCACCGTATCCTTAGAAGAGATGGTAGTCGAGGTCTGGCCGTCCACCACCACCAGCGCCTCCTTCTCCGGCAGCTTGAGCCGAACCTCGATGACGCTGTCTCCCGGAATCACCCAGGGCCGGCTGGAGAGCTTGAAGGGTGCCATGGGTACGAGCACAATGGCGTCCACCCGCGGATCGACGATGGGCCCGCCCGCAGACATGGCATAGGCCGTGGAGCCGGTGGAGGTGGCGATGATGACGCCGTCCGCCCGGAAGTCCTCCATAAGAGCACCGTCCACAATGATCTCAAACTCGATCATCTTGGCGGGACTGGCGGTGAGAAAGGCGATCTCATTGGTGGCGCGAGGCAGGCATACCCCATTGAGCAGCAATTTCAGGCGCGAGCGCACATCCACATCAAAGCCCGATAACAGCCGCATTAGAGTCTCGATGGCGTCCTTGGGCTCCACGTCCACCAGAAAGCCCAGCGTACCCATGTTTATGCCCAGGATTGGCACCGGATCTGCCATCTTGTGAATGGTGCGCAGAATGGTTCCGTCTCCCCCTACGGAGACTATGAAGTCCACCTTCTGACGCTCCATCTCCGCGACTGTTGTGCCCTGCCGGCCGATTTGCAGAGCAAGGTCCTCATCCACGAATATCGTGACGCCCTTATCCTCGCACTCGATCTGATAGATGAGCATCTGCGCCAGCCGAATTGATTCGGGCTGCTGCCGGGAGACAAAGCCGATCTTAATGGGGGCCGCCTCCGATGAGCCTGAGCAGGTCCGCGTGCTTTAGGCCGTTTGAGCCGATCAGATCCTTCCTCTGCCACATATTGCCATCAAGATGAAGCGCGTTTCCCAGCGCATCGGTCACCTTTCCGCCCGCCTCCTCCAGGATGATCTTCCCTGCCGCCACATCCACTACCCGCATCATGCCCCGCAGATCCACGAAGGCGTCCAGCTTTCCTGAGGCGACAAGAGCCATCTCCAGGGAGGTGCTCCCTAAGGTGCGAATGCGGCGCACAGTGTCTCCGATGCCCGCAATCCTGCCCGTATGGGGCCGCAGGGTGTAAGCGGAGATGCTGAAATGTGAGAGGTCGGCATGGGGCGATACTTGCAGGCGGCCGCCCAGCTGAGAATAGGCGCCCCGCCCTGCTTCGGCATAGAAGCTCCCGCCCCGGGCCAGATCGGAGATATAGCCAAAATGAAAATCGCCTTTGCTCAGGTAAATGGAGACGGAGTAAAAGGGGATGCCTGCTATGGCGTTGAAGGTGCCGTCCAGGGGATCGAGGTGCAGGAAATAGTCGGGCTTCTCGCCGATTAAAACCTCGCCAATCTCCTCGCTGAGCACTCTAAAGCCCAGGCCAGAGGCACGCAGTGTATCGAGAACTGCGTTCTCTGCTGCTCGATCGATGCTCTTGGTGGGTGTGCCGTCCGCGCCCATCTTCACATTTTGCCCGCCGGCGGCGGTGCCTGCCATCCCTTCCACAGCCGCAGCCACGGCTTCTGCTGCATTATCGCATAGTCTTAATAGATCGCTGCCTTGGGGGGAAAGTCGCTCGCTCATCACTTTCCAGAGTGGCATGCCCACTATAAAAGTTTCTCACTTGAGATCAAAAAGCTTTATAACATGCCAATTTGTAACACGCTATCACGTAACAGTCACGGAGGGATTCTATTTGATCATTGGGTTACCTACTGATACCTTTATTGGAGTCATAATTGTGCCCGTAGCCATCTCGCTATTGCTCTTGCTCTGGGCTCTTAGGTGGTGATGGGCTTGGACTTTATTGGAACAATTATTATAATCCTGTATTTCGTTGGCCTGATGGCCATCGGAGCCATAGCCTCAAAGAAGATCAAGAACTCAGAGGATTTCCTGGTAGCAGGAAGAAATCTTGGCTTTTGGACTTTTACTCTACTGGTGGTAGCCAGCATCTGCAGTGGCATGACCATCCTGGGTGTCGCCGGTCTCGGTTACGCCGCAGGCTGGCCCAGCATCTGGGAGCAGATCTTTGTGCCGCTCTCGGCTGCAGTCTGCATACTGTTCTTCGGAACCAAGCTGCACTCCGTCGCCACTAGAACGGGCTACGTGACGGTGCAGGACTACTTCGCTCACCGCTTCTACAGCCCGAGAGGCATTCGCGGCACATCGGCCATAATCGGTGTCCTCATCTCCATCATCTACCTGGTGGGGCAATACGTCTCCATCAGCATGGTCCTGTCATGGCTCTTTAAGATCCCCTATGAGTGGTCTCTAGTGATCGGAGCGGTCATAGTCATGGCCTACACCATCCTTGGCGGCCTTTACGCCGTAGGCATGGCTTCCCTGGTGCAGGGAATAATGATACTGGCAGGAGTTTTGCTCGTGGGGCCGGTGGTCATTGCAGCGGCAGGGGGACTGGAGCACATCAATGTCGTCCTGGCGAGCATAGATGTGAACATGACGCATCTCTGGTATCCGCAAGTGCATCCGCCTTATGCCAAGTACGCCTTCATGACGCCCGAGTACCTGGTATCGTTCTTCTTCCTGCTCACATTCGGGCTGGCGGCAGCTCCGCACGTCGTCAACAACGTCCTGGCGGCAAGAGACATCAAGTACTTCAAGTGGGCTCCTCTGGCAGCCTTCGTCATCTATGCCGTGATCATGTACCTGTGCAAGATCACCGGATTTGCGGCTCGATCTATGGTCAGCGAAAATATGATCTCCCTGCCCACGGGTGTTGCCAATCCTTCTGACTACAGCTTCATTGTGGCGGCGGAGTATGTCTTTCCGGCCATCTTCGCGCCCATTGTGGCCATAATAGTATTATCTGCAGTCATGTCCACTACGGACCGGCTCATGCTGACCATTGGCAGCTACGTGAGCTGGGATGTCTACAAGCAGTTCATCAACAAGGATGCGTCTGAAAGATCGATCACCCTGCTCAGCCGGGTGGCCATTGGGCTTTCCACTGTCATTACGCTCTATTTGGCCTGGTCCAATCCGCCGGAGCTTTTGGCCTGGCTGATCTGGATGGCCATTGGCGTGATGCTGGCCTGCTTTGTAACGCCCCTATTTGCCGGGCTGTACTGGCGCCGGGCGACGCGCGAGGGCGCTCTCGCCTCTATGATTGTGGGGCTGGTGGGTGTATTTGCCTTCAGCTATTACGCCAAATTCATCACACCCATGCCCATGCATCCCAGCATATACGGATTTGCGCTATCGCTGGCGGCTATGATACTGGTCAGCCTGATGACTAAAAAGCCGTCCGAGAAGCTGCTGGATGAGACGAGCACCGGCATGTTCATCCGGGATCGCAAGAAGGCCTGAGCCGAGAAATCCGGCCAGGCGGCTTTATTGTAGAGTCCGCCTGGCCCGGGCAAAGGCATAGGAGCGATAAGATCTAATACGACGAAGAGATAGTGAAAGGGGCAGGGCCCGTGGTCTAGCTGGTTATGACATCGCCCTTACACGGCGGGGATCACGCGTTCGAATCGCGTCGGGCCCATATCATCAATCGTTTTCGCTCTTCGTTATTTCCAGAGGCTAACTGTGGTGTCTCTGTGGTTGAAAACGTCGTTAGACGCTGGTTATAACCTATGGGTGACAAAAAGTCATGTGTATTTCTTTGCACACTCATTTTTCCCTGGGAAATTCAAAGCAAGAATAGGGCAACGAGCCCCACCAGTACCGTTGGCAGGAAGATCACCGCCATCTTGTTGCCAAACTCCCTTGTCCCCAGCACATAAGCCAGGATGAGCTTGACCAGGGTGTTGGTTATGGCGGCCAGGGTGATGGTGGTGACGGCCACGGCGGAAGCGACGGTCGACTTGGCCAGAGAGGCCATGGTGAGAGCAATGGCGTCGACATCAGCCAGGCCGGAGACAACGCCTGCCGCATAAATTCCCGCATCGCCGAAGTAAACGTTGGCCAGCTTGGAGATTATGAGCACAAAGGCGAAGAATGCACCAAACTTCAGGGCGGGTATGATGCGGAAGGGATCTTTCACCTTCACATCTTTTCCCACCGGGGCGTTCTTTCTGACCAGAAGATAAGCCAGAGCCGCGCCAACCAACGTCATGAGCAGAAGATGGGGCAGAAGGGCGAAGAAGAGATCTTTGTTTACCACCAGCACAACGAATAGTATTCTGGGGAACATGGTGCAGCTCGCGATGGCTGTGGCGAAGACGGCGGAGGGCAATATCTCAGGGCTCTCCTTTACCTCAGCGGCCATGGAGGAGGTGACGGCAGTGCTGGAGACCAGCCCGCCCAGGATGCCCGTAAGGCCTAGGCCCCTTTCCGCACCCAGGATGCGGATCGCGATGTAGCCTGCGTAGCCGATGAGGCTCACCAGCACCACAAAGAGCCAGATCTGGCGGGGATTGAGCACACCCCAGGGGCCCAGGGGAGTCTCAGGCAGGAGCGGGTAGATGACCAGGGCAATTATGCCCATCTTGAGGGTATCGAGCAGATCCGTCTCGCTCAGGACTTCTACATAGTGGTGAGTGATATTTCGCGTGGCCAGAACCCAGGTAGTGATGATGGAAAGGGCCACAGCCAATTGCATTTTTTCGGGAAAGCCGGCCAGCATTCCCAGGGCAAAGGTGACGACGGCGGCGACTGCTGCTGTGAAATCAACTCTGCCCAGAGTACTGATCGAGGATGCATATCCCACGGCCACGAGGATGGTGAAGGTGGCCATGGATGCCATGGCAAAGCCGGCGCCATAATAGGCGGCCAGGGTGGAGCATAGTGACCCCAGGAGCGCGATCAAGACGAAGGTGCGCAGGCCCGCCACGCCCCGGACCTTGTCCTCAACCAACCTACGCTGGCGCTCTGTGCCGATAAGAGCGCCTATGAGCAGCGCAACGAGAAAAGGGTAGATGTCGGCAAAGTTCATTGTCCTAATTTTTGTTATTATCTGGTTAATAGCCTTTGCCAGGTCGATGCTTGTCGAGATAGTCCCTCTGAAGAGGGGGCAGGAAATGGCCACGCTGCGACTCAGTGCACTCCCACCTAGTTCCGCGCAAAGACAGACAGCACACGGCATCCCGAAAGAAGGGGCTTTCGGCAGCTGCAAGTTGGCAGCTAACTCACGCGACAACACCTCTCAGGAGGTGCGCCGCGCCATCTCGCGGAAACGGGCAGCAGTTCTTCGGATGATGTGATGATGTCGAAAGGAGAACAACGGGGCAGGTGAGAGGCCGTGGCCGCGAAGACCGAGGTGAAGAGGGGGGCCTGGTGCTCCTGGGTTTTCAGCCTCTGCAGGGGCCCGCATCCGTATCTCCTTGTGGCCCCTGGTCCTTCCTGTGATGACCTGCAGCGGTATGGTGCATGCAAGAATATTACTGTGACATTCTATTCAATGAACCTGCAAGTTATCCATACTGCCTTATCCAACTCTCTTAAATAGGCCAAAATCCTCTTCCGCCAAACTACCTGTTACGATACCCTTGGTCAATCTCTATCGACAATTGCTCGATGCGGGATTTTCGCCATCTGTGATACAGAAAAAAGCTGTATAATCTGGAGCGCGCCATAAGGGGGTTTGAGCCAGAAAGTATCCTTATAATAATATCTTGCAGTTTTAAGCATATCGAAAAATGGGTAGTCTACCTTCATTGAGTGGACCGATCTTTCAGGATCACAAGGATGGCAGAGTATGGAGTTGATTGCATTCGATTGAAGTTCCACTAGGGCAATCTAGGCAGACGAGGTCTTTTGCTGCTGTTTTCATGTCCAACAACTCGTTATCAGTAGACGACCGAAAAATGAGGGAGGGATTACAGGTTGCACACACCGCGAAGAACATCGTCTTCATGATCATCCATTTAGAATAGTTCAAGAAGATACATCTTCCGGAGATCCGCTCGGACCAGCTCTCATGCCAGGCGATCTGGCCTCAAATCGCATTTTCAGGGGCGAGAGGTTATAAAAAGTATGTGGGATCGGGGCCAGGTCCTACCTACTGACACCCGAATACCTCCACTTCATCGAGATGGAGCCAATTGGTTTCCCGGAGCTGCACTCGCAATAACCTTGCCTTCTGGCCGTTCAGGCCTACCTTCAAGGGATGTCCGTCTGTGCCGCCGAAGATGCTGCGGTCATGTTTGTACACCGATTGCCAGCTCTGTCCATCATCAGAGAGAAGCACTTCCAAGCTTCCCGCCCGTTCCCCGCAGCAATCCTGCCGGTTGTAAAGGAGCGCATAATCAAGATCATGCATGGCTCCCAGATCCACTTGCCACCAGGGACTATTTTCGCTATCGGTATGAAAACCCCCGTCGAAGATATTGCCCGTCTTAACGCCGTCAACGCCTCTGGATGCATCCCAGTTGCCGCCCCAATCAGTGGCTGTGCTGCTCTGGCTGGCGAGCTTGTGCAAAGCAAGATTGGTTTGCTCGCAGGGAGTCGCCGGCGAAGCCTCCTTTCCTTGCGAAGTTGATGAACCGTCGACATTTTCTTTTTTAGCAAATACCCAACAATGTCCCTCGGAACCAGTACAATCATTGGGTGTGTAAGACCAAGTCGATTGATCTGAGTCCACTATCTTGTAAGTTCCAGCAGGTAGATACACGTAGGGAGACACAACCCAGTAAACATCTTGCGCTCCATGCATCCCGGCATATCCAGACGCCTGCCACGGTCCATATAGAGTGCCACTATCGACATTTTGAAGTCCAATAGTGCCAACAGACCCCCGTTGGCCATACCAGTGATAGGTGCCGATATCCGTGATAGTGCGACCCCTCGGAATTGTGAAACTCGTATCTCCCGGACCCGAACTGACAGCCATCGGGCCATAGACTTCGAATATCAATTCACGTGTAGACAAATCTGGTGTGTAACCGAAATGGCCTGGACAGAATGTGCAAGGGGGTTGGGAACAAACATTACAGGTTTGGGCGCAGTCTTGAGCCAACACAATCGACATGAAAAACAAAATCAACGTCATCAAAACAAGAACAAATTTTCCTCTAATAGATCTCCCTCCATGTTCGTGTATTTATCTCACCAGACGAAATAGTTTGTGTAGCTGATAGGTGCGAGAATCTTATTCCCCGCACGTAATCGCGGATGCAGAACCCATATCTATAGGCAATTTTCTAGCTAGCATTGCCTGAAGATTACCAGTAAGCTTACATTCAACTATAAGGTGGCGGGAGGCCGATGCAGCCATCAATCCTGAGAAGGCAGGAGGAAAGCCACAAGAACCGCAGGGTGCTTTCACTGCACCGCCTAACATTGGCCCTAGGCCAGAAACTTTCGCTCGTTCCCTTCCCCGCGTAGTCCAACGCCCGCCAGTCGCTGGCGTCTCTGCGACAAATGAATGCAGAGGCCCGGTAGGGCTGCCTTTGACACAGCCATTATCCGACCGACCATTGAACGTGTAGTCTAACCATCACTCGATCGACTCCCGGAACTCGTCGCAAGCCTGATGGCCATACTGACAGAACCTAAAATTTTCATGCACGCCGAGATTATTCTGCCCAACTTGCCAGTTATTTCCAAGATTTTCCCCCCAAGAGGGGGCCGGGTAGCCCGCATGGCGACTTCGTGCGTCCCCCACCCGCCCCAGCGCGAAGACAGGCCGCGCGCTGCGTCCCGGAAAAAGGGTCTTAGCGGCATCAAGGTGGCTGCATTCTCATGTGACACCACCCCACAGAGAAGCAACACGCCCTCAAAAAAAAAAAAATAAGTTTTATCCTCATCATGCCGAGCCCGGACACCAGCCAAGTTTTAAAACGATGCACGTCATCTCCTGGATAGATGGACAAGCAAAACGCCGCGAAATGCATTGCCATCCTGGAGAATGAATATGGCGTTCCCCAGCCGGAGAAGATCGATCCAGTAGATCTGCTGGTCATGACCATTCTCTCTCAGAACACCAGCGATACCAACAGCCTTCGGGCCTTTGCCCTCTTGAAGAGCGCTTTTTGTGATTACGAGAAGGTCCTCGACGCCTCTGATGAAGCTGTGGCCGACAGTATTCGCCCGGGCGGTCTGGCGGAGATAAAGGCCCGCCGCATAAAGGAAGCTCTCGTCAGGATCAAGCAGGATGCAGGGGCGATCTCCCTCTCCTTTCTGGCTGATATGGGCAAGAAAGAGGCCATGGCATATCTGATATCTCTGCCTGGCGTGGGCCCCAAGACGGCGTCCGTGGTGCTCCTCTTCGCCTTTTCTATGCCTTTCCTGCCTGTGGACACGCACGTCTATCGCGTTTCGCGACGACTGGGGCTGATGGCCGAGGATGTCAGGCCGGAGAAGGCGCAGCCGATTTTAGAGCGGATAGTTCCTGTGGAGAAGTATCTCTCCCTGCATCTGAACCTGATAACGCACGGTAGGCTCATCTGCCGGGCGCGAGGTCCCAGGCACGAAGAGTGCGCACTGCGAAATTGCTGCCACTATTACTTGCAGGGCCAAAAGCCTTAAATGATAGAAGAAACCACCCAAAGTCCGCGCTCCTGTAGTGTAGCTCGGCCAATCATGAAGGACTCTCACTCCTTCGACTCGGGTTCAAATCCCGACGGGAGCATCGTTTTTACTGGTCGAAATTTCTTTTCGCGTGTTAGAAAGTGGTATCTAAGGCGCTATAAATAGAACGACAACAGGCAAATGAAAATGCTTATTTTAGTCGATGAGATGGCCAAGCCCATAATTCATTTTATATAAATATGCCCGATTTATGGGCGAACTCAATTTTAGATAATTCTTGGTAGAGGTGGTGTAACTTATGCACCTAATTTTTGAAATAGTATGAGGTACATCTATGGTTAATGAATGAGCAAGAGTATTAGGATCTGAGGGAAGAAATTATGAAAAGAAATCTACTGCATCCAATAATATTAATATCCGTTTTTTTGCTATGTTGTTCTACAGTTCAAGGGACAGCAGGAAACAGCCTGCGGATAGAGGGACCAGATGGCTGGACAAAGCATCTCGAAGTTGCCCAGGGGTCAACCGCTTTTCTTGTGGTGCTAGCTACAAAAGAAGGCGACGGCACACTTTATGATCAATATCCAGATGGAAGCACTCATAACTACTGCTATTACTTCATGGGTTACGATCGTCTGCCTTTCTATGCAAATACACCAGGAAGACACGTATTGTCCTATGTCATAAATGGCAAGGAGAGCAACCCGGTGGTAATAGATGTAGAAGGCACTTATGCACCAAATGATTGCCCTTCACCGTCGGCTGCGCCTGCTTATGTTATGCCTCAAAAGAACACTCGAGCACCATCAATCCTATTCATACCCCGTGCAGCACCTATTTCTCTCTCCAGGGAGATCTCAAGTGATCCCGTTATGCTTCAGTACAATCCCGTAGGTGCTCATATTATGAATTACCAAAATGGGATTATCATTCCTAAATCGGCATCACAATATCATTTTGGTAAGGATTTCTCGCTGGGGACGATAGATAGCAACTATCCGGGCACGCCATTCCTGCTCCAGTATCTTTCCGATCCGTAAAAAATTTTGTGGGCAGGCGTAATTAACCCGCCCATTTTTTAAAACACTCTGAATAGACATTTTTCCGGAAAAAAGGCGGTAAATTTTTGTGCGATCATGTGCACGGCAGCCAGTCAACGCTGATGGAGCCACAGGTGGAGTTGCCCCAAAGCTGGATGAACTTCTCAATGGAAAAGACTCCGGTCAGGTCTTCTACCGATCTGCCATACTCGGCATGGCGGCCTTTCAATTGCGGGTCGGCGAGCGGGTCTCTGGAGAGCCAGCCGATATGAGCCAGTCCGATGACGTTTGAGTTTATATTGGCCTCAAGAACTCCTGTACAACAGGGTACGGGTGGATATTGAAGGCTGAAATAGCGCTTAATTTCGGAAGATTTCACTGAAAAGTAGATGGCTCCTTTTTCGTTCTTATAGTTTCTAGTCTTGATCTCAGAGGTTCTTTGCAGGTGCTCGGCATGGGTGTACATCTCAGTCATAACCGCACCGATTTTGTAGTTTTGCACACACAGCTTATCGACCCATTTCTGATCGTATGTGCCGGTCTGGTAAGAGACGGGCATATATTCGAATTCTGCCTGCTTAGTGAAGTTAATGTAATCCATGGGACCAAAGCCGGTTGGCCACAGACGATACCTGAATTTGATGTGATACGGGAGGAAGTAGTCCCAGTAAACCGGAGATCCCCAGGGGCCGAAATCTCCATCGTAGTTTCCAATATCTCCCGGCCAATCAGGCTCGTCGTTATCCTTCCAAATGGCTAGCTGCACAAGGGAAGAATCGCCACATCTGCTGCCAATCTGCCTTTCCGCCTCCAGTTCGGTCCTATCGGTGATAACGTTGCCACTGCCTGATTCCTTTTCCACAAGCTTGGACCCATTAAATCCATTCTGAGTGGAAATGATCTTCTCAACGTTTTTGTATCCTACGCCCTGAACTGATGCCTTCTCGTACATATAGTTGGCAGCACCGACCATACCGACCATAGCAACAGCCAGTACTATGCCCATTAGTAATCGTCTTTTCGTTTCATTTCCCTCCCT
>Ga0351903_1182_pt1 | contig 12226 bp, 10 predicted proteins | sample BONcelHT113001D6_FD_206874 | JGI IMG/M metagenome (GOLD analysis project Ga0351903, IMG submission 206874) | Enriched cells from coal bed in the Powder River Basin, Montana, United States - BONCAT cells T11 rep1 HSBNCT.T11.300.1.D6 ... | reverse complement strand
ACAGACGCCAGATATCGCATTCTGGTCAAGGCTGCCGGAAGGATGCAAATTGGGAATGTTTCTGGATCGAATGGAGACTGAATTAAATGGTTTATAAAGAATGTAATTTGCGGGCCGTAGTATATAAAGTCCAAACATTCGGGACTACACATCGATAGAAATATGAGAAATATTTATATATGCTTTTGAGTCTTTATTTATAGATACATTTCTAAAAGCCATGGATGTTGTTTTGCCGTTTGTATACTGACCTAATACTAGATCAAAAGTACCCACATCAAATGCATCAATTTCAAGAGTAATTTTATCTAATATGTTAGGTGCGAAAAAGATGATCATTTCATCCCCAATGGGACCACTATAGTAACTCTTCGGGATTCTATTTTCATAGGAGCTGTCATTTATAAAACCAGTATGATTACCATGATCATCATAAGCATGCAAATGAACAGGTGAATATGTTTTTACCCACCACAGAGGAAAATTATCATAATCTGAAAAATATTTTTCTTTTTCGAAACTATCACTTATTACAGGATAATTATTTACTTTTTTGCCACAGTATTTAACCCCATTTTTAATCCCAATTATACCACAATTACAATTTTTGCAATCTTCCATCTTTTTAGTTAATACATAATTGTAATACACAGATTTCAAGCATTTACTATATGCATAATTATATGCCTCTTGAATTGAAATCCGAGAACTATCTTTTCCAAGATTATTAGCACAATTTCTTCCGGAACAAAAAGCATCGAGAAAATATTTTGTGAATATAAAATTATTCCAATATGGATTAGGATACGCAATATTTTCGCTTCGTGACGACATCATAATAATTTTGTCTTCTCCACTAATACCACCCCAATCCAGAGCTTGTGGAAATTTTGACTCGTCTGTTTTTTCAGCTAGGCCACCAGAATGACACGAGTCAAATATAAAAGCAATATTTTTTATATTATCAAATGTTTTTGCTAGACTAGTTTGTAACGGACCTCCTATCCAGTTTTTATCATCTATATAGCCATCTTGAAATTTAATATTTTCATTAAATATAGACATCTTACTACCATGCCCTGCATGATAATAGAATAGAAAATTCTTTCCATTTTCACTATTTCTACAAAATGACCCATAAGAGTTAATTATCGAAGAATATGACGTCTCATCTGAATTGAGTAGTCTTTTAATGTTTTCGGGCTTATATGAGAAAGTCTCTAATAACAATTCATTTATTCCATTTGCAGAATTCAAAGGTCTACCTTCAAGGTCTCCTTTGTCGATCCCGACAAGAAGAGCATAGGCTTCCTGATTTGAGAAAGCACTACGATAATAGGCTCCTGCATCCCAACTTAAAGCATTTTCACCAGGATTTAGCTTGAAAATGACAGTTTTTCCGGTATAAGCATCGGCATCGCTATCCTCATTATCATTTGCTCCTTGATCCATTTTGGTGAAAACATAACCAGACGGCAGCACGAATTCGATAAAATAATCATCAGTTGGAATATCCGTGAAGAGGTACGCTCCATTAGATAAAGTTCTAGTCACTTTTTCCGGGAATATTTTCCCAGACCTGTATAACCTAACAATTACTCCAGCGAGCCCAATCTCATTATTATCTCGGATTCCATTTTGATTAACGTCATTCCATACTAAATCTCCAATTGAGCTATTTGCTGAGCCCGTCAGTTTAACCACCCAGGCATCGGAGCCTCCATGATTACCGCTGACATCTCCATCATTTGATCCTGTACCACCGGCTATAATATAACTGCCACCAGTGGTTTGCTGGATGCAATTTGCTCCATCAAGACGTGTCCCGCCAAAATTCGCTTGATCCAGAATAGTCCCAGAAGAATCGAGCCGAGAAATCCAAACGTCTCCGGAGCCTATAGCATCATTCCGGCCTGCTACAATATAACCTCCATCTGATGTTTGCTGGATGCTTCGTTGCATACCATCCACGTTTTTCTGCCATTGTATATTTCCGCCTGAGTCAAGCTTGAAGACTTTATCATAATTACTATCGCCAGTTAAAATATAGCCTCCATCATTGGTTTGCCTAATGCTATACGCATAATCTAGATCACTACTTCCCAGGCACTTCTGCCATTGCATAGATCCGACAGCATCAAGCTTGACAACCCAGAAATCATAGCCGCCATGATACCCGCTAACATCTCCGTCATTAGATACAGTATAACCTGCAACGATATAGCCACCATCCGCAGTCTGCTGAATACTTCTTGCAAAATCAAAACTACTGCCACCAAGGCACTTCTGCCACTGAATAGCCCCGATAGAATCCAATTTAACTATCCAGAAATCTGGGGAGGGGTTTCCATAAAGTCCAAGATGGTTACCGCTAACATCTCCGTCATTGGAGTCTGTATCGCCTGCTACAACATAGCCTCCATCCGCAGTCTGCTGGATGCTATACGCATGGTCCATCCCGCTTCCTCCCAGGCACTTCTGCCATTGCATAGATCCGACAGCATCAAGCTTGACCACCCAGGCATCGGAGTATCCATGATGCCCGCTAACATCTCCGCCATTCATTCCTGTATAACCTGCGACGATATAGCCACCATCCATGGTCTGTTGGACACTAGATGCATAATCTTCACCACTTCCTCCCAGGCACTTCTGCCATTGCATAGATCCGACCGCATCGAGCTTGACCACCCAGAAGTCAGATAGACCTACATAATGGTTACCACTAACATCTCCGTCATTGGATCGAGTTCCACCAACCATAATATAGCCATAATCAGTAGTCGGTTGAATGCTATATGCTATATCGCTATCACTTCCGCCAATGCACTTCTGCCATTCTAAATTGACATCAGAACTACCGAGTGTTCTGTTCCAATCTCCCTCCGGAATGCCAGAAGAGATTACCGGAAAGAAAAGAAGTAGAAACGCAGCTAAGTGTATTGCGATCAGTCTTCTATGTACGGGATTTCTTCGGATTCGACCTAGCATATGATCCTCTTATAAACCACATTCTAAATATATAAACTTTCTCTATTATTTATCTGCGTAGCCCTGGCGCTCGGCTACCAGCGAGCGGGCGAGCTCTCGCGGGCCAAAGAGTACACCATGCAGGCTCTGGCCGCCGATCCCAGGAATCCCGTGGCCTCAAGACCTTTCGCTGTGGCTCATCTACAATGAAAAGAATAATATACGCTAAAGTTATTATGACATCATTCGAAACTTTTATATGTATCTAAGATACTGATCTAAAATACAATGGTGAAAAAAAGATTCAAGGATCAGATCATAGCGGAAATTCTGAAGACTTGCGAGGGAAAAGAAGGCGCAAACAAGACGAAGGTCGTCTATGATTCGGGCCTCAATTTTCATACTATCAAGCCCTACCTGGCCACCCTTGATAGAAACGATTTGATAGAGATTATCCCCGGTCCTTTGTACAGGACGACTCAAAAGGGTAGGACTGCTCTGAGGCATCTCAAGGCAATTGAAAAATTAATCAGCGTACCTTAGAACCTGCACAGCCTGGCCAGGAATGGGCTGCGCAAGATTGCGGCCCGAGATCTCAAGGCCAGAGGGATGTTTAGCGGGAAGTCGCTGCAGAAGACAACCATTTTAATATTTGCCCGTCCCATCTCCCTATTCGATGGACCACTTTGACCAGGCTTTGCAGCTCCTCGCCTCCGGCCAGCTCGACGAGGCCCGCATCTACCTGGAGGAGCTCCTCCGCCAGGATCCAGAGAACACCGATCTCCTCTACAACCTGGGCCTCTGCTACGTGGACCTCGGCCAGCTCGATCATGGGCGAGAGCTCCTGCACCGCTGCCTCCAGATCGCTCCCGGCCACTCGCACGCCTGCGTTGCCCTGGCGCTCGGCTACCAGCGAGCGGGCGACCTCCCGCGGGCCAGGGAGTACACCATGCAGGCTATCGCCGCCGATCCCGGGAACCCCGTGGCCCTCAAAAACATGGGCGCCATCCTCGGCAAGGAGGGCGACAGCCTGCGGGCTCTCTACTATCTGCGCCGCTCTTTGGTGATCGATCCCCAGGACCCGCATACCGTGTACTGCCTCGCCTTCGCCTATATGGAGCTGGGAGACATCGAGCCGGCCCAGAAGCATTTCCAAAAGGTGCTGAAGATGGAGGCACCCGAGGAGCTGCGCGGCCTGGCCAGAGATGGACTGCGAAGGATTGCGGCCCAAGAGCTCAAGGCCCGTGGGCCACGCATGGATGCGGTCTTCTATCTGCTGGATGCCATGCGGCTGTTTCGCGGGAAGTCGCTGCAGGAGATCCAGGAGATCACTTTCGAGATCGGCATGCTGGGCAAGTACGGGCTGGATATCAACAATCCCCAGGAGAGCCACGTTCTGCGAGCGCTACCGGGGAGGACTTTCTCGGCGCTGCAGCTCATCTGCATCATGTATGCCAGCTTCAAGAGGATCGAGCCGGGGATGGATATCGGGGTGGATTTGGGCGAGGAGTGGGGGATGGCGGAGCAGCTGGGGGGAGAAAAAGAGAAAAGTCCCTAAGGTGAACTCCCGGTAACTGGCCGGGGATGTCTAGACTTTACAGAAGGCCGCCAATGGACCCCCTGGCGCGAGAACGGCAAGACGCGCAATACGCACCTGGGGAGCGCCAGGAAGATGGATGGCGAGGCGGCCAGGCGGAAGGCCTGGGTGAGGAAGGCGGAGGCGCTGGGGATGCGGGCGTAGCTGCCGAGATCGTACAATGTGATATATCTAGCAAGACAGCAAAGCTTTTCGTTAGATATACCAAATAGTCTGAATAAGGAGGAATGATTTATCAAAGGAAGACTGCTTGTTTTATTTTTATCTCTCATGTTGCTATGTAGTACGATGTCTGTCTTATCAGTCCTTGCTGAAAATGATCCATTAACCGAGTGCAAATGCAAAAATGAGCCCACGGTTTGTAATCAGTATTCTACTGACAACACCTGTGTCGATAGCTTGCCGAATTTAGCCTCACCTCTCGATGAGGCGCCCGATATTATTGCTAAAAAGTATGATTATTATAATTTTGGTTCTGAATGGACAGCAACATACTGTGGTGGAAAACCCAAGAGACATGTTGGTGTGGATCTTGGTGTGAAATTCGAGGAAGGGAAAAAGATACCTGTTTATGCTGTTACTTCAGGCCAAGTTAAAGCCGACTACCTTTGCAGCCCCTCATATGATTGGGCAAGAGGTATAGTCATAGATCATGATGGTGCTTTCACGACAGTCTATGAACACATCAGTCCGCTTGTAAGCGTAGGGCAACACGTAGATAAAGGCCAACAGATTGCCACAGTGGCCAAAATAGAAGGCAACTATCAACATCTTCATTTCGGAATCAAATGTGGTGGATATGAAGTGATCAGTACTCGTGGGGCTCTTCCTGTTGAACACGGTCCCTGTGATAAAAAGATAGATTGCTCAACTTCTGGCTGCAGATGCGATCCACTGTTTCCTGGGCCATTTATTGACCCCTTAGATACACGAATAGTATACGAACAATATAATCCTCCTCAAGAATCAATTCAATCGGAGTCATTTTCAGGTTCATTGAATCTTGACCTTCCAACAATCCCCTCCGAATCTGCACTATCCACTACGCCCATGTTAGATGAAATCCATCCAACAGTTCAGGCCTTCCAGGTTACAACTCAAAGCTTGGCTGTGGGCGAGTCTTTTGCAATCGAGTATACCGTTTCAGATACAGGGGGATCTGGTCTTAACAGGATTGAGTTGTGGCGCAAAGATGAACGAGGTGATTGGCAGGAGATTAAGAGAAATGCACTATCTGGTAATGGCCCAACATCAGGCTCATTCTTAGATGCTCCATCAAATTTAGGCAAATATTGGTACGGTATACATGTGGTGGATAATGCCGGTAACTGGAACGATGAAAAAAATTCAAATAGCATTAATAAGCCCGACGGCTTTGAACCCTTTGAGGTAGATGTGAAATCTTTTGAAAGGTCGATTAGCCGGGCTGCATCTGAACAAGACCATGAAGCAATTTTATCTTCTGGATGGGACATTTTTTCTTGTCCAATTTCCAGCGGATCGGTTATATGGCGGATTGTAGGCAATACCCTCCAAGTTAAATTTCAACTAAATGGTGCTGATCCAAACCATGAGTATACCTTAATGGCGACTTTTTTTGATCCAGATGATAAAACGAAACTTCCAGATCTAAATCAGATCCCAGGTTGGACCGATTATGGTACCAGCGTTGCACCTCGATTTGATGCCTCCAGAGATGGGAGAACTGCATCTGGTCCAGGAGAATTGACATTTGGGCATTTGAATACAGATTCAAAAGGAGATGGTATTTCTCAATTCGACTTCATCCTGCCACCAGGCACATATTACGCACAATTTACAGTAAGGCGTGGGGAATGCTGGCCTGGAAAAGGAGATTATAGCGGATGTAGCGTTGTATATCGGACTGGAAATAAATTTGGAGAGAGCTTCGAGACGATAGTAATAACCTAGATACTACGTGTAACGCGCGGATCTTGCCCCAAACTATCGTGGGCATGAAACATCTTGCGGAATATTGCCACCTCACGAGTACGCCTCCAGCGTCCTCTGGTCTCCCGGCATCTTCGCCTCAGCCTTCCCCAGGCCCTTTGCCGTGGCTGGCCCGCTGTAGATGCAAAACACCCGGTCGGCCAGCTCAGTCATCTTCTGCAGGTGAGGGTCCAGCGAAGGCACATAGAGCAGGATGGTGGCCTCCCTGTGGGTCTGCTTGAGGGCCTGGGCCAGGTACTCGACCATCTCCCCGGCATCTTCGTAGAGCAGCGGGTCGTGTTCTACGATCAGGAAGCTGTGGTGGTTCTCCTCCAGGATGGTCATGAGCTGGAAGAGGGTGTTGGCGCGGCGCACTTCCAGTTCCGTGAAGTTGCGGTTCAGCCGGCTAAGGATGCGGGAGTAGTTGCCACTGATGAAGAGGATCTTGTAGCGCTGCAATTCCAGGTGGCTATTGAGGGCACCGGCCAGCAGCTCCACGGGGGCGATGAGGAGGCTGTTGGTCTCGGGGAGCAGGGAGACTGTGGGGTGGAGTTCGATTTCCATGATAGGATATGGGTGGCTTCCGGGATATGAGGGCGAGGCAAGGGGGCGGGGGGAAAGTGTGAGCTGATAAGATGAACTAGGCAAATGGGAAAAACACATTAAGGTTGAAAAACTAACCTAGATAAAACAAATAATTGGTGGTGGAAGAATAAAAGCCAAGACAATGGTAGCACTCATGATTGTGCCAGTAGCAGTGCTAATGCTGGTGGCATCAGTTGAAGCAAAGACTTATAATAATTTTGCCGGTCACCCTGCGGTTCAATATTACCAAAGCGATATGGAATATCCGCTTAGTGAATACATAAAACGTGTTGAGTACGACACGGATTATAACGCTAAAGGTCCTGGCGTTCGCTTGTATCTTACTCCATACGGTAAAGACACGATAAATTCGGAAAGTGGGAGCGAATATCTTAGCATTATCACAGATTATGTTACAAGCCGTCCAGAATGGCGATCAGATAGATCGTACGTCTCGATAGCTACTGAAATTGCTGAACATTGTTTATTCAATAGAGTCAGTCCAACGCATATCGAGTACTTCTATAATGATTTGAAGTCTTGGGAAAAACCAGTGTATGGTAGATAGATAAGTGGTCGGAGATAGCAGCTCTCTCGGGGCTTGTCCTCTCTTGCAGTCTTCTAGGAATTTGACGCAAGAGATCTCCCCCACAGCTTGCATAAAGGGAAAGCATGAGAGATGGATTCATGAACCCGCCTAAAGCCATCTTTATGCTGCCACTGTTGCTCCTGATTGTCCGGAAACCAGATGCTCCGAAGCCTGCGAAGCTGGAAAGAATGCATCCGCCGATACCCGATTCTACTCAACATTTCCCAAGGCACACTCTCCCGCAGGAGTCGTTGAATTGGCTGTAGGCAATTCTGAAAATGTGATTATATGGCGAAAACAATGGATAAAAAGACCCTTGAAAAGAAAATCGAGGCTGCAAAGAAAGATAGGGATGTTTGGGAAGGCTTCAGTAAGACACGAGGGCAAATGAAAGATGACGACCCTCAATTTGAACCTTCATTCTCCTGCAAGCTCGTGAGAAATCTAGCTCTACCGGAAGGTTATACCTATTGCAGAAATGAGGATTTCGGAAATTGTGCATTTTATCGCTGCAAAGATAGACCAAGCTATCTAGAGTGGCTTGAACATCACAGGCTGTACCATCCCAAAGACGACCATCTGTATGTGGTCTGCAATAAATGCAGAATACTTCGGGATAAAGAGGTCGAGTTCATGGATGAGGCAATATCAAAGTTGAAGAGAGAATTGGGTAAAGATGAGCTTAGGAATTCTCTTGCTGATGTCGCAAAGAAGTTGAATGTGAGATGAATGGGAGACAGAGACCTGCACGGCCTAGCAAGGACTAGCAAGGACTACGGTCTTCTATCCGGCTGGGCGCTGCGGCTGTTCCGGGGGAAGTCGCTGAGACAACCATTTTAATATTGCCCGCTCATCTACGTTCGCAATGACCGACCACCTCTCCCGCGCCCACCAGCTCCTCGCCTCCGGCCAGCTCGACGAGGCCCGCATCTACCTGGAGGAACTCCTCCGCCAGGATCCCGAGAATCCCGATCTCCTCTACAACCTGGGCCTCTGCTACGTGGACCTCGGCCAGCTCGATAAAGGGCGAGAGCTGCTGCACCGCTGCCTCTTGCTCGCTCCCGGCCACTCGCACGCCTGCGTAGCCCTGGCGCTCGGCTACCAGCGAGCGGGCGACCTGCCACGGGCCAGGGAGTACACCATGCAGGCTCTTGCCGCCGATCCCAGGAATCCCGTGGCCCTCAAGAACCTGGGCGCCATCCTCGGCAAGGAAGGCGACAGCCTGCGTGCTCTCTACTATCTGCGCCGCTCTTTCGAGATAGATCCCCAGGACCCGCACAAATAAGGATTGGTGATTCTATCATCTTATTGATTGATCGAACTCCAGGTGAAAGTTAGGGGCCCATCTCAGGCCACCGCCTTTCTATGGGAAGTCCACCAGCCCAGCGAGTCCGATATGGTCTCGGCAACCCTCTCTGGAGAGAACGACTGCTGGTTGTAGTAGCAGCAATTCCTGCAGCGCCTTATGCCGTGGCGAAATTCTGCCTCAAGCGTATTCCGACCGCAGATCGGGCAGGTCACGAACTTGGCTACGTGCAAGCTGCCGCCCAGACCTTTTACGGCTGCCCGCATGACGGCGGTCTTCTCGTCGTCCGACAGGCTGGACAATGTGCGGTTAATCGCCGTTTCTGGCGGGCTTTTGTGGAGATCTTTCTGGGACTCATTGTAGCATCACTATACCATATTAAGCGTTATTGGCCACCGCTCCTGACCCATTCTCGTTTAAGACAGTAGGTGACACTACCAGTCTCAAGAAAGTAATCTCGTAGCTTCGGCTATTAACCTTGCGGAACCTGGCGGTACCAAGCTCCCGCCTGCCCAAGACCTTGACGCAATCCTGTCAGATGTATGAAGCCTGCTAGATTGCATGCAATCCTGAGTCCCTGTTTCATGCCGAGGCCTTTTGACAATCTCAATGATGTCCATTACGGCCGCATGGCAGATGATTCGTCAAGGATTATTGGAATCTCCTTCATTGAGATCCATATCAGAACCATAAAGAGAAAGCTGGCCAGTTGCTACGGCAAGGATAGACTCATCTTCAATTCATCTCTGTTGCGGGAATCCATGGTGTTCAGATCACAGATATTAGTCCATGAAATGATTCATCTTAAAGTACCTAACCATGGCAAATGTTCAGGGCACTTATGGGGAGCTATCTGCATGGTAATTAATTGCTATTGGTCCTTGTGGCTGAATGGAAATAAAATACCCAAATTTTTGCCAGCGTAGCCAGAAAATCGACATCATTAAATGATGCAATTTCAGACACGCCTCTGGAAATGCGTAAATATCTCCCGTCAACTACTTAGTACTAAGCCATGGTCATGCTTGGATAGGACTATTAGCATGCATGTCATATCTATTCCCAAAGACACTTTGATTAGAGGCTGTCTCCCAACTCCAGGAGGAAAGCAAATCAAAACGAATAAGTGAGCAGCATACGTTGATCACGTGTAAGCCTCAATCAGTGGATAGCGAAAAAAAGAGAATCTTCACATTTAATTCATCGGATGAAGTTTACAGGAGGATTAATGATAAGGCATCAGGTTTTGTCAATTATCCTATTCACTCATAAGATTCAAATAACAATACAATATTCCCAGACGAGGCAAGAATGATATCTGAATGGGTGCTTCGCACAATTTTGGATTATGCTAAAAGTGGAGCTATTGCTGGCATTAGTAGAATAAATCAGGACGATTTTAATTCTATCTTAGATAAAACACTTAGAGGATTTGAGAGAAAATATTCAGGTTTTTCTAGCACAGATTTTAAAAAATTCACCAATACTCCTGAATTCAAAGCTCACCTAGAACAGCATCTGAAAGAAAGAGATTTGGATTTTGAATATTTAGGTAGAATACTAATAAAATATGTTAATTTGGAGCAGGGTGTATCAGCCAATACTGTTTTGCAGGAATTTTATGATAAATTAGAAATGAATTTGGTAAGGGATCCCCAATTAAAAGCCCAGCTGGATCTAAGATATCAGAAATCAGCTGAACACCAACTGCATAACTTAAAAGAATCAATAAGCCAGAACCATGATGAGGTAATAAAGTTATTTAGATGTTTAATTCAAAAAGAAGTGCAAAAGTCTGATCGCAGATTATGTTTTCAAGGACAAGAAGTTCCAGATGATCGAATAACAAGACTGGCTAAAAATGCCTTAAAAAAAGCTACTTCTAAGTATGAAAAAGGACTATCTTTGACAATATTAGGCAAATTTCGTAAAGCTGAACTCCAATTTAATAGTGCAATAGATCATGATCCCGAATGTGCTGAGTATTATTTTGCAAGAGGTAATGCAAGATATCTTCAAAAAATATTTAAAGAGGCATATGAAGATTATTCTGAGGCAATCAAATTAGATCCAACACTTGCAATGGCCTGGTCTAATAAAGGTGGTGCTCTTGCTCTCCTGGGCAAACCTGATGAAGCCCTCAAAGCTTATGACAAAGCCATTGAGATCGACCCCCAATTAACAGAGGCCTGGTACAATAAAGGAAATGATCTTTATCACATGGGTAAACCTGATGAAGCTCTCAAATGCTTTGACAAAGTCATTGAGATCGAACCTAATTATGAAATGGCTTGGTGCAATAAAGGAAGTGTTCTGTATCTAATGAGTAAACCTGACGATGCACTCAAATGCTTTGACAAAGCCATTGAGATCAACCCTCAATTAACAGAGGCCTGGTCCAATAAAGGAACTACTCTTGATTACTTCGGTAAACCTGACGAAGCCCTCAAAAGTCTTGACAAAGCTATTGAGATTAATCCTAATTATTCATTGGCCTGGTCCAATAAAGGAAATACTCTTGTGCACTTAGGTAAACCTGATGAGGCCCTCAAATGCCTTGACAAAGCCATTGAGATCGATCCCAATTATGCAGATGCCTGGTATAATAAGGGAATTGCCCTTGATCTCATGGGTAAACCTAATAAAGCCATCAAAGCTTATGATAGAGCCGTTAAGATCAACCCTCAATTTGCAGATGCCTTGTATAATAAGGGAATAGCCCATTTTCTACTAGGTAAACCAGATGAAGCCCTCAAATGCCTTGGCAAAGCCACTGAGATCAAACCTCAATTAGCAGAAGTCTGGTCCAAAAAGGGAATCGCTCTTGATCACTTGGGTGAATCTTATGAAGCCCTCGAACCTTATGATAGGGCCATTGAGATTGACCCTCAATTTACAAGTGCCTTGTACAATAAGGGAATCGCTCTTTACCTACTGAGTAAACCTGATGAGGCCCTCAAAGCATATGATAGAGCCATTGAGATTGACCCTCAATTAGCAGAAGTCTGGTACAATAAGGGAATTGCTCTTAATCTAATGGGTAAACCTGATAAAGCCCTCAAATGTTTTGACAAAGCCATTAAGATCGACCCTCAATTAGCAGAAGTCTGGTCCAAAAAGGGAATCGCTCTTGATCACTTGGGTAAATCTGATGAAGCCCTCAAATGCTTTGACAAAGCCATTGAGATCGATCCTCAATTAGCAGAAGTCTGGTCCAATAAAGGAAATA
>Ga0351903_1177_pt1 | contig 12714 bp, 9 predicted proteins | sample BONcelHT113001D6_FD_206874 | JGI IMG/M metagenome (GOLD analysis project Ga0351903, IMG submission 206874) | Enriched cells from coal bed in the Powder River Basin, Montana, United States - BONCAT cells T11 rep1 HSBNCT.T11.300.1.D6 ... | reverse complement strand
GTGCTGTGCATGGGCTGCAGCTTCGCCCAGGATAACGGGACGGCAAAGATGGGAGTTATGGATGCGACTGCTAATCTGAGCCTAAATGAATTCTCCGCAGCGGTAGAAGGTGCGGGCCTCGCGGATACTCTGAATAACAAAGGAGTGCTCACATTCACCACCGGATCCCTCGTTATCTTCGCGCCCAGCGATGAGGCCTTTGCAGCAGTTCCTGATGCAGACATGAACGCGATCAAGGAGAACGCTACCGAGCTGAAGAGAATACTCAGCTATCACATTGTCTGGAACGACGGCAGCTTTGAAAACATCTCCGAGCTCTCCTCAGCAAAAACACTGCAGGGAGAGAATTTGACCATCGACAATACAGAAGGCATGAAAGTAAACGGAGCCAATGTCACAGCGTCCAAGAGCTACGAGAGCGGCACCGTCTTTGTGATCGACAAAGTGCTGCTGCCAAAGACAGCTTCCAGCCTGGGTGTGGCCGAAGCGGCCAATGATTTGGGTGCAAAGAAGTTCGCAGCCGCCATAAAGTCCGCGGGACTTGTGGATACGCTCAACGGCCATGGCCTGATGGGATTTGAGAGTCTGGCAGGTGGGCCCTTTACGGTATTCGCCCCAAGCGATGCCGCGTTTGATAAAGCCAAAGCAAACCTGGATGCCATCAGCAAGAAAGAGGCAGGCATGATGAATCTTCTTTCCTACCATATCGTTGATGCCAAGGACCTGCTCAACAAGACCGACACCAATTCCGCCAAGACTATGCAGGGAGACTCCCTGGCAGTCGATCTAAACATGAGCCTGGTAGGCGGGGCCGATGTCTTGAAGTCCGAGAGGTATGCTAACGGCATTGTCTACATCATAGACCAGGTGCTTGTGCCCATAAGGCTCGCCATGTAAAGCAATAGATAGATTCATTCTTTTTTCGGGATCGAGGAATTTATTCTCTCGATCCAATTTTTTTGATTTTTGAGTTCAGGATTTGATGCAAATGGCAAACGGTGATTTAGACCTAGACCTGCAGTTAAGCTCCGACTTTGACGGAATTTATGACACACAAAACGGAATTGCCGTCTTCAAGATGCTTATCGACGGTAGCTGGCGAGGCAGCGAGAGAGGAGAGCTGCTGGACGTTCATACTCCCATCGACGGCAGCATCGTGGCAAAGGCCCAGATGGCAAATGTAAGCGATGTAATTTCAGCCACGAAGGCTGCCAAAGAGAAGAGGGGCATCAATGAACTGCCGGGCAGGGAACGCATAGAGATCTTTGAACGCGCCGCAGCCCAGATGGAAAAGCACCGGGACGAATTCGTGCGTGTGCTGCAACTTGAAGCCGGCAAGACAAAAAGCGATGCAAAAGGAGAGTTTGATGCTGCCGTGCAGAGGCTAAGGCTCTCCAGAGAAGAGGCCGGGCGGTTTTGGGGAGAGCTGATTCCCGGAGAGTGGAACTCCAGCACCAAAGAGAAGATGGCCGTCATAATCCGCGAGCCTGTGGGCGTGGTGGCTGCCATAATTCCCTTCAACTATCCTCTATTCATTGCCGCCGCCAAGATCGTGCCTGCCCTTCTGGCCGGAAACTCGGTGGTCATTAAGCCCTCCAGCAGCAACCCAATCTCCGCTATCCTCCTTACAAAAGTTCTGCAGAGCGCTGGAGTGCCCCAAGGCAGCATGAACCTGATAACGGGCAGAGGAGAAGAGAGCGGAGACGTGCTGGTAAAGAGCGAGAACGTAGATATGATCAACTTCACCGGCAGCACTCCAGTGGGAAAAAGGATCTCTCAAATGGCGGTTATGAAGAGGCTTCACCTGGAGCTGGGAGGAAAGGCCTATGCTCTGGTCCTGGAGGATGCCGATCTGGATCTGGCTGCCGCCAAATGCGTCCATGGATCTTTAAAGTTTGTTGGACAGAGGTGCGATGCCGTGAGCGCCATCCTGGCCACGGAACCTATAGCTGAAACCTTGAGCCGCAACATCGTTTCCGAGGTCGACGGATGGAAACTGGGCGATCCCAGGGACCCATCGGTCACCATCGGCCCGGTCATTAGCCAGCGGGCTGCTGCCGGCATAAATGACCTGGTCAAGGATGCCGTTTCCAAGGGTGCCCAGCTATTGAGGGGCGGCAAATTCCGTGGCACATACTTTGAACCCACGGTGCTTGACTTTGTTCCCCCGCATGCAAGAATCGCCAGAGAAGAGGTCTTTGGGCCCGTGATCAGCATTATCCGCTGCAGCGACGAGCAAGAGGCTCTGAATTTTGCCCGCCAATCCAATTTCGGCCTGGAGTCGTGCGTCTTTACCAGGGACTTCTCCCGCATGTGGCGCGTGGCCAGGGCCCTGGAATGCGGCGAGGTTACCATCAACGACTATCCATCCCATGGCGTGGGCTATTTCCCATTCGGAGGAATAAAGCAATCCGGGCTGGGGCGAGAGGGCATCGGCTACAGCATCGAGGAGATGACCAACCTCAAGACCATCGTCTTCAATTTGGCACCTGGCGAAAGAGAGAACAACACGATTTGAATCTGCCCGCTATTTTTTTATTGGACACGATCTCGATCTCCAGCCGGCCATGCCTCCCAAAATGACGGCCAAGCTCTTCCAGCCCCTCGCCTTTAGAAAGCTTGCCGCTACCATGGACCGCATGCCACTGCCGCAGAAGATGTACACTTCTCGGTCTTTTGGCACCTCATCCAAACTCTTTGCTATGGCAGTGATATGGATATGCTGCGCACCCTCGATTCTGCCATCTCTTTCCAGCTCACTCTCGGATCTGACATCCAAAATCCAGATCGGCTCACCCTCATCCAGCAGGCGGCAGAGCTCTTGCACTGTAAGCGTTCTGATGGCAGCCGACTGAAGGCCGGACATATGCCAGTTCAACATGCCTCCTGCCAAAAAGCCGGCGATGTCATCGTACCCCTGGCGCAGGAGAATGGCAGCTACGTTCTCGACAGAATTGCCTTCGCCAACGAGAAGAATGGGCCGGTCATAGCTGAGAAACCAACCGGCAAAGCTGGCTAACCCCTCCAGCCAGATGAATTGGGAGCCGGGAACGTGAGCAGCACCGAAGGCCAGCTCCTGGCGAGTATCCAGGATCTGAGCATTCTGCTTCTCGGAAAGGGCAAAAAAGTCCTTGGCATCCAGGGGCCTGGGAGAAGGCAGGGCTCCCAGAATCGGTCTGCCCTCCAGATTCACCTTTTCCATGCGGCTGAAGTAGGGGGGCCTATCTGGCTGGCTCTTCAATAGAGAGGCCACGAACTGCTCTTTGCTCTTTGCCTGCAGCCTAGCATTGTGCTTTTTCTCGAGACCAATGGTGGTCCAGAGGCGCTCGGCAATTAACTCGCCGCAAACCGAGCCTGATCCGTGCGTCGGGCAGAGTATGACCTCATCGCCCAGTGGCAGCAGCCTGGTAAAGAGGCTCTCGTAAAGCAGGCCGGCCATTTCCGCGGCCAACTCCTTGCCCAGCAGATCGATTCGGCCCACCTCTCCGGCAAAGAGAGCGTCCCCGCTAAAGAGCATCCAGGGAATGCTGGCAGGATCGCGCAGCAGGTAGCTCATGCTTCCCGGTGTGTGGCCGGGCGTGGCGAGGGCCTCGACCTCCAGGCGGCCCACCTTCCATTTCTGGCCAGCAGTGACAGGCTGTCCGTACTGGTATTCCCATTGACCGTCTGCATGCCACACCAATATCAGTCGCTCATGACATATCTATTTAACGAGATTTGCATCTTTTGCAATTGAAGACATCATCCGCACTTATGAACACCGGCTCTGAAGGATATGTAACATAACTCTCTCCACAACAACTCAGCCAGCCATCAGAAGCCCTCTTTCTAAAGTAGCTATCGCTAATAGTAAAATTTTTGGATATATGATATGTGCCAATGTATTCCTCTTCGATCTCGATTGCCGGATTTTTCCAGGCACTAACCATAGGATCAGTTCCGCTATTACCGCTCTTGCCTGCAGAGCTATCGCTGCCCGAAAGCACACCGATATGGACTCTGCCGCTCGTGACGGTTTCATCGATCTGCATATGAGTTGTAGCGGAGTTGAAATTCTCGTATTCACCCTGGCTGCTAATTGAAGAAACCGCATATTCCGTCTTCCCTGAGACTTCCCGGGCAAAGCCTACCTCGTGACTCATGGAGGTAGCTGAATTGGCATTGGCAAGTTCTGTTCGGCGGCCTATTCCTGTGCCAATTGCAATAGGATGAGATGAATAGTAGCCGCTTCCCAGGGAAAGGTCCACGGGAGCGCTGGTGATTTTGTTTTGGCCAATAAAAGAGATAGATGAATTATTGTAAGATGAATTGCTTTTAATAAAATCCCCCGAAGCAATATCCTGAGAGGCTATGGCAGAGACGCCTACCACTGCAAGTGCAATCAAGACTGATGATAAGAATAACAACATAGTTCTATTGCGCATAGTTGTTGGCACCGTTTTTAGATCGAGTGCTATGCATATATTTGAATCGGTCGGAGCAAAATAAAGGCCACTTCCTATTCCCTCCAATCATTTCAGGGATTGAGCCTCCAGAGGGTGTAATTGAGAAAAGCAGCAAAGCTCACCCAGATGATGTAAGGAACTAAGAGCAGGGCCGCATCTTTGCTGATGGGCCAAAACCGGATGATGTTTTGCAGTATGAGAAGCCAGAGTACCACAATCACCACGACTCCTGCCAGAGGAGACTGCAAGCCGAAGAAGGCGTAGGACCAGAGCACATTGACCAAAAGCTGGGCTGCAAATACACCTAATGCAATCTTGCTATCCGCGCTGCTTATCCCCTTCCGCCAGATCAAAAATAGAGAGAGGCCCATGAGGGCAAAGAGTGCAATCCAAACCGCAGAGATGACCGATCCTGGTGGCGTAAATCCGGGCTTGACGAGGGTCGTATACCAGGTAGTAACAGAGCTGGCTGTAAAAAACGAGCCTAAAACTCCGGCTAACTGGCATATAGCTATGCATAAGATGAGCCTGGCAAGCTCCATCAAAGTCATGGATTTCATCAGCCACCGCCTATTTTTTTTCGCTTAGTTCTTCAGCAAACCACGTTTGCTTTTAGCATCCTTTGAATTTAATTCTTTTGTTTCACTGCTTTGCCGTGGCTACAGCAAGGCTGGTGCTGCCGGGCTGTGCATCTTTGTCTCATCATCCCTTTGCGTTCTTGAGCTTTTTTCCGCGATTCTTTTTTTGCTCGATAGCCCGCGAAAGGTTAGTCTTTCGTTCCCGCCTAAATTCGAAGATTTGGCCGCAAATCGTCAATCGCATCTTTCAAATCCGAATGGATGGAGAAGATCCTTGAGAGGCCCGATATCTCGAAAATCTCCAGCACAACGGGCTGAAGCGATGTCAATCTCAGGTCTCCTTTTTTTGTCTTTAGCATTCTCAGGCTTGCCAAAAGAATCCGCAAACCCAAGCTGCTTATGTACTCGGCGTCCTCCAGATCGACGACGATCATATAATTATTATCGATGGCTTTTATTAAGACGTCCTCCAAATCCTTTGAAGTATTTGAATCAATTCTTCCCGAGACCGAGATCACATAGATATTTTCGATATCTTCTTCGGCAATCCTCATAATCTCACGCTACAACTAATCTCGCCTGAAATTCCTGCCTTCAATAGCATCTTGTTGTGATAAATAGATGGAGAAGATCTTTTCAAGACCTGTTACCCGGAAGATGTCCTTAACAAAAGGCTGCAAAGCAGCCAGTACCAGGCATCTATGATTCTCTTTTTGCCTCTTCAATGAGGCCAGCAATACTCTCAGTCCCACGCTGCTAATATAATCCACCGCTTCCAGATCGATCACAATTTTTGCAATATTGCGCCCTATCACGCAATTTAGCCTGGCATCTAGATCCTTTGAGCTTATGGTATCCATTCTCCCTGAGATCTCTATGACATAAGCATCTCTCAAATCCCTTTCTCGTATTTCCATCCGATTCCACATCCTGTTTTGGAGATTAGATTATACAATTGTCTCATTCTTTATGGGGAACGGCCATATTACTCAATCACATTTCACTTTTATTCATTATCTTCTTTAGGATTAATACATTTTTCTCTTCCTTAAACTCGTATTTTATTTCGTCGACCAAGGACTTGATAAGATGTATGCCCAATCCACCAATTGGCCGCTCCTCCAAATCAGCTGAAAGATTTGGCATATCCAATTGAGTAGGATCGAAGCGAGGGGCCTGATCCTCAATTGTCAGCGTCAAACAGCCACCATAAAAATCACTCTTAATGAGGATCGTCCCCTCAGAACCTCGATATCCGTGCTGGATGATATTAACGACTGCTTCCTCTACAGCCAGCTCGATATCAGATATCTTTTTCTTGCCAAATCCGGCATATGACATAACCTCGTCAATAAAAGCTGTTACCTTGGGAAGCTCCTCTTCCCGTGCCGCCACCATAATCATTGAATGCTTTTCCTGATGCTCGCATGCTTTTATTACAATCAAGGTGATATCGTCATTTTGTTCCTGACAGTCGCTGAAATTTGAAATATCATCGAGGATGCTACTCAAAATGCACTCCGCCGAAAGCCTGCTCGATGAGCGGATGACATCAGTTATTCGAACTTGTCCATATAGCTCCTCTTTGTCATTCATTGCCTCAGTCACCCCATCCGTGTAGAAGACTGCCACGTCTCCAGGTGATATCTCTATTGTACGCTCCTTGTATTCTAAATTCGCCCTCGCCCCTAAAACGATGCCTGTTGCCGGTTCTTCAACAAATTCACCTATCTCTGATCTAAATAGCAATGGCGGACTATGGCCTGCGTTGGCATAGGTGAAGGTTCGAGCCTTTCCATCTAAGATCCCATACAATAGAGTTACGAACATGCCTGCAGTTGCATCTTGTGCGATCATATTGTTGGAAGCTTTGAGAACTTCGGAGGTATCTGATTGATGGCTGGCATTGGCTCGGACGATCGTCCTGGAAAGAGCCATGAAAAGGGCGGCAGGAACGCCCTTTCCTGCTACATCCGCAATCACGAGTCCATACTTGCCCTCCGGCCGGGCAATGAAATCATAGAAGTCTCCGCCTACTTCCATCGCAGGTTTGGTCACGGCCGCAATCTCAAAGTCAGAGATCATAGGAGTCTTTTGGGGGATGAATCTTTTCTGAATCTCCCCTGCAATATGCAGCTCTACTCTTGACCGCTCGAGCGTCTGCTCCATTCGTCGGCGTTCGGTCATGTCGCGTATAGATTCTATCGAGCCGACTCTTCTGCCGGAAGCATCCCAAAGGGCAGTAGCCTTCCCCAGCAGGTAAGATCCGCCAGGATGGCCAAATGAGGGTATGAAAGTCTCACCAATTACACTTGTGCCATCTCTCTGAATGTTAAAATACTCGTTCTCAAACTCAGTATGCGGCGTTAAAACCATATCTACAAGGATAGGCCTTCTGATCTTATAAAATGGCAGGGAATGCTCATAATTGCCCTTACCCAGCATTTTCTCAGCCTTGACTCCTGTGAGAATCTCCATGGCCTTATTCCAGACTATCACTTTGCCGTCAAGGTCTACAGCCAGGAGAGCCTCCGGCAGAAAGTCGATGATATCCGCCAGCCTCCTCTTTGACTGTATAAGGGCTTCTTCCGCCACTTTCAAACCTGTGATATCCCTGCCTACTGATTGGATCTCAATTAGATGGCTAGAATCGTCAAATATGCCGTGAGAGGTCCACAAGAGCCAGCGCGTTCCAGTTGGTGTGATGGACTGGCTTTCATATGTGAATGTAGGGTGATTGATGCTCAATTTGCCACTCAATTCTTCAGGCGATCTTAAATGCCCATCCAGGATCAATTGATCCGTCCTACTGCCAATAATTTCCTCAAAATGCTCGGAAAAAAAGGTGCAAAATGCAATATTGACGAATGTAATTGTGCCATCCAAGAGATTTCTGCAGATCAAATCCGGCTGCTCTTCGACAACTGCTTTATAGCGTTTTTCACTTTTAAAAAGCTCTTTTTGAGCCTGTTCCACCGCGGAGAGCATACTGTTGATGGAAGTAGCAAGGATTGTCAATTCATCTTTTCCTTGCTCTTTAAAGCGAAATGACATATCTCGACTGTTACCAATACGAATTATGCCGGCAATAAGAACGCTAATGCGGGAAAGAACGGATCTGTCCAGGTATGCAAGCATCAGAATCAAGAAAAAAAAGCCGGCGATCGAGAATATAATTATAAAAGTATGCAGACTTTCAGTGTCCTGTCTATAGATATCCCTTGGAGAATCTACTCGGAGAATAAATAGTGGATTGCCATAGATATTTCTCAATAGAGTATATCCGGCGACTGTATCTGTGTTTAGCGATTTGACGAAGATTGGCGTGTTTTCGGACAAGAAGGGTTCTACCTGTTTGAAATCGGTAGGCATTTCATTTTTGATTGAATATATGGTTAGATTCAACTGAGTGATCTCTGATATCTTTTTGACCTCGTTCTCAGTAAAATAGCGCCCCAATACCACCCTGCCCACAGATTGACCACGTCTTTGGCTGTTGGTTATGGGTTGGGTGACTAACAGCATCGATTTGTTGGATAAAGAAATAATGCCTGAGAATTTCCTCTGTTTATCGAAGCATCCTATACAAAGACCATACCTAGATAGCTGTTCAATAAGATCTTGAGGAATATCTTCGCTCTTTCCATCGAAGGCCAGGTATCTACTGAAAACGATTTGACCATTAGTATCCATGAACAATATTAAATTTATTTCCATATTATTAAGACTATTATTTGTAAGACTGCCATTAGCGATATTATAATTTATAAAATTAGGATTTCCAGTTTTCATAAAGTCGTAGGTGTCATTTCTGGCAGCCCAATAATTTGCCAAGTTCCCTAGACTTTCCAGCTCAGTTGATATGGCGATAAGGACTCTCGTTACTTTCTTCTCAGTGTCCTGCACCTCCATGTTCGAAAAACTATTATGCAGTTCGATTTGTGTTGTCGCGTACAGGATTATGATCAGGAAGATAAGGGTGGAGCCTACAACAACTAGAGTCTTTTGTCGCAGATTCATAATTTCATTCCTTCCCCAGATAATTTATCTTGAATGTTTTGATGATGTTACTACCGATCTAAATATCGACCTGATCCGGGTATAAGATACTCCAATTGATATCCATTATGTAATAGACACCTTTTTGCTAATTAAAAGTAATTGTTAAATAGAAGCTTGCTATTCATCAATAACAACGATCTTCAGAGCAGAGCGGTAAATTATGTTGGAAACCAATGTTCTTCAGCTCGTGCCGGGAACGAGTGGAGTGGAAGTTTTCCCTTTTATCCGCAAGATCGATCTCATGTCATCCAATTCGTATATTCTTGCAGGAAAAGAGCAGATTGCGCTGATAGATCCTGGCGCTCTTGATGACCAGATGGATTACCTTTTTAGAATAATAACTGCTATGTTTGAGGAGAATCCAAGGCAGATTATAATATATCTGACCCATGTTCACCTGGATCACTGTTTTCAATTGAAACGCATTGCCGAATTTGGCAAGGTCGGAAGTATTCTGCTCGCCGTGCAAGAAAAGGGGGCTCTTGCTCTGGAGACAGAGGACGCAAAGATGACTCTGGCAAAGCTGTTGGGAAGAGATCTGGCCAGAGTGCCGGTCGACATCAAGCTGCTCTCTAAAAAAGATACAATCTATGGAAAAGAATGTAGTCTTCAATCAGATACTGCGAAATTGACCTATTTCACAAAATCGTTTAAGCTTCCTCTGGGTCCGGTGCTCAATTATCAGACTGTATCTTTGAATAAAGACGACATGCTTGAGATTTACCATACTCCAGGACATAGTCCGGACAGCATTTGCATCAGAGCGGGACGCTTGCTATTCGTAGGAGATCTCTTCTTTGCACCTAATCCTGGCATGGCTGGAGCGTACGGCTGGAGCCAAACTGATTTTCTTCATTCAATCCAGAAGGTTCTATGGATCCTGAAACATAAAGACATTCATCTCTGCTGCTGCGGCCATGGTAGAGCTATAGATGTCGATATGGCATATAGCTCTCTGGGATCGATGTATCAAGATGTTTTATCATTAACCAGACTTGAAGAGATTACTCCTCTGTGGGTCAGAGACACATCGGAATATGCACAAGATATTATAAGAGAGCTAGAGAGGCTTCTCACCATACTAATAGGGAGGCTGGCCTACATTTCCCAGGTCCTCTATTATCTAGAGGAGACTAATGAGGCAGATTACCTTCAATCGCTCCTGGATGCAAGAAAGATTGATGAGCTTTTCCTGGATTTCAACAGATTTGTTATAGAGCTTAGAGCCGGAAAAAAGCTTGATTGGGACCTGGTTCATAAAGCAGGACAGATCGTGGGAAGGCTCGACATGGCTTTTGAGAGCGGGAAACTTGCATCGGTCTTGGATCAATCATTGCTGAACAGAGCAAAGCGCATGTTGAACGATTACTCGGTTATCTATCGAGGTTTTAGACCGACTTTTTATGTTGCCGATGTGGATATAAACGAAATATTGAAGGATATTTTGAGATATGCAGGATACAAACCTTACAAGGAAGAGGAGATTCTCGAAGCGTGCAGTTATAAAGAATACGTAGGGGCGCTTCGATCAAGAATTGCTTTTGTTAACATTTTTAATAAGACATCCTTGCAGATTCAAGAGGACTTGAGTCTCCCTAAGATTCGAATGGACAGAGAGCGTTTCATTGAAGCCGTAATAGATATCCTGGAAAGGCTAATCTGCGCGGGTGCAGAGAGAATAGTAATTACGCCTTCTTATAACGACGGCCTGGTCGCCGTTCGCATTTCTTTGGCAGGCCATTTTGGAAATCATACTCTTGATGCTGGTACCATTCGATTTTTTGAAAGGACATTTGCCCTTTGCGGGGGATTCATACAGACTTGTGTTACTCAAGAGGAGAAAGTGGTAATCATTGAATTCCTGCCTTGTAAAATGTTCTAGTTATCAAATTCTGCAAAAAAGAAGACTTCAATTCATTCGTTTTTCTAAATAGCAAAGATTTGATATAGATTGACAACCCATAATAGTAGTTTCATAAGGTGATAGCATTTGCGAGCGCTGATAATTTTTGTGATACTGGCTTTTGTAATGTTTTTTTCTCTGGGCTGCATATCTCCGGAGAAAAAGGCGCCAGAGCTAACGACACTTCGCATCGGCTACCAAACGACCACACACCATGTAGCAGAGATGGTGGCATCGGAGCATGGTTGGTGGGCGAAGGATCTTTTGCCCTTTGGTGTGAAGGAGATCAAAGAGTTCGAATATCCTTCGGGAGCACCGGAGCTAAAGGCCATGCAATCAGGCGATCTGGACGTGATCTATGTCTGTACTTCGCCGCTTCTACCGTCCTTGTCCAAGGGGCTGGATGGAAAGATTGTGGCGGCAGTAAATGATAACGGTTCAAACCTCGTCTTCAGGCCGGGTCTGAACTACAACGGCCCTTGGTCTTTGCGAGGACTCTCCGTTGCAACCTTCCCACCAGGTACGGCTCAGGACATTCTCTTAAAGAAGTGGCTAATGGACGCGGGCGTAAACATATCTGAGGTTAAGATTTATCCCATGGGACCGGGTGATGCTGTAGAGGCCATATCTACGGGCAAAGCGGATGCCGTCTTCTTACCTCATCCTGGGCCCGCCATTATTGAGATGGCAGGAAGCGGCAAATCGGTGCTGGCCTCAGGGGAAATGTGGCCCAGACACGGATGTTGCGGGGTTGTTGTCAGCGGCAGACTCATTCGAGACTACCCGGATTTGGTAGCTCAGATAGTTAAAACGCAGATCAATGCGACGGATTATATCAATGCCAATCCGGAGGTTGCGGCAAGGATCTACTCCAACCGTACCGGCCAGGACGCGAAGATGGCTGAGTACTCCATAAAAAGCTGGGATGGCCGCTATATCAGCGATCCATATCTGCTGATAAACTCTACAATGGAATATGCTAAATTCCAATTTAAGATGAACTATACGCAAAAGGAGTTTACGAAAGAAGAGATCTTCGACACTAGATTTTACGACGAAGTGAAGTAACGGCAGGACAAAGAAGCGTCTCTGAGAAGCCTGACCTTTTAGCTTTGGTCTTGGCCGAAATGCTATCACCGATAACGCATGCAAAATACTTAGAGGCTCTCGGAAACAGGGGCAGTAGTTTTGCCGAGAATGAAACAAGGCGGCTGGAATTGAAGCGGCGCAGCAATCCTGAGGGCGCAGGAGGGAAGGCGCAAAAATAAAAAGCGGTTGTGCTACGTTGGCCGGCCATGATCCCCGGCCAGGCACTTTCGCCCATCCTCCCCCACATAGCCCGAACACCTGCCAGTTGCGATCGAAAACTGATTTTGCGAGCGCTGGGGCAATGCTCGTATAATGTCCGAAATTGAGTCGGGCCGGGGGTGAGTCGCGACCCCAATTTTTTCCCCCTGGTGTTTCCTGCGGCACTCCACTGAGGGACCAACGGGGGACTCAGGATCTATCCAGAAAAGGCTGTCGCAAGCCAGGAGTGTGAACACTTCCAATTTAGAATTTTTATTTGATATAATCAACTAAATAATATAAATGCTTCGCTGCATAACGTATATTTCGAATGCAGAAGAAATTATTGACGAACATTAGGTTAAATTAGTAATAGTTATATACTTTTCCGGCACCCTCGAACCAAAAGCATTATACATCCCCATTCCTCTGTGAGGGT
>Ga0351903_1175_pt1 | contig 12877 bp, 7 predicted proteins | sample BONcelHT113001D6_FD_206874 | JGI IMG/M metagenome (GOLD analysis project Ga0351903, IMG submission 206874) | Enriched cells from coal bed in the Powder River Basin, Montana, United States - BONCAT cells T11 rep1 HSBNCT.T11.300.1.D6 ... | reverse complement strand
TTATTGAAATTTTCAAAAACAGTTTTGTATTTATCGTCCCAGGTTCCGTTTGCCTGTGCCTGGTTTTTAAATTCCGACTCAAATTCAAGTTTTTTATTGACCGCGTCCAACCTTTCCAAACCTTTTATTTCGCCCTGCCACTTTTTCCAGGCGTTGCTTATTCCGGCATATTTGGCCGAATACTGGATTCGCACTTTTGCATCCTTTTCCATGTCAGCCCCGATTATTTCCAGTTTTTTATCCCTGATTTTAATCCTGTCAGGATCGCGCTGGTTCCTTATCAGACTTACTTCGTGAGAAGGAATATATTGTGTTGTAGTTCCGGGATATCCGAAAACCATTGTAAAATCGCCGTAATTAGCCCCTTTCATTGATATGGGAAAGTATTTCTTTGGCTTGAATGGAATATTGCTGGGAGAGTATTCGGCAGGTTCGTTGTTTGCATCGGCGTAAATGCGAAACAGTGAAAAATCTCCGGTATGGCGGGGCCACATCCAGTTATCCGTATCGCCGCCAAATTTTCCAATTGCCGATGGGGGGGCTCCAACCAAACGCACATCACGATATACTTTATACACATACAAAAAATACTGGTTTCCGTAAAAAAGGGGTTTTACCTGTGTGCTGAATTTTCCTTTTTCAGAAGCTGCTTTCCTTATTTCATCGGTGTTTCGGTCAATTTGTTTTTGTTTTTCAACGTCAGAAAGACCGTCGGTATTTTCAAAAACTTTTTTGGTAACATCTTCCATGTATTCCAGAAAACTTACCGACAAGCCCGGATTGGGAAGTTCCTCTGCTTTGCTCATTGCCCAAAAACCATGTGTCAGATAATCGTTTTCAATGGTGCTATGCGACTGAATCTGGCGGTAACCGCAATGATGGTTGGTAATCAGCAAACCTTCTTCAGAAACCAGTTCGCCTGTGCAACCTCCGCCGAAAATAACCACGGCATCCTTCATACTGGCATTGTTTACATCGTAAATATCGCTGGCAGAAAGTTTAAAACCCATTTCCTGCATTTCAGCAAGATTATATTTTTCAAGCAGAATGGGAATCCACATTCCCTCTTTTGCAGATAATTTTAAAATAAAGGTGATTGAGAAAACAAGCAGGACAAATTTTTGAAACATTGACATATTTTTTACTAATTGGTTTTTATTAAACTTCAAAAAGAGACAAAAATGATTTTCGGGAAAATGATTTTTGACAAGAAAACGAATTTCAGTTAAAAAATTACATTTCACCGATTAATAATCGACTTCTTTTAATTTTATTTACGGTTTGATTAATCTGACAAAATTAAATGAATATCGCAAAATTAATATGTTCCCTTTTGTTTTTAGCAGTTACATTTCAGGTTAAAGGTCAAATGTTTTTATCTGATATTGAGCTTGACAAAATCAGTCAGTATAAAATACAGGAATATCTTGAATCTCAGCAAGAGTGCGGAATAATTGCATTTTCGGATATCAAACCTTCAATGAATACCAATTCCGACATCAAAGGTTACTTTGTTCGTGAGAATGAATATCAGATAAAAAAAGATTTCGAGGAAGTTTGGAGCCACTATTTATCTACTAATCCAAGCAAAGCCTGGAATGGGAAAAAGGTATCTTTTGGGTTACTATTCTCAAAAAATGAAGATAAAATTGTTTATTGTAATGAAAACATTCAAAGAATCGATTCAGGAATGGTCGTTTATCTTAACCTGAGGTTAATGAGCGGATTAAAAAACATGGCAACGGCATTCGAGTTTATTACCATCGATAAGGAAAATAAAATTATTGAATTTAGTTATTTGTCGGGAAATGTTTCGGAAGGGAAACAAAGAATACACTTCAGGGAAACCCGCAAAGGTTACACACGAATCTTACATACAAGCTTTTACAGGAGCAATACTGTTCTAAAAAACTATCTTTTATATCCGTATTTTCATACCCGAAGCACCAACGAATTTCACAGAAATCTAAAAAAACTGATGTTATATAACTAACATACTTCGTTGAATAACAATATCAGACAAAAAGAAAGAATCAGTTTATAAACCAAGAACCAGTACATTAAACGATTCCGGGGCAATTGAAATATTTAGGCCGGAAGAAAAAAATAAAACCTCAGATTCTGAAGGTTGCACCAAAAAAGGTTCATCCAATGTATTCTCATCATCCAAACCTGCTTTTAAAGTTATCTTTTTGCCTTTCAATTCGTTGGGCAAACCTTTCAAATTCAGGTTAAACAGAATATTTTTCTTTGATTTCCCGGTATTTACAATTTTTATTACCAGTTGCTTTTTATTCTCATCGGTTGCCACGCTGGCATAAATTCCCTGTTGCCCGGTAACATTTTCGCCATTCATTTTTACCTTTTGCACATGAGTTCCAGGATAATGTGCATACAACTTTTGCACATACCAGTTGGCCGATTTTACTGAACGAAGATTATCAAACCAAATCATATCGGGTTTCCACTGCCAGGCATCAACATGGGCAAAAAGCGGGGCATAAGTGGCAAGGCGCACTACATCGGCATTTCTTTCAATACCAGTTAAAAAAGCAGCTTCACAGAGGGCAGAATAAAACGAGTTTTTCTTTTCGGGCTGAACATGGCAGGCATATTCGCCGGCAAAAACTTTTGGACCTTTACGGCTGTAATTATCGTAACGACCGGCATTTTCAAGAAACCATTTAGGGTCTTTGTAATAATGTTCGTCAACAAGTTCCACATTCAGTTTTTTCATTTCGCCCCACAAATAGTCGAACTGTTCGCCTTCGGCATACGGTCCTGATGAACCAATAATCTGAATTTCAGGATATTTTGCTTTAATTGCTTTTTGAAAAGCTTCGAGGTGTTTTGGGAAAACTTCGCCCCATTGTTCGTTGCCAATACCGATGTATTTCATTCCGAATGGCGCCGGGTGACCCATTTCTGCCCGCACTTTTCCCCAGGTTGAAGTTACAGGGCCATTGGCAAACTCAATCAAATCGAGTGCGTCCTGAATGAACGGTTCCAAATCCTCACCGTGCACACATTCTTCAGTAACAAACTGACAGGCCATTCCGCAACTTACCACAGGTAGCGCATCAGCGCCAAAATCCTCGCATAACTGAAAATATTCAAAAAATCCCAACCCGTAACTCTGGAAATAATCAGGAGTAAACCGGTGTTGAAACACATAATTCCAGCGGTTTTCGTTTACCGGACGGTTCTCAACCGGACCAACCGAGTTTTTCCACTGGTAGCGGGTTTCAAGATTATTGCCTTCAATAATGCAGCCCCCGGGAAAACGAAAAACCCCGGGTTTCAGGTCGGAAAGCGCCTGTGCCAAATCTTTACGCATCCCATTTTCGCGACCTTTCCAGGTATCAGCCGGAAACATGGAAATGTGTTCCACATCCACTTCGCCCTTTGTAACCAAATCGATACGAAGTTTGGAATGGCTGCAGGTTTCTTTTGTCTGAAATTCAATTTTATACTTTTTCCAATCCGATGAAGTAACTTCTATCTCTCCTTTTGCAATTATTTCACCTGCCGCCGAGATAATTTCAGTTTTCAGTTTTACTTCACCCGCACTGATTTTCCGGGCATACAGACTGAGGTTGTATTTTGCATCCTTCACAACACCGATTCCACGAAAACCTTCGTTAATAATTCCTGTGCCGGTTAACAAACCCGGATTGTTCAACCTCAGATAATGCGGATTACGCGGAAAAGGGGCGCCATCGGTTTTTACTTCAACTTTTCCGTAAGAAGTCCATCCCATAAAAGGCGAATTTGGAAAATCGAACGAGCGGTTTTTAACCAGTTCGGCATACAAACCACCATCGGCTGCAAAGTTGATGTCTTCGAAAAATATGCCGTACATATTGGATGCAACGGTTACTTCGGGTTTTTGGTTTTCCACGGTAATTTTAATGGGTTCCTGCGAAAATGCGATAAATGCACAAAACAGAAAACATAAAATGATTGTAGATGAAAGTTTCATAATTGTTATTTATCGGTTTATGTTGGGGAGTAAAAATAGTGTTTTTTATGGAACCGATTGAAAGATACGGCTGGGTTCTTTTTGAATATTAATCAGTCTTTTTTCCTTAAAAAGGAATTGAATACATGCATTTTATTTCTTATCTTGATGGCGATACAATTAATTAAAACAATAAACCTATAATAACTTTATGCCCATGAAACGAAGAGAAATTTTAAAAGGTGTTGCACTTTTACCTTTTATATCAGCTCCAATGGTTGCCCGCACAAACAACAAGGATAGTTTATCTGAAAACGAAGAGAAATTTTCAGGCGATTTCAGAAAAGTAAAAATCAGAAATGTAAAGGCCATTTTAACAGCTCCCAATGGAATTGAGTTGATTGTTGTGAAAGTTGAAACCGATCACCCCGGACTTTACGGTGTAGGTTGCGCCACTTTCCGGCAGCGGGCGTGGGCGGTTGCCACAGCCGTTAATGATTATCTCAATGATTTTTGCAAAGGAAGAGATGTAAACAACATTGAGGATATCTGGCAAACAGCTTATGTGAGCTCGTACTGGCGAAATGGGCCGGTGCTGAACAATGCGCTGAGCGGGCTTGATCAGGCGCTTTGGGACATCAAAGGAAAAATTGCCGGAATGCCGGTTTACCAACTTCTGGGTGGCAAATGCCGTTTTGCAGTTGATACCTATACACACGCCGGTGGCAAAACTCCGGAAGAAGCGCTTGAAAGTGTTCAGAAATTTAAAGAACAGGGATTCAGACACATCAGGATTCAACTCGGCGGTTATGGCGCTACCCACCTCACCAGTCAGCCCGATTATAAAAAGCATGGTTTTGGAATGCCCGATGACAATACGATGAGCGAATATGCTTACTCTTCGGGTGTGGTGAAAATGTTTGATTTGGTGCGTAAAGAAGCTGGCGAAGAGATTGAACTACTGCACGATATCCACGAACGTTTGCAGCCGATGGATGCCATCAACCTCATTAAAAAACTTGAACAATACCGCCCCTATTTTATCGAAGACCCTTTTTCACCGGAAAACAATGGATGGTTTGAACTTTTGCGAAAACAAACAAGTGTACCGATTGCCATGGGCGAGTTATTTAACAGTCCGCATGAATGGCTGGAACCAATGAGCAATCGTTTGTTCGATTTTATCCGTATCCACATTTCGCAAATTGGCGGTATTACACCAGCCATGAAAGTTGCGCGGCTGGGCGAATGGTTTAATGTACGTACGGCCTGGCATGGCCCGGGCGATGTTTCACCTGTTGGACATGCAGCAAACGGACATCTCGATTTGGCAGTGTGGAATTTTGGTATCCAGGAAGCCCCGCAGATAAACGACCGGTTAAGGGAAGTATTTCCTGGTTCGCCAACTGTTGAAAACGGGTTTATGTTTGTAAACGATGAACCGGGACTTGGAATTGACATCAACGAAAAAGAGGCGGCAAAATATCCGCTTCCCAAATTTAACTACAACTGGACACAGGTCAGAAAAAACGACGGAACGGCAATCCGTCCTTAATTTACTTCATACTCAATACTAACATCTCATTTCTAAAAAATGGAAACAAGAAGAAATTTCATAAAAAAAACAGCCGTCTTTTCCTTGGCTGGAGCGCTTTCTCACTGGGTGATAAATGCTTTTGGAGAAGACGGTAAAGGCGAAATTTTGCCCCAAAGAAGATTAACGCGAAATGGAGAAAAAACAACCGCTTTTGCTTTGGGTGGCTATCACGCGGCAAAGTCGTTAAACCCGCTTCAGGCAGAAAAACTGATTGAACGCTCCATTGAACTGGGTGTGCGCTTTTTTGATAATGCAAGAGGATATCATCAGGGAACGGCTGAAGAATACTATGGAAAGTTTCTGACACCAAAATACAGGGACGACATTTTTTTGATGACAAAGACTGCAGGAAGATCAAAAGAGGATGTGCAGAAACAACTTGAAGAATCGCTGAAAGCCATGAAAACGGATTATCTGGATTTATGGACCATTCATACGATTACATCGATTGAAGATGTGGACAACCGGATAAATAACGGAGTACTTGATTGTTTTCTGGAAGCAAAGGCAAAAGGAAAAACCCGTTATATTGGTTTTAGTTGCCATACCAATCCGAAAGTAGCTTTGCATTTTTTGGATTTTCTGGAAAAAAGAGGATTGGAACTCGATACCTGTCAGTGCCCGGTTAACGTGTGCGATGCCAGTTTCGAATCGTTTCAGAAACAGTTGTTGCCGGTTTTGCTTGAAAAAGAATATGGAATTATCGCAATGAAATCGATGGCCGGAGGTGGAATGATTGGCCGGCGTTTTGATTTGACACCCCGCGATTTCAGGGATGAAGACATTAAAAACATTACCATGGAAAGCGCTGTCACAATGGATCAGCTTCATCAGTATGTTTATTCGCTGCCGGTTTCATCACTTTGCAGCGGATGCGAAACAGTGGAAGAACTGGAACATAATATCGGCATATTGAAAGCTTTGCAAAAGTTGGCAGATGCAGAAATGCAAAAAATTGCTGAACTGGCACAACCTTTTGCAGGCAGATTTGCAGAACATTATAAACGGATTTTATAACCGGTTGTGCGACATTCCAGATTTGAGTCCACTCCGAAAAGTACTTTGACCCCTATCCCTGCAAAAAGAATAATTTACATCAACGAATCGCGGTTTTCATAAATTTTTGATACTGCATTTACAATATCGTCCATATCTGATTTTGTACCGAGTAAAATGTTTTGAGTAAATGTAACCGCTTCACTTGCCAGTTGGTCGTTACCGGGAAGTTGGTTTTCTTCGCGCCATTGATTCAGTCTCTTCTCTGAAAATAATCGTTTATACCCCTTTGAATTCAACGCTTCTTCAATAATGCCATCTTTGTTTTGCTGTCCGTAACCGGCGTTGCAGGGAACTCCTTCCGCCCTTAAAGCTTCGATAAATTTAGCTCTTGAAACATTGCCAAATTTTTCAGAAATAAACCTGAAAGGATAAAAATGATAGGCCGATCGGGAATTTTCAGCAACCAATTTAGCTGGAATTATTCCGGGAATTTCAGCCAGTTTTTTATCGAGATATTTTGCGTTTTCCAAACGGATATCAGCATCATTTCCGATCCGGTTCATTTGTGACATCAGAGTTATTGCCTGAATTTGCTGCATCCGCCGGTTACTGCCGCGAATCGGGTAATCGGAAGTGCGCTGAACACTTCCAAACGGACGTCCGCAATTGTGAAAAGAATGACAGAGGTCCATAATTTCATCGTTGTTTCCTACAACTGCACCACCTTCGCCGGTGGGCAGATTTTTCGAATTCTGAAAACTAAAACATCCCAAATCGCCAAGCGTCCCCAGCTTTTTCCCTTTATATTCGCCTAACCACGCCTGACATGCATCTTCAACCACCTTCAGGTTATGTTTTTTGGCAACGGCATTTAATTTATCCATATCCACAGGCAACCCGTAAATGTGAACCGGCAAAATGGCAGATGTACGTTCGGTAATTCGTTCTTCGATTTTGGATGGTTCGATTAGAAATGTTTCCGGATTTGTATCGACAAAAACCGGCAGCGCCTTGCTCATAAAAATAACATTGTAGGTAGCAATAAAAGTGTAAGGCGAAACCAGCACCTCATCGCCGGCATCAACTCCCAAAACATGAAGTGCAACCAGCAACGCGGTTGTTCCGCTGGCAGTTGCCAAACATCTTTTCGTGCCCATCAGTCCGGCATATTTTTTCTCGAATTCAGCCACATAATCACCATTGCCACGCCACCATTTACCGCTTCTGAGCATGGCAATTACATCTGCTTCAGCGGACTGATCCCAAACAGGCCAGGCAGGCCAGCTTGCTTTCCGTACTTTTTCACCACCGTTAACAGCTAACTTTGTAATATTCTCAAAATTGAATGGTAAAAACGAAAGATTGGAAATCGCTACTGCTGCACCCGCAGTTCCGGTAATTATTGCCTGACGGCGTGTAAATTTTCGTTTTGACATAGCTTTGGTTTGTTTAGATTTTCGACATGTTACTTTTTTAAATACACCACAGAAATATTGCTTTTAAAGCAGAAATTTACACAAAACTAATCATTTAGAAAAGAATAAAATTTCAAATTTTTCGGCTCTGTAATTATACTATCTGACAGCCAACTTTGAATTTAACTTAAAAATTAGTGGCAAACCAAATCTTGAATAGTTTTTTTATTTACTTTTATCGTGCTATTAAATCAAATTTCAACAAAACATAAAAAACCCTGGTAATGACCAATCATCTAACCACCAATAGTTTAATTCATTTTCTTACGGTTTTGGCCGCTTTTGTGACCATATCGCTGCTTTGGAAATTCAGAAAATCAAAGGAAGTTAAATTTCTGATTTATCTTCAATTTTTTGTTGCCATTTGGGCGTTTAGTTATGCAATGGAATTCAGTTATTTCGATTTAAACACAAAAATATTATGGTCAAAAATATCCTATATCGGAATTGCATTTCTTGCTGTTTGCTACTTTCTGTTTACCACAGCATTCAGCCAAAAAAGGAATATTATCAATAAAAAGACAATTTCGTGGTTGCTGATTATACCTGTAATAACAATTGCATTGGTTTTTACCAACGAGAAACACCTGTTGATTTGGCCGGAGGTAACGCTGGATATTGATAACAATATTGCCTATTACTCTCATGGAATTGGTTTCTGGTTTTTTTGGATTTACAGTGAAACTTTGTTGATTTTGGGTTTATTTAATTTGCTAAACTCAATATTTAACTTTCCTGCTTTCTATAAGAACCAAATCGGTACGTTGGTGATTGCCTCGTTAATTCCGATAATTGGCAATTTAATGTACTTAACCAACATTAATCCTTATCCCGGATTCGACTGGACTCCCGTTTCGTTTGTTTTAACCGGGATTATTATTGCACTCGGAGTTGTTCGTTTTCGCATGTTTGATGTTGTTCCGCTGGCCAGAACAAAGCTTTTCGAAATAATGAACGACGGTGTGCTGGTTATTAACGCTGAAGGTTCAATTGAGGATTGTAATTCAGCGGTTTACTCAATTTTTAACTGGCAAAACAAGTCAATTATTCATGAACCTTTTGGAAAGATTTTCAGCCAATATGATAAACTAACTTCAGCACTTTCCAACAATCTGGCATCAATACAACTTGAAGTAAACCAGGAAAACAAGAGAAATCTCTATCATGTCAGGATTTCGCCGGTTTATCGTAACAAAAACCTATCTGGGAATATTTTGCTTTTTCATGATATAACATCAATTATTGAAGCTGAAGAAAAACTAAAAAGCATTAACAAAAAGCTGATGAATGAAATTGAAAAACGCGAAAATCTCATTGAAGATCTTGATGCATTTGCGCACACGGTTGCACACGATTTACGAAATTCGTTAAGTTCAATTTTTTCGGCCAGCGAAATTATGGATGAATTGATTAAGCAAAACGACAAAAATCTTTTGAGTGAGCTTTCCAATTTAATTAACCACTCGGCAAATAAATCGATTCAAATAACACAGGAACTATTGTTGCTTGCAACCACAGAAAAAACCGGGATTGAGCGAATACCGTTAAATATGGCCCACATTTATAACGAATCGAAAAAGCAATTTAACAACTTATTTAAAAATTCAAATATCAGTATAACCGAGCCGGAAGAATGGCCTCAGGCTTTAGGTTATGCTCCCTGGATTGAAGTGGTTTGGACCAATTACATCAGCAACGCGATAAAATATGGCGGTACACCTCCTGTAATTGAGGTTGGCGCTGATGTTTTATACAACGGTAATATCAGATTTTGGATTAAGGACAACGGGAAAGGCCTGACCATTCAGCAGCAAAAAATGTTATTTAAAAATTTTGTGCGGCTTGAACCCGAGAAAGCCGACGGTTATGGACTTGGTCTTTCGATTGTAAAAAAAATAATTGAAAAACTCGACGGTTCGGTTGGGGTTGAAAGTAATGGCAATGGTGAAGGTTCGAAATTTTATTTCATTCTTCCCGCTGTAAGTCAAAAAATATTTTCCATCGGAAAATTTGACCCGAAAACTGAAATTATTTCAAATTAATCCCCGTTTTAGTAAGTGTACGACACAAACGCCACTTTTTTCGAATCGGGGCTCCACGAAGGAACATTTATGGTTCCCTGACCGCCATATAAAAATGCAACAGTTTTTATTTCGCCTCCGTTAAGCGGCAACACACGCAACATCACGCGCTGGTTGTGGGGATGCGAAGTGGCAGGCACCTCCGGTGGATACGAAATAATTATCATCTGTTTTCCATCGGGCGACGGATGGGCAAACCAGTTCTGGAAATTATCGAAAGTCATCTGTTCCTGATCCGAGCCATCGGGTTTCATGCGCCAAATCTGCATCATTCCGGTTCGGGTTGAATTGAAATAAATGTACTTTCCGTCGGGTGAATACTCAGGCCCGTCATCCAACCCTTCGGCAGTTGTTAAACGAATTTCGTCTCCACCTTTTGAAGGTATTTTGTAAACATCGTAATTACCATTTCTTTCGGCGCAGTAGGTCAGCCATTCACCATCAGGCGACCAGCCATGCCAGTATGAAGGGCCTTTTTCTGTAATTCGTGTTGGGGTTCCACCTTTTACCGGAACGGTGTAAATTATTGAAACATTTCTTCCGTCAACCGGTGTTCCGCTGCTGATGGCCAGCATTTTACCATCAAAGGAAATTCCATGATCATTGTTATTCGAAATTACGGTACCAGTATTGATTTCTACCGGAGTTCGTTTTTTAAGATTAAATTTGAAAAGTTTACCGCCTGAATTATAAATCAGGAATTTTCCGTTGCGCGACCAGTTCGGGGCTTCAATATGGGTTTCAGTTTCATAAATAACTTCGCGAATTCCCGTTTCAATATTTATTATTTCAAGGCGGCTGGGTGATGGTGTCCGGTATCCGTCAACTCCTTCTGCCGCAGGTTTTTCAATTCTTACATTCCAGAATTCAGCTTTTTCAAGCACATCAACATTGTGCGAGCCAATAAACATTCCGGCCAAAACTGATTTTCCCATTTCGAGTTCCACTTTACCAACTTCAACTAATGGTTCTCCGTTTTTCGAAACCCGGAAAATATATTGATTTCCTTTTCTTTCCAACTGCACAAAATCCTGTATTTCCTTTTTATCTGCAGCTTTCTCCAAAGTTGCTGCCCCTGTTTTTTCGCGGTACTGAAGTGAAGTCAATCCATCTCCGTGAACCGCACCATCCATATAAACAGCATTTTCAGCATTCGAATTGCGAATCATCAATCCAATTTTCCGATGCGGATCAACACCTTCACCAATGAATTTCAAACTGGTGGAAATGATAAAATCTCCTTCAACTTCGTGCGAAACAAAATAAAACTCATCGCGCTCGAACCAAAGATTATAACCAGCTCCGGCAACTGTAAACTTTTGAAGTTTTTCATCGAATTGAAAACCACCTTTTAGTTTTGGATTACCGATATCCTGACCGGTATATTTTTTAAACATTTGTTGTGCATTCATTGAAATTGAAGTGATTAGAATGATAGACAAAATGAGATTAATTCGTTTCATTGGTATAGATTTTAAAACAGTTTAGCGAATGTAATGATTTTTTTGGGTGACGCGGTTTTTAACCGCGTTTTAATCAGCGGATATAATCCACCGCACCCGTAAGTTTCCAAACCGCATTTTTTAAAGCGGCAGTTCGCCTCATTTCCGGTAGTTCAGTCTGTAATCTTTAAAATAATGTTCTCCGTTGGATAGTTCAGCTAACACTGTTCGCTCGTGCGCCGTTATTATAACTGTCATTCGATTCTCCTTATATAAGTTTACAGTCCACCATCTTGAAAACAACATACACGAAACGTATCGAAACACGTTCCGTATTTTTGGCACACCTAATCCCTGACGCAACGAACCGATAAACCATACTCCTTGCTGAGGTTGTTGGCCTGGTAGATGTTACTGAAGGCGTAGGCCAGGCGCCGGTACCAAGCGTTAGTTGTAGTGGCCTCTGTAGAACTCCACCAGTAACCGAAGTAGTCAACGGCGTTGAAATGTCCAAGGTGAACGCGGTAACCACCAGGAAGCACCGAAAAGCCGCTTTTATTGTTTAAGGAAAGGTTGTTACCAATCGCACCAGAATTTGATGATGTATTCCAGTTGGTTGTTGCCGCCAGCGATTTTGCAATTTCATTTCCGGTGGTTGTGCCATCATAATTATAGCCATTGGCTATAAGATAATTCTCAAGTTTAGCCAATTCGGCATTCGAGGGCAAATGCCACCCTGAAGGGCAAACACCCTGCACTTTGCTGGGATTTGCGCCGCTGCTTGCGGCACCCGCCATAGAGGCAGGCCAGTTATACAACACCCCGTAGGTGGAGTAATTGGCATTTTGTTTGGCATTAGCCACATTATCGCCTTGGTAATCATAAACATAATAATAGGGTTCGGTATTAGAACCGGCAGAGGAGGGGCTAACAGCAGGTAGATAAGCCAGGTTTTCAGCCATCCAAACCTGTTCACCAATTTTTACAGTTTTGTAGGTATGTCCATCGCGGGAGTCGGTAAAAGTATTGGATTGGTTCATTGATGGATATAATTTCTTTACAATGGCAATATCGGAAGCAGATAGATAATTTCTTTGTGCATCAAATGGTTCTCCAGTTGATTTATTAGTCATCGTTGGTTTTTCTATATTTATTGCAGAACCATTAAAACTTGGGTAAAGCATTATTGAATTAAAATCAAAATCATTTGAATTTATGGAATTTTTATATATTTCATAATTATTCCAATCTTCTTTTTGAATATTGTCCCAGAAAATATTTATATATTTTTCTCTGTCGCTTCTTGATTGTTCATGAAGTAA
>Ga0351903_1173_pt1 | contig 12932 bp, 8 predicted proteins | sample BONcelHT113001D6_FD_206874 | JGI IMG/M metagenome (GOLD analysis project Ga0351903, IMG submission 206874) | Enriched cells from coal bed in the Powder River Basin, Montana, United States - BONCAT cells T11 rep1 HSBNCT.T11.300.1.D6 ... | reverse complement strand
AGACGAAGTGGTTATTTTAGGCTTAGAAGACGGAGTATACTATGGCCTTAACCCAGTGGGGGCTTTTATCTGGAATATGATCCAGGAATCAGTTAGTGTGGCTGATATTAAAAAAGCAGTTCTTGATGAATATGAAGTTGAAGAAGAAGTTTGTGATAATGATATCAAAGAACTATTAGGGGACTTGAAGGATAGAGGGTTAATTGAAATATCTTGAATATATTATACTACCAATAAACAATTCCAATAGGAATTAAACATTCTAATAGGAACTATAATTCTAATAAACACTTCAATAAGAATTATAATACTAAATTCCAATTAAATCAAATAATTTAATTAATAATAATGAGTTTATTATAATGAGTTTTGTGGCCACTTTTTTTAAATTAGATAATAAATATAAATTACTGGTTATTCAGGCCTTAATTTTACTTTGGATGATCCGTTTAATCTTATGGGTCTTTTCATTCAGTACTGTTAAGAATATCTGTGGAAAATTGTCAATATCATCTGGTAATCAGGAAGTTCCTTTAAGCAGAATTACTTGGGCAGTTCAGGTTATGAGTCGTTTTACTCCAAAAGCCACCTGTCTGGTCCGGGCTCTGGCTGGTCAGATATTACTGGAAAGGTATGGTTATGCATCTAGTATAAAGATTGGTGTATCTAAAAGTAAAGATGAATTTGAGGCCCATGCCTGGTTAGAATATAAGGATACTATTGTTCTGGGTGAATCTGAGACGGATTATATTCCTATTTTGGATATGGGGAAAGAATAATAAATATAATATTTGTAAAACCCCCTCATAAAACAAAAACCAAAAAATCAATTAAATTCTCAAAAACAATCCTACCACACAAAAACCAAAAAATCAATTAAATTCTCAAAAACAATCCTACCACACAAAAACCAAAAAATCAATTAAATTCTCAAAAACAATCACAACCCATAAAACCAAAAATAAATCTATAATCATGTTTTAATATCTCAAATAATATTAAAAACTAATTTTTACCTATTTTAAAACATTATTACACCTTAAAATGAATTTAATGGCCTTTTTTCTGGATATAGTAAAATATATTAGAGTTAGATAATATATTAAATCATTAATATGGAAGTTACTCTATGAATGGGCAGTACTCTGCATTAGGAATTATTTTATTGTTGTTTGGCGTGGGAGCTCTATCCCTGGCCTTTCGCGGTTATCGTAGACCATTTACCCGTTTTCATTCTTATTTTCTATTTTTAACCTTAGGTGTATTTTTCTGGTATCTGGGATCAGGCATGGCACTATTAAGTTTAGATACCGTTGACAAGATTATGTGGACACAGATAACTTATCTGGGTAGCACCACTGTAGCTGCTTTCTGGTTTCTTTTTGTCATGAGTTTTACTAAATATGTTAAGTATTTTAAACCACTAGTAGTGGGACTTCTATTAGTAACTCCCTTATTTATTACCATTATGGCCTTAACCAATGCCTGGCACGGCCTTATATGGCCCAGCGTCACACCTGTTTCTAATACTCCAGGATCACTTCTCATATATGAACAAGGACCCCTATTTTATCTTAATATCATATACAGTTACAGCCTATTATTAATTGGAACACTAATTTTAAGCAAGGAAATGAAAACGGTCGATAAAAAAAATAAACAAAAATTTTATATATTAATTTTAAGTGGTTGATACCCTTAATTTTTAGTTTAATATATGCTTCTGGATTATTCCCAGTTCCTGGTTTGGACATAACCCCCTTTGGTTTAATTTTTTCAATAGTACTATTATTTTTAGGGGTTTTCCGCTATAATTTACTAGATATTAACAAAATAGCCCATGAATTTCTCCTGCATAATATTAAAAGTGGAGTACTGATATTTGATAATAATCATAAGTTGTTAGAAGTTAATCCAGCCGCAAGTATGATAGATATAAATGATGATGATTTGGGTAATGATGTTAATACTGTTTTAAAGAATTTAGGTGCCCTTAAATCATATTACCATAAAACAAGTGGTGATAATGAAGTTTTTTTAAAGGAATACGATTTATGGCTTGAACTAAAAATTACTGAAATCTATAATCACTATGATGACCATATAGGTCGTTTATTCCGATTCGCAGATATTACTTCTCGTAGAAAAACTGAAGATACTTTAAAACTAGTTGAACATAAAAGCAAAACTATCTTGGAGGCCATACCCGATAGTATGTTCATAATAAGAAGAGATGGAACTTTTGTTGATTATAAAACACACACAGGAGACCTTCTAGCAATTTCTCCTGAGAAAATTGTGGGAAGCAATATCTCTAATCTGGGACTGACCCCATATTATTTAGAATTAGTCGGGAGTAAGATTAAAAGTGCTATTGATAAATCTGTTCGAGAAGAATTTGAATATGAAATTGAGATAAAAGGAGAAATTAATTATTTCGAGGCTCGTTTAATAAAATTAAATTCTTACGAAGTGCTGGCAATTATTCGTAATATCAATGAAATGAAAGGAATCCAGAAATCACTCCTGGAATCAGAGTCACTCTACAGGACCATATTTGAAAATACCGGTGTTCCAAGCGCAATATTTAATAAAGAAGGTTTATTTACATTGGTAAATCATAAAATGACGGAATTTTTACATAGTTCTAAGGAAGAACTGGAGTTTAAAAAGAAATGGATGGAAATCGCCCACCCTGATGATTTGCCTCGTATGATTAGATATAATCAAATACGCCAAAAAAACCCGGGAAAAGCCCCTAATATCTATGAATCCAGATTAATTGATGATAATGGAGAAGTACATCAGACCCATATCGTGGTGGACCACATCCCATTTTTAGATGAGTATGTAGTTTCAGTGTTGGATATCACTCCATTAAAAGAGGCCCAGAAAAAACTAGAAGAGAGTGAAAAGAATTACCGGGGAATATTTGAAAATGTGCAAGATGTAATTTACCAAGCAGATAATGATGGGAATATAATAGATATCAGTCCATCTATCAACCGTTACTCTGGATTTGATAGGGAAAAAATGATTGGTTCCAATATTTCTTCATGGTACCAACATCCAGAGGACCGCGTAGAATTATTAAAGCAATTGAAAGAAAAAGGCGAAGTAACCTATTATGAAGTCCAACTAAAAAATGATTTAAATGAAAATTTTTATGTTTCCATCAACGCCCACCTGCGACATAATAAAAAGGGAGAAATTATAGGGGTGGAAGGATCTCTGCGGGATATAAGTAAACAGAAAAGAACTGAAAAAGAAATCGAGTATCGTCTAAAACTGGAAAGCCTATTAATGGATATCTCCAAGAATTTCATCAACAAAAAACCAGAAATGGTGGATGACGCAATTAATGAAGCATTGCAAAGAATTGGTGAATTCATGAAAGTAGATAGAAGCTACCTGTTCCAATTAAACCCTAATGGTGATCTTTTAAGTAACACCCATGAGTGGTGTGCACCCGGTATAAAATCACAGATTGATAATCTGCAGAATCTGGAAAAACCAGTATTTGACTGGATTATGAAAAAACTTAAAAGCAATGGACAAATCCATTTTAAATCCGCACAAAGCATGGCAGATGAAGCTAAATTTGAAAGAAAACTATTATTATCTAAAGATACGCAATCTATGACTGCGGTGGCCCTAAAGATTCATGGAAAAGTCATGGGCTATGTTGGTTTTGATACGGTTAAAAAGGAGAGAAGCTTGAATAAAGAAAATATTGACCTTTTAATTATGATGGGGGAAATATTCACCAACCTACTGGAGAAAAGAAATACTGAAGAGGATATACAAAAATCCCTGAAAGAAAAAGAAGTACTACTACGGGAGATACACCACCGGGTAAAAAACAATATGCAGATAATATCATCGCTATTGAATCTCCAGGTCAATTACGAAGAAGAAGAAAAAGTTCAACAAGTTTTAAAGGAGAGTCAGGGGCGTATAAAATCCATGGCAATAGTCCACGAGAAACTGTACCAGTCCACCAGTTTAAGTGAAATAAACTTTGGAAGCTACCTCCAGCAATTAATTAAAGACATATATTTCAGCTACGGAATATCCACCGAAAAAATAATACCCGTACTGGTGGCCGAAGATATCAATATCAACCTGGATACGGCCATACCACTGGGTTTAATTGTCAATGAACTCATAACCAACTCCATTAAATACGCATTTAAGGGCCGTGATAATGGTACTTTGGAGATTACTTTTCAGGAAATTGATGATGGCTTAATCTTAAAGGTAAGTGATGATGGTGTGGGTTTGGGCCCAGATGTGGATATAGATAGTTCTAAGACATTAGGATTGAAGTTGGTTAAAAATTTGGCCATGCAGTTAGATGCTGATTTAGAGATTGGTAGGGATAAGGGGACTAGTTTTACCTTTAAATTTAAAGAAATAGGCTATAATGATAGGATTTAATTTAATTTTTTTAATTGATGTGAAAAATATACTTATTTAAATCTTGTTTTGCTTCTAATTACTTTTTAAAAAGATTTTTAAACCGTGACTGATTTTTACATCAAGATTGAACAAAATAGTACAAAAATCTTTAAATAAATTTGAATTAAAATAACTATTTTTAAAAATAATGAACAGTATCCTAAAATAAAGTAAGATAAAATGAAAAATATTTTTATCAAATGGAATTTTTAAATTCATGGAGTAAGTACAATGCAGTATAGAATGAAAAAACATCCTTTAAGTGAAGAACAAATAACAGAAGTACTGGACAAAACACCTGTTGGAAACATAGCAACTATAAATGAAAACGGATATCCTTACGTTTTACCAGTACACTTTGTCTACCATGACCACAAGATTTTCATCCACGGCTTACCCAAAGGCCAGAAAATAAGCAACATTTTAGCTAATGAAAAAGTATGTTTTGAAACTTTCATTATGAAAGGCCTCATTCTGGATGATGCACCATGTGGAGTGAATACCGAATATGAAAGCGTGGTAATCCTGGGAAAAGCATCAATAATCAGGGATGATGATGATTTAAAAATAGATATCCTAAATAAAATAGTGGCCAAATACACCCCACACTTAGAAGGAATTGATTTTCCAGAAAAGGCCGTGCGGAGTACCAGTATAATTGAAATAGAAATTGAAGAATGTACTGGTAAATACTATAAATAGTTAAAATATAATTATTGAAAGTAGAAATTGAAGAATGACCACTATAAATAATTAAAATAAATTTAATATTAATCAATTTAGAGATATTTCTACAAAAAGTGTAATTTATAAAACTCTGGATATTCCTCAAACTTCATGAAATGTCATATTAGGTTACTGAAAAGTAATTACATGTTTTTAGAAGAATTATAAAATAATTACAATATTTAATTAATTAAAGTCGTTCCTTTTAAATATAATTAATAATAAAAAAAAAGTTTAATATCCTTATTTAGGATATTAAATCACCATTGCTGTTGAATTTAAAGCTATGATTAGATAGAATACTTAAATCTTGAGCCGATGTCCAGAAAGTATCTTTCTCATTTGAGTTTCTTCCTTTAAATCCAGCCCATGTGCTTCCAGTACTATATCCAACTTTCCATTGCATAGTTCCATAAATGAATTCAAATGTACCATCACTATTTATTCTAAGTTGGAATGTGTTGAAAAGAGTAGGATTACTACCCTGATTAAATGAAGGTACACTATCCCAGGTTATGACTATTGATTGACTTGACATAGTATAATACACAGATCCACCATACTGCAGATCAATATCATCCCAAAATGGCGCAATAAGTCTAGTATTTGAATCTGGAACAGGGATATATGCAGTTATTGGTCCGCTAAAAGATATTAATCCATTAGTACTTATATAAAAGCTATTGTAAGTTCTACCATACAAAGTAATATTGAATGGAGATGTAATAGCAATAGTACTTCCATCATCAACATTCACAGTTGTACCACTACTATAGAAGTTTGTAGCTTGAGTGGAACCCGGCGATACATTCAATTGAAGTGATTGTATATCATTGGTTGTATTATAGTCATATGTTGTTTCACTTGTTTTATTGGCCACATTAGTAATGTTTCCATTTACTAAAGCTTGTGCAATGATTGATAAAGTGGTTATTTCATTGTTGTTTAAATTACCAATATCCCAAACACCATTAACAGAATTATAAGATCCTTTGGAAACCGTGTAAGATACAAATCCTAATCCATTTGGTAACAAATTAGTTACCTTAACACCAGTAGCAGTATTCGGACCATTATTTTTGACAGTGACTGTGAAAGTCACATTATCCCCAAATAAAGGCGTGGAATTATTAACCGTTTGGGTAACCTGAACATCTGCAGCCTGAGCAACAGCAAGATTAACTGACTGCCAATCATTACTAGTATTGTAATCATAAGTAGTCTCAGCCGTCTTATTAGCCAAATTAACTAAACTACCCGTAGACAAAACCCTAGCAACCAAAGACAAAGTCACAGACTCATCAGTATTAACATTCCCAATATCCCAAACACCAGTAGTAGAATTATACGTTCCTTTACTAGCAACATAAGATAAGTAATCTAACCCACTAGGCAACAAATCAGTTATCTTTATTCCAGTAGCATTATCAGGTCCATTATTTCGAACAGTAACCGTGAAAGTCACATTATCCATATAATTAGGACTAGAATTATTCACAGATTGAGTAACCTCAATATCTGCAGCAGGAGTAATGTTTAAATTAACTGTTTGAGCATCATTTGAGGCATTATAATCATAAGAACTTCCCCCTACTCTTGAAGCAGTATTCGTGACAGTACATGCTTCAACTACTCTGACAGTTATGGTTAATATGGCATCTTCACCTATTTTAAGATTATTTATAGTCCATATCCCATTTTTGTAGTTACCATGATTAGTTCGAGAGGAAATGTATTGAAGCCCGCTTGGTAAAATATCCTCAATTTGAACATTTTTTGCATGGCTTATTCCATTGTTTAATGCTCTAATTGTAATCGTGATTACATCCAGGTAGTTTGGAGAGTAATTGCTTGATGTTTGGGTCACCGCAATATCGGATGCATCAGGTACTGTAATTATTTGTGTTTCTCCATTGTTGTTATAGTTCCAGTCTGCTTCGATTTGTCCTGTTTTAATTGCAGTATTTTTAATGGTTCCTGTAGCATTGATTAATGCATTGATTATTAAAGTGACTGTTTGATTATTAGTTAAATTACCAATATTCCAAACACCCGTTGTTGGATTATAAGATCCTTGGCTGGCAATTGGTGTGCCTTGAATTACAAGTCCCAGTGGAAGTTTATCAGTAACATAAACACCACTAGCACTATCAGGCCCATTATTCCTAACAGTAATCGTTATAATTGCATTATTCAGATAATTTATATTCCCCGTGACAAACTGCTTAACTTCAATATCAGAAGAAACCGGAGACCAAATAGCATAACTAAACTGATTATTAGAAGCAACTTGATCCGTTTCATTAACACTAACCAAACGAGCAGTTGTATTCAAACCAGGAGTAAAATTACCCGTTTCTTTAACTCTCAAAACAACAGCCAAATAAGCACTTCCACCCTTAGGCATTGTCCCAATATTCCAAGTTATAACATTATTAGCAACACTATAAGTTCCAACAGACTTAGTATCCACAGAAACTAAATCAAAACTACTACCAAAAGCATACTCAACTACAACAAGATTAGCAGTATTATAATTAACACCATCAAGATTCTTTACAGTAACAATGAAAACCGGTGTATTACTAACAGTATACCTATCCTGATACACCTTAGTACCATTCACAGTAGTAGTAGACCACGGATTAACAGAAACACTAATATCAACCTTGGGGTTGTAAGTTGAATTAACTGTAATTATTTGTGTTTCTCCATTGTTGTTATAGTTCCAGTCTGCTTCGATTTGTCCTGTTTTAATTGCAGTATTTTTAATGGTTCCTGTAGCATTGATTAATGCATTGATTATTAAAGTGACTGTTTGATTATTAGTTAAATTACCAATATTCCAAACACCCGTTGTTGGATTATAAGATCCTTGGCTGGCAATTGGTGTGCCTTGAATTACAAGTCCCAGTGGAAGTTTATCAGTAACATAAACACCACTAGCACTATCAGGCCCATTATTCCTAACAGTAATCGTTATAATTGCATTATTCAGATAATTTATATTCCCCGTGACAAACTGCTTAACTTCAATATCAGAAGAAACCGGAGACCAAATAGCATAACTAAACTGATTATTAGAAGCAACTTGATCCGTTTCATTAACACTAACCAAACGAGCAGTTGTATTCAAACCAGGAGTAAAATTACCCGTTTCTTTAACTCTCAAAACAACAGCCAAATAAGCACTTCCACCCTTAGGCATTGTCCCAATATTCCAAGTTATAACATTATTAGCAACACTATAAGTTCCAACAGACTTAGTATCCACAGAAACTAAATCAAAACTACTACCAAAAGCATACTCAACTACAACAAGATTAGCAGTATTATAATTAACACCATCAAGATTCTTTACAGTAACAATGAAAACCGGTGTATTACTAACAGTATACCTATCCTGATACACCTTAGTACCATTCACAGTAGTAGTAGACCACGGATTAACAGAAACACTAATATCAACATTTTTCATTACATTAATCTCAGTTAATTGAGAATCATTATCAAGAAATGGATCTGTTTCACTTTCAGAGGTTTTTTCAACTAAATTTTCAATTAATCCCGTTCCAGTAACTCTAGTTTTAATATTGAGTGTTTTTGAAACATTTACAGTTAAATTTCCAACATCCCAAATACCTGTAGTTCTATTATATGACCCATTAGAATCATCTGAAATCCAGGTCAGGCCATTTGGTAATTTATAAGTAACTTTTACCCCGGTGGCATTGTCTGGCCCATTATTAGTAACTGTTGTAGTTACATTTACAGTACTATTATAATTTGGAGTACTGTTACTCACTGTTTGAACAACACCAATATCCGCTGTTTTATTAGAATCAGCCGCAGAAACAGCACTACTTAAAATGACTGACAATAATAAAACGAAGATTATTGTTATAAATTTATTTTTAATATTGAACCCCCTCAACATAATATTTTTAACAGTTTTCCAACTATTTTTTTGTGAAAAATAGCACATGCTTATAATTTAATGTGTAATTATTGTGAATATTATCACAAATACATATATCTAGCATAGAATTTATGGGATATAATGATATTAATTATTATAAGAAAAGATTGCTTATAAGTGTTTTTATTTTATATAAAAATTATATAAAAAAAGGAATTTTTGTGAATATAAGAACAAAACAAGTAATTTTAAAGATGAAAATTTACTTGAATTATTAAATTAAACACAATGAATAAGTTATTCAATATTTAATATAAAATAAAGACATCAAAAATATAAGAATTTAATTTTCAGATTATATAGGAGATAAAATGAGTGCTATAACCGGGATATATCACAGAGACGGGCATTTTCATGATAAAAATAATATAAAAAATATGAACGATTGTCTCTCCCATAGAGGCCCAGATGACTCAGGAATATTATGTAAAGAATCAATAGCCTTCGGTCATCAAATGCTCCATACCACCCCAGAGTCTATTAATGAAAAATTACCATATATGGACGAAATTAACGGGTTATTTATCACATCTGATGCTAGAATAGACAATAGATTAGAATTAAGTGAAATTTTGAATTTAGAGAATGCAGAAAATGTGCCGGACAGTTTATTTATATTAAAAGCCTATGAAAAATGGGGAGAAAAATGTCCTGAAAAGTTATTAGGTGATTTTGCATTTGCCATATGGGATAAAAAAGAAGAAAAGCTTTTTTGTGCTCGGGATCATATGGGTGTTAAACCTTTTTATTATTATTTATCTGATGACATATTTTTATTTGCAACAGAAAAGAAGTCTATTTTAATCAATCCAGATATATCTAAAGAATTAAATGAACTTAGAATAGGATTTTTTTTAAAAAACTTTTTAGATAAAGAATCTACATTTTATAAAAATATTTCAATTTTACCCCCTGCACATTCTTTAACCATAAAAGCCCATAAAATATCCAAAGTAAAATACTGGGAACTAAATCCTGATTTTCAAATAAAACTAGGTTCAGATGAAGAATATTTTAAAAAATTTCGTGAAATTTTCACTGAATCCTTGAAATGTCGTTTAAGATCAGTATCATCTGTTGGATTTGATTTAAGTGGAGGTTTAGACTCTTCATCAATAGTATGTATGTCTAAAAAAATTTTAAAAGATGAATATGGTGATTTGAATAAGCTTAACACTTTCTCTTATGCATTTGATGAATTAAATGATTGTGACGAACGTGAGTATATTCAAAAAGTTATAGATCAAGGCAGAGTTAAACCCCATTTTATTATGAATGATCATGTGAGTCCATTAGATTTATTAGAAACTGCTTTAGAATGCGAAGATCAACCATTTAAAAATCCATTTTTGAGTATGCGAATGAATTTATACAAAAAAGTGAATGATATTGGATTAAATATAATTCTAAGTGGAGCTGGTGGAGACATTATTGTATCACATGGGCAACGATATATTCTTGAACTTGCAATTAAGGGAAAGTGGAAAAAATTAATAAAAGAAACCAGACATCTGTCTAAACGTAAAAATAGAAGTTTTTTTTATGAATTAGGAGAAAATATTATTTTTCCATTCATACCTAATTTTATAAAAAAATTAAAGTGCTTATTTAGTAAAAAAACTGCCTGTGAGACTAAAAATTATATAAATATTGAATTTGAAACATATCTGAATTTGAATTACAAAATAAATGAAATAGAATCTCCAGATAAAAAATTTAAAAACATTAACTCAGCTAAATATTATCATTACTATCTAATCCATATGAGTCCAAACCAGAATTTTTTACAAGAAATAGATCCAATATCAGCATCTTATTACATTGAACCAAGATATCCATATTATGATAAGAGATTAATTGAATTTTGTTATGCAATTCCAACTGAAATGAAATTTAGATTAGGCTGGGATCGATTTATATTAAGGAATGCTATGGAAAATATTCTTCCACCTGAAGTTCAATGGCGTCCTTCTAAAGTAAATTTTACTTCATTTTTGAGGAAAAATCTTATTTTATTTGAAAAAAATAATCTAAATACTATATTTTTAGATAGCAATGATATAATTAATAATTATGTAGAACTAAATATAATTAAGAATATATATATTAAATATAAAAATAATGTTGAGATACATTATATGGATATATATAAATTATGGATTGTAGCAGTTCTATTTACTTGGCTTAAAAAAAATAATAGAAATAATAACCGAGTTGATTAATGATGGATAAAAAAATGGCTTATAGTAAACCTAATCTTAAAGAACATGGACCTTTAAAAGAACTTACTAAACTTGGTGGAGATGGCCCTCAAGAAGATGAAGGTGGATCCTAAATAGAATAGATAATAATGAAGTACTATTTTTACAAATCTTACGGCTTATCTATTAAGTCTTCAATCAATATCCCCGAATTAGAACTTACTTCTCGTGAAAAAGGTTTTGATAGGGATGTTGATGTATCAATTAAGATAGATAATATCTTTTATTCACATCTAAAAGATGATAATCATGAGATTAAAGGCATAACCAAAGTTCGCAATAATGCTAACGATATAGACATCTTTTGGAACCATAAACTTCTTTTTAATGTAAAAAATGGTAAAGAGATTATTGTAAATTCAAATGTAGATATAAATCCTACTTTTCTTAGATCTCTAATTTTAGGACGTGCTATGGGAACTTTGCTCCATCAAAGAGGATTTTTAGTACTTCATGCAAGTGCAGTAAACATTGATGGAAGTGCAGTTGCCTTTCTTGGAAGGCGGGGAAATGGAAAATCCACAACCACCATGGCATTAATTAATTCAAACTATCCATTAGTAGCTGATGATGTATTAGCCATTAAAATAGAGGATAATATTGCATTAACTATCCCAAGTTTTCCTAAAATTAAGCTCCGACAAGATATAATGGAATCTTTTACAGAAAAAATTGATTTGGATGCTCAAATTCATCCCGATATAAAAAAATATTATTATGCTGTTAAAAATTTTTCTTATAAACCATTACCCCTAAAAATAATTTATATACTTGAAAAAGGGAATAAAAGCAAAATTAGTTCTTTAGAAACTCAAGAAGCCATTATAAATCTAATTCGACATTCATATTGTGTGTCTATTTTAGAAGGTGATGAACAACAGGAAAACCTAAAACAGTGCGCGAATATTATTAAAAGCGTGCATGTGAAATGTTTAAATACAAATCACCATATGGACAAATTAAATTCCCTGGCCAAATTAATAGAAAAAGACATTAATGAATCCACAATCAGTGATTAAATTGATTTTAATCGATAAAGTTAAAAAAAGTTCGTTTGGAACATTCATAAAATCACTCCTAAAATTAATGCCAAAAGACGTATCTTTATCTGTTTTTTTAATGGTTTTAATAAGTCTGACCGAGGGAATTGGTTTAATTTTACTTGTTCCGCTACTCCAACAAGTAGGTCTGGATGTGCAGCAGGGCTCTTTAGCACAAATAGAAATTTTAATATCAAATTTTTTTAGCTTTTTTGGAATTAAGCCCAGTCTCTTAATAGTTTTAGTAATATATACCCTAGTAATGGGTTCTAATGCACTGTTATATCGTTGGCAGAATGTTAAAACATATGAAATCCAATATAAGTTTATAACACATTTAAGAAAAAATCTTTATTCCGCAATATGTAAATCTAATTGGTTATTTTTCAAAAATAAACGTTCTTCTGATTTTGCACATGCATTAACTTATGAAATTGAGAGAATAGGTAATGGAACAAATCAATT
>Ga0351903_1061_pt1 | contig 13195 bp, 15 predicted proteins | sample BONcelHT113001D6_FD_206874 | JGI IMG/M metagenome (GOLD analysis project Ga0351903, IMG submission 206874) | Enriched cells from coal bed in the Powder River Basin, Montana, United States - BONCAT cells T11 rep1 HSBNCT.T11.300.1.D6 ... | reverse complement strand
ATTCACACCCTGGAGACGGTGGGATTCACGGAGGAGCAGGCAGAGACGGTCTTGACCAAGATGCCGGACGAGCTCTCTGAGGGAGAGAGGCATCGCGTGGCCATGGCGCAGGTATTGATAAAAGAGCCGAGAATAGTAATCCTGGATGAGCCCACGGGAACTATGGATGCCATTACCAAGATTGAGGTTACTAGGTCCATCCTCAACGCCCGTCAGGAGCTGGGAGAGACTTTCGTCATCGTCAGCCACGACATGGACTTCGTTCAAAATATCTGCGACCGGGCCTTGCTTATGCGCGACGGTCAGGCAATTTTCACTGGCATTCCTAGCGAAGTCTTAGCCAAGATCACAGAAGAGGAAGAAAAGGAGTTGCTGGGGAGTTAATTTGAGGGTCTTCGTTGATGGCAAAGAGATTGAGCCATTGCCCGGAGCGCAGCTTGGGGATGCCCTGGACAAAGCCGGCGCCCATCCTGCGAATGGCGCAATAGTAGGTGTGGTCAAAGGTCGAGGCGAGAAGAGTCGCCAGACTAACTCCTATTGGCTTAACACCACCAAGGGCAAACTGAGAATTGAGCTTTTGGAAAATGATTTGCAGAAGATCTGGCACGAAAACGTAGATAAAATCTCTGGATCAACAGTTAGATGGGCCTCGGCTGATAGTATAGCCTTCGGGCCATTTGCTACCACCCTCTCTTTTGGACGCGATGCCCTGGAATACAGTCGCTGGGAGGTTGTGCTTGGTGCAGCCGGATTTGATGCAAAGAACACTCAGATCATATTTGTCCGGAGGAGGCATACGGCAGCCTACGGCACACCCAAGGATGGTGGAGTGGTAGGCCACATTGTGGGCGGCAAAAACACTCTGGACCGGCTGCAAGCAGGAGACGTTATACAGGGCATCGAGCCCATTGTGGAATGGCAGGACATAACTTCGAAGCTGGCTACAACGGATCTGACTATGCCCATCGAAGAGGGAATGGAGATATTCACTAAAGTAGGGGCAGAGCTGATCGAAGATGCACCAATTGGCGCGGAATTTTTCCTGGCCCTGACTCGAGACGGTACCTTCAAGGTCGATTCCGTCTCCAGCTCGTATATTTCTTCCGATCAGTTGCTCACAGTGCCCATAGTCTTCGAGCATCGTGAGCCTCGTCTGGAAGGATTGGTGACGGTAAGGACTAGCGGACGGGGTTTAGGTAGAATCTTCATCTACAAGCAGGACCGAACCTCGAATCCTGGCCACTCTGTCGTGGCGAGAATCACCCACGGAATGGATATGATAAAGCTGGCAGGTCCCGGCCAGTTGATAACGTTTAGTGTGTTGCCAGAGCGTATCATGCTCATGGGCAGCAGCCTCAAAGACGCCCTGATGCAGATGCAAGAACGGGGCATCGAAGCAGGGGTGGAAGGATACGAAGGTGAGGATGCCGTAGTGGTGAAGCAGTATCCGGGAGAGACTATGGCGATATTAAAACACAAAAAGGTGCGCCTTTTATCTATTCCTGCCGCCCGTCTGGTTTCCGTCCAGCTTTACGACGATCTGGCACCCAAATCTCTGGACTACTTCCGGCATGTCACCGGTCTTAAGGAGAGGCCTGTGGGCCCCTTGCCGGTTTATTTTGTCTATGAGAATACTCTGCTCTTCAAGCCGGAGATTGATGCCGTCAACTTAAAGGAATTGCTGCCTGAAAACAAGCCTACTGGCCTCGTACCTGCCGGTTCGATTGCCGTTTCCAACCAGGTTTCCAAGAAGATCGGCCTGGTAGGAATGAAGCTCATGGATGATAAGCGGTATGGCCCGTCGGGCGAGAAATTCGAGGCGACGAACATCATCGGCCGGGTGCTGGAGCCGGAGAAGCTAAAAGATGTGTCGGAAGGGGAGACGATTTACATTAAGGAGGTGCGATGATGTTGGTCACCAAATATGTGATAACATCCTCTGAGTCGAATATTCTTCCCTCAGATATCGCCATGAAGATATACGGTTCGAAATATGACGTCAACGTCAAGGAGACCTGCTTTGGAGTCGTCGTAAATGGTGAAGAGGAAGTGATAAATGCACTCATAAAAGAGATCAGAGCTCTTGACCCTGCCGGCATATTCATCAAGGACCGGGGCTTTCCGCCGGGCGATCCTCGGCGCTGTCGCGGTCGCAGAGGCGGCGGAGCGAGGCCTGGCTTTTATATGATCGAGTCGGAGTCTAAGATGCTGCCCATGATCTCCAGGGCACTGGCCTGGGAGGGCGATATCCCGGCCATTCCTGAAAAGAAGAAACCTCTTCCGATTAAGAGGTTGGAAGAGATAGTAAAAGAGGGTTTATCCTGAGGTAAATCAATGGCAAAAGTTATCGTTTATCCTCCCACCAGCATGATACTCTACGACCTTGTAGAGAGGATGGGCCACAAGGCGCTCGTGGTTTCAGAAGCGGTGCGTAACCTCGTTACAGCAAGTGGGATCGAATCGCCGCCTTTGAATGTCACTCCCGAGGAACCGAAGAAAGGGTTACGTTATGCGGCTGTGGATGTCCCTTCCGGCGTGCGGGGCCGGATGGCTCTGATCGGACCCATCATTGAGGAGGCAGAGGCTGCGATTATAGTAGAAGATCCGGGATGGCTCACGGGCTGTTCAGGCTGCTCTAGAACCAATGAATTGGTGAGGCTGCTCATCAGGACCAAAGGAATTCCCTTGCTCGACTTATCCTATCCAACAAACGATGATGAGGCCAAGGTCTTTGTGCAGAAGATCAGGACCTTTTTGGAGGGTTTAAAGTGATTCGCATTGCCCAGCTCTCCTGCGGTTCGGAGTACAGCGGCATTCAAAAAGAGATCGAGCGCGCCGCGGAAACGGTAGGTGCAAAGATCATCTATCCCGAGGTATCAATAGATGATATCCTAAACGTGGAGAACACTTTTGGCGTTTCCGTCTCCTCGGGCGACCTCAACTTAGCCATGGCTCGTGCTGTTCGGATCGTGCAAAATCCGGACCTTGCCGACGCCGTAATTGTAATGACCTGCTTTCGCTGCGCTGAGGCTGCCATCATCCGATCGGAGATTCGAAAGTACATTCATGAGCACTCCAAGATTCCAGTCTTGAGCTACTCTTTCACGGAGAGAACGACGGCAGAGACCCTGCTCACCAGGATGGAAGCACTGGTCACCACCGTCAAGTACCGGGGTCTCCTGGCCAGGGAGAAGCAGACGGGCCTCACTGCTGGAATCGATTCCGGCTCCACCACTACCAAGTCGGTGGTGATGAGAAACAATGAGGTGATAGGCACCGGCTGGGTTCCCACGACCGAGGTCTTGAAGAGCGCTGAGGATGCTCTGCAGGCCGCCCTGAAGATGGCCGGCGTGCAAAAAGAGGAGGTTTCCGCCGTGGGCGTTACGGGATATGGCCGTTTTCTGGTGGGAAAGCACATCAATGCCAGGCTGATCCAGGAGGAGATCACCGTCAACTCCAAGGGTGCCGTATTTTTAGCTGATGCCCAGAAGGGGCCGGCAACAGTTATCGACATCGGCGGCATGGACAACAAAGCCATATCCGTACAGGACGGAATTCCGGGCGGCTTTACCATGGGCGGAATATGCGCTGGAGCCTCGGGAAGGTTCCTGGAGCTCACAGCTCGCAGGCTCGGCGTCGATATCACGGAATTGGGAAAGCTGGCGCTTAAGGGCGACTTTCGAAATGTCGCCATGAACAGCTACTGCATAGTCTTCGGCACGCAAAGCCTGGTTAACAGCCTATCCCTGGGCAGCAAACCGGAAGATGTAGCCATGGCTGCATGCCATTCTGTGGCCGAGCAGGTCTACGAGCAACAGCTTCAGGAAGTTGAAGTTAAGGAGCCGGTGATCATGGTTGGCGGAACCTCTCTCATAGAAGGACTGCCCAAAGCCATGGAAGAGCTTCTCCATGTTAAGGTGACGGTTCCCAAGTACGCTCAGTACATCGGTGCTGTAGGTGCTGCGCTGCTCGTTTCGGGGCTGCTGGAGGGCTGAGATGGACCCAATGGAGGTCTTCAAGATTGAGGTCACAGGTCAAGAGGAGTTCGGGGCTAAAAAGTACCGAGAGCTCATCATGGACATTTTGCAGGACCTCGGCCTCATCCGGTCCATCGGCAGGCTTTATGTTTATATCGACATCTTAAAGCCGTTCTTTGCCGTCTACGGCCTTCTTCGCTCTGGAATTCCGCCTCTCACTGTCAATGGCGTGGGCGATGTAATGCGGGTGGCCGGGGGCTATCAGATCAAGATCAATGATGAGGAGCATATGGCTGACCTGCTCCGGGCGCTTTGGGAGCGCTACGGAAGGGAGAGGGTAGAGCAACCGGCAAGGGACATTGTGATCATAGCCTCGGATACATCGCCTTCCGAGCTTATGGTGGCGGACCTGGAGGCAGAGTTCCTGCAGGATCTGACCGATGCCCTGGTGAGAGTGGCACCGGAAGGCTTTCGCAATCGGCGCAACATAATGACCAAAGACAGCTTCCTTTTCATTGCTGCCGAAGAGAGCTTGACGCCGGAAATGGTATCTGAGATAAGAGGAAAGATCCGGGAGATGGAGAATGCTTGAGCCTGTGATGTACACGGGAGGGTTGTACAAGCACGACCTGGTCGTGGAGCTGGTAGAGGACCTGGGTGGCTACGTCCTGCAAAGGAATGTGACGCAGACCGAGATCATCCTTTTGATATTGGTTCCAACGGAAGATATGGCTCTCTTGCAGGCAATCGCCAAGGAGCTTAGAGGTGAATTGGTGCGAGCGCCGCTGGCCGGAACGGAGGTGGCGGTAGTAACACCGACATTGGCCATTCACCATCTGCCTCATTCCGCCTGCGACATAGCCGAGTACCTGCGCCGCCATGGCTCCAAGACAAACATGCTGGGACTGGCCAGAGGCGTCGGTCGCGAGATCGCCCAGATCAATGAGTATGAAACCGCTCTGATAAACGAGCATGATGCCGCCGTATTCATCTTCGGCAATTTCCAGGAGTGCATCAAGAAGAAGGAGAGCTTATACCGAAACATCACCGTGCCCGTGGTGGTTACGGGCGGGCCGCAGATAGAGGCAAAAGACCTTCCCTATGCCTTTGAGTATGTGTCGGCCATCGGGCGGGTGGCTCACCGGGCCCGCAAGGCTACGGAGATTGGAACTTTAGACAGGATCGTTGAATCTGTAGGCAGAGCCCTGGACAAGACGAGAGCCTCCATTGCCAAGGATCCGCTCACCACCTCGCCGCCTCGAGTCATGGATGCCGTGCGCGAGCAAGTTCCGGATGTGGAGTTCTCCTATTCGCCGCTTCCTATTGCCCTCAATCTGACGGGCCTGCGAGTGAAGCTGCCTTACGATGCTTACAAGGATGCAGTAAAAGATGTAACCTTCGACGAGGGAGTGAAGCTTGGCGAGATTGCCACCATCAAGCCGTCGCTGATGAAAGACTATATACTTGTGAGGATATTGTCCGCTTCTGAGACCGGGTTCATCTTCTAAGACCAGGGACCCGGAGAGGAGAGGTCATGAGCTTCGAGGATGATCTGGACGCCATTTTGGTCAAAGGGAAGGAGAAAGCAGCCGAAGATATCTTAAAAGCAGTGGAGAGCACTTACGGCGAGGTACCCTATGTTTTTCAGTTCATGCAGGACAATCCCGAGATTCTTATTACCAAGGTGTTGCATAACAACGCCATCCAAAGAAGCTCAACCCTGGATGCCAGGACCATTGAACTGATCTCGGTTGCCGTGTCGGCTGCCATGCGATGCAGCCACTGCCTGAAACTGCACATTCGAATCGCCTCCAATCTGGGCATTCCGGACGACGAGATTGCAGCCGCGGTATTTCTGGCAGGAAACCTGGCCTCTGCCAGTGTGCTGGCTACAGCCACCCGCCATCTGGATAACGAGCGAGAGGTCTGCCGGGTCTGCGAGATTGGAAGCGGTTCCTGCGAGATACATGGCGAGAAGAAGGATTGAGTCGGGGGCTCTTTTAATTTGGCTATTTCTGCCTTTTAGCCTTTAGCATTAAACGTTAAACGTGGCCAATAAAAGGACAAAACATGTCTTCTGACGAGAAAAGTGAGGCCAAGTGGTGGGAGAGCGCCGAAGATCATCGCTTCGCACTGGAGGTTCTGCAACTTGGGCTGCGGCGAAAGATGCTCAGCTTCATTGCCGGCGGCGTGAGGAGCAATGAGCAGATCGCAAAGGAGCTAAAGATTGCTGCTTCTCCGACAGAGTATCACTTGCACATGCTAGAAAAAGCCCTGGTTATCGAGCAGACGCAAGGCGGCTGGAGAGCTACGACTACGGGCCTGCTCTATCTGAAGTACGTGGAAATAAAACACTGAATATGATTATTCGCATCATCGCCATAGGGCGCCTCCGGGAAAAATACTGGCAGGATGCGGCCACAGATTTCGCTCGCCGCCTTCGTCCTTATGTCCGCCTGGAGACAGTAGAGGTATCCGAGGCGCATATTAAAGAGGCAGCCTCACCGGCCGAGGAGAAGAAAGCCATGCAGGAGGAGGCGCTGGCCATTCTCGATAAGCTGAAGCGGCATCGCGGCCCGGTGATAGCGCTGGACAGAAAGGGAAAAGCCCTCGACTCGCCACAGCTTTCATCCAGGCTGCATAAGATGATCCTGGAGGGAAAGACCGAGACCGCCTTTGTGATCGGCGGTCCCCTCGGCCTCGCGCCGGAGGTTACGCAGAAGGCGGACCTTCTTCTCTCCTTTTCCAAAATGACCTTCCCCCATCAGATGATGAGAATAATTCTTCTGGAGCAGATCTATAGAAGCTTTCGGATAATGCATGGTGAGCCTTATCACAAATAAAATTCAAATAAAAAATTAAATGCTCAGGAACGGGATCGGCTGGCTGTTGCGTTTCCGTTTTCCTCCAGTTTCTCCATCTCATAAAGCTCGTAGCTGCCTTCCAGCTCGCTCTTGACAAGAGCCATATCCAGCCTGTAATCCTTCTTCTGCTGTATCAATTTTACATCCAGGCTTATGCCCTCATCGGATATGGAGCCTGTGGCTGTTGCTGGACTATCAGAACCTTCTTCAAGAAGGGTGCCGTAGCCTTGCAACCGATCGCCGGTCTGGATCAATATCAAATCAATTATATTCTGCTCAGCAGGACTCTTTTCCAGCATAACTCTCCACTTTCCTGCCAGGTCAATGGTGGGGGCCTTTTTCTCGACGATGACAGTGTTGGTTACCGCTTTTTCACTATTCTCTACCTTCTCATTCTTCGCTTTCACCGTGCCGTCCGGATTTGCAGTGTCACTGCTCCCGGTGGAGGACGCCACTGCATCGTCGAACATCGGATCTATAAGAAAATCGGTATTATCTCGAATTACCCATTTTCCGCAGCCTGCAAAGGCCGGATAGGTGAGCATAGCTAAGATCAATACCATGCATACAATTAACTGGCTCTTCAATTATGGTCCTCCGTTGGTTAGATTAAATTCATTCTGTTTTTTATCATGTTTTAAGAGGCAAATCGGCTGGCTGTGGCATTTCCTTTGCCTATCAGATCTTCGCCCGAGTACATTTTATAGCTTCCAGAGATGACTCGGTCCACCTTGACCAGTTCAAGCTCGATGTGCTCGTCGATCTTGTTCCCGTATTCACTAACTATGGTCCATGCCTCAAGACTCATACTATTCTTGGAAACAGAACCTTTGGCGCTGACCTGAAGCTTCTTGTTCTGCTCATTGAGAGTCCCCATGCCCATAATGCTCCCACCGGTCTGAATGATCGTGAGAGGGTTCAGGGTAGCGCCCCCATTATCCAGCTTTATTGTCCACTTGCCCTCCGCTTCCATAAACTCGGGCTCCTGGGGCTCGACCTGTACAGGCATAGCCGTGGCTGTTTCTACTACCGCCTGTGTGGTGGCCTGTGTGGTTGCCTGAGGCAGGGGCGTAGGTTTTGTATCGGGCATTTGCATATTGGGCCCGGAGATTGTTGGGGGGGCGCGCGACTTCTCGTCGGGCGCAACTCTCGGCCTGTCCGAAATGGGGTCGGACGTTTTTGATTCAGGATGAGCATCATCAGCGGAGGATGCTGTATCGGAGGCTGTGGTTGATGCGGTATTGGATACTGTATTGGATGCAGAGTCGGCGGTGGCTGCAGGCGGCGCGACAGGAGTCACATCAAGGGCCGCCGTCGTATTGCCATTCTGAGAGACAGCCGCAATGACGTAGCTTTGCACTTTGCTGTCCTCAAATCCAGTAGATCCGGCACGCATTACCTGCACTTCAATCTGGTTTTCTCCTGCATCTGCGTCTGTAGTATTCCAGGTCCAGGAGCTTTCGGCTATCCAGCCGGTCTCATCCGTAAGCTGTCCATTTGTCGCGGGTCCCATAAGCCAATAATTGTAGAGCATCTTTTCATTATTGGGATTGGACGCCTCTACCTTCCAGACTATGGCAGTTCCCGGGCTTTGGGGACTAAGCTTGTCCGGATTTATGCTCTGGATCGTGGCCTTTTGGTCGGCCTTGGCGACGGCTCCCAGAGTTACAGCGGCCTTTGCAGGAGCGGATTGTGCAGCTGACGATGCGCCGGACACGCCCTGATTTTGGTTCTTGCTTACATAAAATTCAGTATCCCCAGATGTGTCGCCCAGAGGGTTTGTGCCGCATCCTTCCCCAAAAGCCGTAGGGCTCAGCAAAAAGGGCAAAGCTGCCAGGCAAAAGAGCACAGCTATGCAAAAAGACAATATCTTGCATTTCATCTATCCTAAACCTCCACCATTCTCAGAGTGCATCTGATTGCAACGGTTTAAAGCTTCCCCTTGGAACGTCATTCAACGAAATATCTCCTCCCACAAGGTTGTTCGTCCTATTTGAGGAGCATATCCCTCGTTAGCTTTATCAATCATTAAAGATCTCGGTGTTAGAACAGCCCGAGGGGCTAAAGGGTGATTGAGCATGAATGCGTGGGATCGCTTTATTTGGTAAAATACGTTTTCTAGACACTACATTACGTGACGGTGAACAGACGCCAGGTGTATCACTCGGCATGGATGAGAAGCTCGCCATTGCCCAGGGGCTTGATTCTCTGGGTGTGGATGTGATTGAAGCCGGCTCGGCCATGACCTCAGAGGGAGAACGCCTATCGATAAAAGCAGTTGCTGATTTTGGCCTCAAAGCGGAGATATGCAGCTACGTTCGAGCTTTGACCGCAGATATTGATACGGCATTAGCTTGCGATGTAGATTCCGTCCATCTTGTGGTACCGGTATCGGATCTTCACATCGAGTGCAAGCTTAAATCCGACCGAAAATCGGTGATAAATAAGGCCGTGCAGGTGACTGAGTATGCCAAAGATCACGGCCTCATTGTGGAGCTCTCCGGTGAAGATGCAAGCCGTGCCGATCAGGATTACCTGGTCAGCCTTTACATGGCAGGAATTGAGGCAGGAGCCGATAGGCTGGCTTTTTGTGATACAGTAGGCGTGCTGGTTCCTGAGGTGACGGGGGATATATTTTCCCGGCTGTCTCAATTGGGCGTGCCGATCAGCGTCCACTGCCACAACGACTTTGGCATGGCTACCGCCAACACCATAGCGGCTCTTCGCGCAGGAGCTGCCCAGGCGCACGTGACAGTGAACGGCATTGGTGAGCGAGCCGGCAATGCCAGCCTGGAAGAGGTGGTCATGACCCTGGAATCCCTTTATAAAATCAACACCGGGGTCAAATGCCAGGATATATACCAGCTCTCGCGCCTGGTCTCGCGAATGACCGGCCTTCCTATGGCCCCCAACAAGGCCATCGTAGGAGAGAATGCTTTTACCCATGAGGCGGGAATTCATGTGCACGGGCTCTTGGCTGATACCAGGACCTACGAGCCGATGCATCCGGAGACCGTGGGCAGGAAGAGGCGCATAGTGCTCGGCAAGCATGCCGGTCGGGCCTCAGTCGAACTGGCCTTGCGCGAGTTCGGACTCCTGGCTTCTGAGCAACAGCTAGCTCAGATAGTTGTCAGGGTAAAAGAGCTGGGCGACAAAGGCAAGCGCGTCTCTGATGCTGATTTGCAGACCATAGCTGATACCGTGCTCTCCATCCAGATGGAGCCGAAGGTGAAGCTGCAAGAGGTGACAGTGGTGGCCGGCAATACGGTGACGCCTACAGCCTCGGTGAAGATACTGCTTAACGGGGCTATGAAGCTGGAAGCGGGAACCGGAGTCGGGCCGGTGGATGCGGCCATAAATGCCATAAGGCGGGCCATATCAGACGTGGCGGATGTGCGGCTAGAGGAGTATCACGTAGACGCCATAACAGGCGGAACGAATGCACTAGTAGAAGTATGGGTGACGATGGCAATGGCAGACAGGAAGATAACAGCTCGAGGAGCTGGCGCGGACATAATCATGGCATCGGTCGAAGCGGTGCTGGAGGGCATCAACCGGCTGATGCGGCTGGAAGAGGAGGACAAAGCCAGATGTCTCAAAAGATGACTGGTGCTCAGGCGGTACTGGAGAGCTTGAAGAGAGAGGGCGTAGATGTAGTATTCGGGCTTCCCGGCGGTGTGCTGCTGCCTCTTTATGACGCCATCTACCAGTCCGATATTCGTCATATTCTGGTACGTCATGAGCAGGGCGCGGCGCATATGGCGGATGGATATGCCCGAGCCACGGGAAAGGTAGGAGTGTGCATTGCCACCTCCGGGCCCGGCGCCACCAACCTGGTCACCGGCATTGCCAATGCCTACATGGACTCCGTGCCCATGGTTGCCATCACCGGGCAGGTGAACACCTGGCTGATTGGAAAGGACGCTTTTCAGGAAGCAGATATAACTGGCATCACTTTGCCCATTACCAAGCACAATTATTTGCTTAGAAGCGCCAAGGATATCACGCGCGTCTTCCGGGAGGCTTTCTACATCGCCCGCACCGGCCGCCCCGGACCGGTGCTGATTGATCTGCCAAGAGACGTGACCGTGGATGAGGTAGAGTTTTCCTGGCCGGAGGTGGATCTGCCCGGCTATCATCCTTCCGTTAAGGCGCATGAGATGCAGATTAAAAAAGCTGCCAAGGCCTTGATGGAAGCAGAAAGGCCCGTCATCTACGTAGGCGGCGGAGTGAGGTATGCCGGCGCGCACCGCGAGCTGTTTGAGCTGGCGACAAAGATCAATGCCCCGGTTACTACCACCCTCATGGGTATAGGTTGCTTTCCAGAGGACCATCCTCTCTCGCTGGGCATGCTGGGCATGCACGGCACAAAATACGCCAACTACTCCATTCAGGAGTCGGACCTCATTTTGGCTATCGGCGCACGATTTGATGATCGCGTGACCGGCAAGATCCCCAGCTTTGCGCCGCGGGCCAAGATCGTTCACATCGATGTGGACCCGGCTGAAGTAGGCAAAAATGTGCGGGTGGACATTCCTGTGGTGGGGGATGCGAAAAATGCCCTGGAAGGACTCCTAAAAGAGGTCAGAGCGAAGGGCCGAAGCGTTTGGAATGAGAAGACAGAGGCCTGGAAGAAGGACTATCCTCTGCGCTACATTCCGGATATGGATGTCATCAAGCCGCAGTATGTGATTGAGAAGCTGTGCGAGATCGCACCTGACGCCATCATCACCACTGAGGTGGGGCAAAACCAGATGTGGGCGGCACAGTTCTTTGTGCATAAGGACCCGCAGAAGTTCATATCCTCGGGGGGCCTGGGCACAATGGGATACGGCTTTCCAGCGGCAATTGGAGCCAAGATGGGGCGACCGGAATGCGATGTCATCGACGTGGCCGGAGACGGAAGCTTCCTCATGAACAGCCAGGAGCTGGCGACGGCGGTCGTTAACGACATTCCCGTGAAGGTGGCGGTGCTCAACAACGGCTGCCTGGGCATGGTTCGGCAATGGCAGGAGCTGTTCTTCGAGAAGAGATACTCGGCCACCATTCTGGGCCGCACCAGCCCCGATTTCGTGAAGCTGGCCGAGGCCTACGGAGCAGTGGGCCTGCGGGCCACCAAGCCCTCTGAGGTCGAATCGGTCATTCGTGCAGCAATGGCCACGGACAGGCCGGTGGTCATGGACTTCATAGTCAATCCGGCGGAGAAGGTCTCGCCAATGGTTCCGGCGGGAGCTACGCTTAGCGAAATTCTGGAGCTTGAGTGGTGTGATGCTGAACAATCCTGCCATCTGGAGAAGATTTATGCCCAAGGCAGGAAGGATGTCCTGGGTCAGGAGGGGTTCTAGATGAAGCACACCATAGCCGTCATTGTGGAGAACAAATCTGGTGTTCTGACACGCATCGCCGGCCTCTTCAGCCGCAGGTCCTTTAACATCGACAGCCTCTCGGTGGGAGCAACAGACAATCCCGATTACTCGCGCATGACCATAACAGTGCATGGTGACAGGGACGTGCTGGAGCAGGTCATAAAGCAGCTCTCCAAGCTCATCAACGTCATTCGCGTCAGCGAGCTGGAACCGGGCGAGTCCATAGAAAGGGAGCTGGCCATAATCAAGGTGAGCGCGGACAAAGAGAGCCGAAGCGAGATCATGCAGATTGTGAACATCTTCCGCGCCAAGATCATCGATGTCTCGCACCGGTCCATGATCATCGAGGTTACGGGAGATGAGGATAAGATCGATGCCATGGTTCAACTGTTGCGACAGTTCGGCATAAAGGAGATGGCCCGCACCGGGAAGGTATCGATGGTGAGGGGCGCGAGGGTAATCAAGGCTTGAGGATTCGAGGGCTGCCTGACAAAAAGACATCCCTCGAATCCATTATTTTTGCGATTATTATTAATTGGAGGAATGAAATTTGGTGAAGATATACCATGAAAAGGATGCAGATTTGAGGGTGTTGAAGGACAAGACCATCGCCATAGTGGGATGGGGAAATCAAGGCCACGCCCAGGGAGAGAACCTGAAGGACTCCGGGCTGGATGTCATCGCTGCCGACCTGCCGGGCTCCAATGCCTGGAAGAGGGCGGAGGCGGATGGAGTGAAGGTCATGTCCGTGGCCGACGCAGCCAAGAAGGCAGACTACATTCAGATCTTGCTGCCCGACGAGTACCAGGGCAAGATCTACAGGGAGCAGATTGCGCCCTACTTAGAGGAGGGCGATGTTCTGGGATTTTCGCATGGCTTTAACATTCGCTACTTCCAGATTGTGCCGCCCGAGAACGTGGACGTGGTCATGATAGCACCCAAGGGCCCGGGCGATCTGGTGCGCAGAACATACCAGGAAGGCAAGGGC
>Ga0351903_1165_pt1 | contig 13643 bp, 12 predicted proteins | sample BONcelHT113001D6_FD_206874 | JGI IMG/M metagenome (GOLD analysis project Ga0351903, IMG submission 206874) | Enriched cells from coal bed in the Powder River Basin, Montana, United States - BONCAT cells T11 rep1 HSBNCT.T11.300.1.D6 ... | reverse complement strand
CCGGCTCATCGTAGCATTGTACTCCTGCCATTTGCTGAGATCGAGCGCTACCGTTTTACCGCTCTCATAATCATAGAGCGGCAAAATCCCTTTTGACTGAGGTGGCAACTCGATTTCACATTCCTCAAGAACCTGAATAGCTTTTACTTCATGCTTATCGGTTCCGTGCACCGTGTGGTGAAAGCTGTAGCTGAAATCAAGCGGATACATGAAATCAGACAGGATGAAGGTAAGGCTCTCCGGAACTTCATTAATAAGCGTGGTCAAGGCAACGCTCAGGTTTGTCGCACCACAGGCAACCGGTTCGGCATGCGCAATGGCAGACAGAATCTCCATGAAATGCGATCTGCCCATGCGCGGTGGAATATACTCAACGATTTCGTCGGCAAAAAGGATCAGGCCGCAGCCGTCATTACTCTGTATAGCACTGTAAGCCAGTGACACGGCGATCTGCGCCTGGAGCAGCTCCTTCCGGCCAAAATGTACCGACCTGCTGATATCGTACAGGAGCATGACGTTGAAATAACTCTCGGCAAGAAACTCCCGCACAAAATACTTTCCGGTTTTTGCCTTTGCCTTCCAGTCAATATTCTTAAACGAATCGCCGGGCTCAAGCTCCCGGAGTGCCCAGAACTCATAGCCCAAGCCCTTGAAAATACTTTCCCAGTCGCCAGGGAACGGTGAGTGCACCCGGTGATTGATAAATATTTCCAACAGCTCTTTTTTGGAAAGCAGGCTTTTTTCTGTTTTTGCCATGGTCTTTAGTACGGCTTGATCATTTTCAGGATTTCCCCGACGAGCATATCGGCGCTGATCTGTTGCGACATCGCAGTGCTGTTGAGCAGTATGCGATGCCTGAGTACATGCCCGGCACAGGTCGTTACATCATCAAAATTGACAAAATTCCGGTGCTGGCTGAACGCAAATGATTTTGCCAGCGCCAGAAGCGATTCGGACGCCCGAGGTGAAGCCCCCAGCCTGATGTAGTGATGAATATCCGCAGCAAGCTTTTGTGCGGCATAGGTTTCGCGTGGCCGTGTGGCAATGCAGATATTCAATATGTAGCTCATGACTTTCCGACTTACCCGCACCTGGTCATGGATGAGCTGCTGAATGGCCGTAATATCATCAAGGGCAAGAACCGTTTTTACTTCGGCTTTGAGCTGGTCAAAGTTGGTGTTTTTTCTCCGTATCAGCTCAAACTCCTCATCCTGCTGCGGATAGCCGACTTCATATTTCACCATGAAACGGTCAACCTGGGATTCCGCCAACGGATAGGTGCCGATCTGCTCGATGGGATTCTGCGTAGCAAGCACCATGAACGGATGCGGGATGTCGTAGCGCTGGCATTCAACCGTTACTTCCTTTTCCTGCATCGCCTGCAGCAGGGCGGATTGAACTTTCGGCGATGCCCGGTTTATTTCATCGGCAAGGAAGATATTGCAAAAGATGGGGCCAAAATAAAATTCAAACTTCCTATCCATCTCATTCCACACCATGGTGCCGGTGATATCGCTCGGCATCTTGTCGGGGGTGAACTGGAAGCGCTTGAAATTGCCGCCGATGACGCTTGCGAACGTTTCGACCGCAAGGCTTTTTGCCAGCCCGGGCACGCCCTCAAGCAGTATATGCCCTTTGGAGAGGAACGTATGAACCATCAGGCTGATCATTTCTTCCTGACCAATAACTACTTTGGCAATTTCAGCTTTTATCTGCTGAATCTTGTCTGCGTACCGGTCGAAAAGCTCTGTTGTGCTGCCGTCGGCCGTCGTAGTATTCCGCATAAGCAGTCCCATTGATCATAACAAAAGATTTAAATCCAAAAAACGCCTTTGTTGCCACAGAGGACACAGAGATCACAGAGAAATCAATAAGTTTCAAAACACACATTAATAACCCGTTGTGCGAAGCTATTTAACTTCACACTTTGCAGTTTTTTCTCTGAGACCTCTGTGTCCTCTGTGGCTACCTGCTTTTCAAGGTTGAAATTGCCGTGATCCATGCGTATGCTCCGGGCACATTCACATATATTCAAACTGTTTTCTGTGCTTTACGATCAGGTAGATAAAGAATGGACCGCCAAGCATTGAAGTAATAATCCCTACCTTCAGATCAACTGCCACGATAAGCCGCACAAACAGGTCTGCATAGATAATAAAAACCGCGGCGAGCAGTCCGGAAAAAAATATCAGCTTCCGGTTATCCGGCCCGACAAGGCTGCGCATAATGTGCGGCGCCACCAGCCCGACAAAGCCGATAACACCCGAGACGGCAATGGCGCCTCCGGTTTCAATGGAAGAAAAGAGCAGGAGCCAGTTGCGGGCCCGCTTGATGTTGACCCCCAGGTTTGCCGCGGTTTCCTCTCCGAGCATGAGAATATTTAAATCCTTGGCAAAAAACAGGGCGCCCAACAGCGCAATACCAGTAGTCGGAATGATAATATGGACATGCTCCCAGGAGCGGTTGTTAAGGTCTCCCATGAGCCAGTTCACGATCACCCGCCCCACGTCAAACTCCCTGGTGCTCAGGGTAATGATAAAGGACGTTAGCGCTCCTAACACCAGATTAAGGGCAATGCCTGCCAGCAGCAGTGTTGATATGGAAGTCCGCCCCCGTGAGGTGGCAATGGCAAAAACCATGACCAGGGTGAGTATGGAAAAAATGATGGCTGCTATAGGCAGTGCTACCAGCGAACCTGATGCCAACCCCAAATAGATAGCCAGCACGGCGCCCAGCGCGGCTCCTGAATCAATGCCCATGACACCGGGGCTGGCCATGGGGTTCTTGAATATCCCCTGCATGATCGTGCCTGCGCCGCCGAGGGAAAAGCCTACCAGCAGCGCAACCAGAAAGCGCGGCAGCCGGCCATCCCAGATAATGGTAGCTTCCACTTCATTGATGGTGCCGGCATAGAGCCCCACTTTCGATACAATAATTTTAAGTACATTGATAACGGGAATCGGCCATGAGCCTGATGACAAAGAAAGAATGCCTCCCGCAACAATCAGGGCAAGCAGGGCTGCCAGTAAATAAATATCTTTTTTACTCATAATGGCTTACCGGGGCTGCCGGTAGATGACGCCCGCGAGAAAATCAGCGCTCAGGAGCATGTATTGAGAACCAGCTCTCAGATACACACCAGGCACATAATACACGGAGCCGCTTTTGATGGCCCGGGCGTGAGACAGCACCCGGTTTGTCATAAGCTGCTCTTTAAGCTTGCTGCGCGCGGGAACGATGATTACATCAGGGTTCCACTTGAGCACCGTTTCGTAGTCGATCTGCGACCAGGATTTAATGCCCTGTTCCGCCCCGACATTGACGGCTCCAATTATTTTGCAGATCGAAGTAAAGTTGGATGACAGGCCGGGAACATAGCCCCCCTCATCATAGTACAGAACACGCCGCGGGCGGTTTCTCCGGGGAAGCTTACCCTGCAATTCCCGGATCTTTATATCGATTCGTTTCACTAAAGCTGCAGCATTTCCTTCTTCACCGATAATGTCGCCAATGAGCAGAATCTGCTCTTTTACAGACTCAATCGTTCCAAAATAGCCGAGGTCAAAACTGGGGATCTTTGCCTGCTTAAGCTTTTCCTTGAAATCAGCACCGGAATAAAACACGGTAAAAACCAGGTCAGGCTGATAACCGATGACCAGCTCTGTCTGCTTTGAGGTGAAAATCGGCCCTCGCTTTCGCACCTTGTCAGCGATGAAGCTTGAGTCCGGATCTGCAGCAAATTCATTAAATGCCACCAGTCGTTCACGCGGGCAGATCGCCCATAATATCTCTGCGACACCCACTGCGTGCGGGATTATCCGCAACGGTTTCTTTTTTATGACAAAGGTTTTTGCTTCCTGGCGGAACGCATCAGTCTTAAAATCATACACGTTAAAGGTATAGCGGATTTTCCGGGGCCAGGCGCCCTCGGTTTTTGCCGTGCCCCTGACAAAGCTCAGCTCATTTTTCAACCTTTCCATATCCAGGGGTGGAACAGGTTTCTGAACGTTGCCCGCAGCCGCAGCTGCAGATGCAGTGCCGCCAACGAGAGCGATAATTAAACACCATACTGTAATTGTTAGACATTTTCCCATAGCACCGACTCAAACAGTTTATTTGTAAAAATCGAGGAAGATAGTGTCATTATGTTTATATTCCCGCACATGGACTTCAAAAACCTGTGCAATGTTTTCCTCCGCAAAGGCATCCTCCGGAGTTCCCGAATAAAACAGCTTGCCGCGACACAGAATGGATATTGTATCGCAAAACTTTCTCGCCAGGTTCAAATCGTGAATGGTCACCAGTATGGTTTTGCCCTGCTCTTTTAATTCGTTCAATATTGCAACAATTTCCAGCGTGTGTTTGACATCAAGTTCAGAGGTCGGCTCATCAAGCAGTATCAGAGAGGCCTCTGTGGCAAGGGCTCTGGCGATTATTGCCAACTGACCCTCTCCACCGGACAATTCATTGATGTTTCTGTCTTTCAATGCATAGATATTGGTCTGCTGCAAAGCCCGCTCGATTATTTCCCGGTCTTTTTGCCGCACCGCTTCAAACCTTCCCAGGTGCGGGTTTCGTCCCATGGAAACAATGTCAAAGACCGATATGGGAAAACCGATGCTCGTGTTTTGCGGAACCAGGGTAACCAGCGTGCTCAGCTCTTTTCTTGGTATTTCACGATAGTCTTTACCGTTGATCACGATAGAACCGGACTGCGGCTCCCAGATCCTGCAGATATTTTTTAACAGAGTAGACTTGCCGGAGCCGTTCGGCCCAATGATGCCATGAATCTTGCGGGGCTCAAAACACAAAGAGATGCCATCAAGAATCTTTTTGTCATCCAGTGAAAAATGAATAGTGTTTACTTCAAGCATACGCAAACCGGAAGCCGGACACCATAGAACCCGGGCGGAATTCACGAGCACAGTTTTAATTTATAGGTAACGGGTAGAATAAACTTCGACAGTACGACGCATAAAAAACCGAAATAGACGGTAATGATTACTAGTGGCGCGGTCAGATCAGGAGAAAACTCAGTGGTTATGCCTAATGCCGACCAGATAAAAAGCTGCCCCAACAAAAGCTGAAAATTTTGAGCCAGGGTATAAATTACCCAGAAATTTCGTGAAAGTTTCAGGTTGTCGCCCCTGCGAATTTTTATTTCGATGATTTTAAACCAGGTCCTTCCTTCGATTATTTGTGATGATCCGTCGAACACATGATGCAGAAAATAAATCACCACCAACAGATAGGCCTTAAACGATACGTCTGCAAAAAAATACATAAATACCGGCGGGAAGCAGAGTAACAGGCAAACAGCGCCCAGGGACTGTCCCATGGCTATTCCTACCTGTACTCTGATCAAGCGAGCAATCTGCCTTTTTATGTCATGCACTGCTTCCAGGTGGTCAATAAATTCGGAAGTGTAGGTGCTTGAAATCATGGTTATGCCCGGATACGCATATTTCACAACAACACCAAGAATAGCGGCAACTTTGAACTCCTGTTCCGCCATGGAAAACATGGTATAGAGAATAATGCCATCAAGGATATTTTTCCCAACCGTGTAGAAGATATTACCGATCTCCCCATAACGATAAAAAGGAACTGAGAACAGTGCTGCTATATAAAGTTTTATTTTTTGGGACAGGGGCGGGGCAATGTGGTCTGAGTGAGCTATCGGTTGCTCTTTGTCCATATGCAGTAGCTCGATTCATTGTCTAAGGATAGTGTTATTTAATTTCCATCCGGAAACTCCGGATGTGAAACTATTGGTTTTCAATTCGGAAACGAGAGATTTTTAGTCCTGGCAAGAAAATCAAGGGGTTGCGCGGAGGCGTACACGGGTACGCCGCACAAGCAAGCCCGCGGATTGACACAGCCAAGGCGGAAAAGAACCGTTTCCGGATGAAAACTATTTAAGGCCGCCAGCTGGACAGAGATGAAAGAAAGCCCCAAAGAGGCAGCAGAATTCTGCCTCTTCGGGGCTCAACCTGCTTAAATTTTCATCATACCCTTGAGTAATCTGACTGTCTGTTTGGCTGCATCTTCCGGCTTGGTAGCCTGTTTGGAGATACCGGACACCACTTTAACGATATCGTGGTCGACCTTCTTCTCTGCCCAGACTTTTGCCTTGGGCGCAGCAATATACACGGAGAAGGCGTTCTGGCCGGTGCCCGGACGCTCGCCGATAATGTGGACTACGGCACGGGGCTTGTTGGGGTCTGCTTTGTCGAACAGTACGTCCCCAACCATGTAGCCGGCACGCACGCGGCCGCTGGTGATGATGATGTTTTTCTTGTCAGCGGTCAGGCCGGCAGCCTGAAGTTCTTTTCTCAACGCCGTGATATACGGCACGGTATGTTCAGGAGCCATGATTGAATTGGCGTTCAAACCATCGGATATGACGATCTGCACATCCGGAGCTTTACCCTGCCACGAATCGCGCAGCTTTTGCAGGGTTGCCACTGACTGCTGGTTCAGTTGTTCACCAGTATCAGGATGTACGATATAGTTTTCACGATCCTTGGACAGGGTGGCCAGCTGAAGTGAATCAGGCACACTCTTGATAAACGCTGGGGTAAACTCCGCCCAGATAGCTTTTTTTGCGTCAGCGTAGAGTTCCCGTATCTTCTTGTCCAGTTCCGGATTCAGATCCCAGATATTCTTGCCATACCCGGAAGCCAGAGGGACCTTGTTTCCGGTCTTAAGCCAGGTAGTGTGAATCTCATCAAATTTCTTTTTGCCTTCAGCCATTATTGCCTGCTGAGAGCGCTTGTCACCCTTGGCAACTTGATACTGATAATAGACCCAGACGGGGTCGCCGAAATGTTTGGTCGGTTTGCCGTTCTTGTCAATGACCTGGATGCGCTTGAAAAATGTCCACATGGCATCGTTTACCTTGTAGCCGAATTTGTCACGGATGCGCACATGGTCCTGATAAGCGGTGGTCAGGTAGCTGAGCATCGGGTCATTCTTGGTTGGCAGAGCCATGAGATAGGCCGGATTTGCCGGCATGATCTGATCAATGCACCAGTCAAGGTCATCAAGGCTTACCGACATGTGCAAGGTGGAGCAGATATCGAGACCGGCAGTGAGCCCCTGCAATTTGCCCATCAGGATGTCTTCTAGGGTGCAGCGGACCAGCTGGTCCCTGGTCCGGAACACTTCCGGCCCAATGAAACCGGCAACATCATTGAAATGACTATATGCACCACTTGGCTGGACTTCGGCAAGTATCTGGCTTAACCCGCGGGCAAATCCGTACTTGCGGGATTCAAGCACCACCATGTCGACGCCTTCGGCACCGCCGTTGGTGAAATCGGAACCCTGGCCGGTCTCGTAATACAGCCCGTATTGTTGCCCGGCTCGGGATTTTGCGTGGTCGACCATCTTGGCGACGGTTATGTCAAAAGTTTTGTTTGCCACGTCGGTTCCGGCAAGGCTCTGGAACATCATATTAACCAGTTCCGGATTCTCGTTAAAAATTTCCCTCTGAACGTCGACATGGGCCAGCACACACCAGGGAATTACCCCATTCAATTTGAACGCATCGACAACACCCTTAAGGGCTGCCTCTACGTTTGCAGTTTGTTCTTTTGTCCCGTCCACCGGGTTCGTCCCCAGTACCAGATCGCCGACAGCATAGGAGAAGGCACTAAATACCTGCCATTGAATTTCTTCAGGATCATCAGTGGGGGAATTCGGCTGAATGCGCGCTCCCATGTAGCCTTTGGCGCCAATCTTGGTGCCCGGCAGCGGATTGAAGATTTTCTTGTTGACCGCAATCAGTTCCTGATTGCTCATCAACTTGGGCAGACAACCAACCACCTCGCTGTTCATGCCGAACATGACCGCCTTGATTTGAGATTCTGATTTGGTCAGAAGAAACGTTTTCATCTGCCCCATGGTCCAGTCTTTGATTTTGTTGTACTGGGCAGTGTTGGTTGATTTTGCGATAAATTTGTACAGGTCATCATTAAGCAAGGGATGACTGGTGATATCCTTGATCTTGGTATTAGCCAAGAGCTTCCGGGCATTTTCTCTGCTGGCTTCATTATCAGCAGCAACGCCGATCGTCTTGTCACCCTCCTTGAAGGCATTTGCCGCGCCTATTACCTGTTGATACAGTTTCTGGTCAAAAGAACCTTTAACTCGTGTTACATATTTAAAAACATCCTCTCCGGGTTTCACGTCCTTGATGGTGACAGCACCGCTGTACGTGCTGAAACCAAAAAGCCCGAAACAAAACAACGCTGCAATCAATATAAGCCGTTTCATGCTCTTGGTCCTCCCTTATCAGTTGATATGACCGGAACGTCACGTTGTTCTAGGAATCTGTCGGACTTAGGAAATCGAAGCGAAAATTCGGCTGGGCGAGGACAGATTTTGTCGATTTTGCAGGGTAATAGTTGCTCTATTGCCCAAAAAAGCGGCGAAATATGGACCGACCAGACGGATTTGCAGCAGATTTACCCTAAGTCCGACAGGCTCCTAGATTGCCAGGTCAAAAATTATCCCGCCATAAACGAAGTTGTCCTGGCGATGATGGAACAGGGCTTCACTGTTGTCCCTGATGCGTTGTGCCGCGTCGCCAGTGAGCGCAAACGAGTACTGTATATTCGGCTTGATCGAGAGGTAGTTGTTGATGGGGATCTTCAGGCCGGCATAGATGTTGCCGTCATGAAAATTGGAGAAATCGGAGTCCGACTTGTCGTGTAAATAACTTACCCATCCCCCAACATCCAGGGACCAATCCTTGTAGACGGCGAAGCTGTGGGATAAGCCAAGATTGAAGTACCAGGCTTGGCCGATCTCTATTTCATTGTAGACACTGAATGTGGGACTGAGAAGGGTGTCCAGCCCGAGGGTCACAAAGATTTCCTGGTTTTTGGTATCCTTGATTGGTCCTGCCTGCTCGACACTGACTGGCTGGAAGTCATACAGGATCCAGCCCAAGGTATAATTCAGTTTCCACGGCTCATACGAGTTGCTGTACGAGACTGTCACGTCTGTTTCCTGCAGTTTGAATTCCTTGTCAGGAGTCCCGGCAAAGCGGGTGTCCAGGTCGGCCCAGAGGTTCACGGCAAACCCCTTGTAGCCAATGGTCATGCTTGGAAATATCACCAGGCTGTCCCTGCTCAACTCATATCCGCGCCAGATGTATTGGGAGTAGAGCGATACGTTCAGGTTGGCGGTAAGGTCCTCGGGGATCAGTTTACCTGTGGGTTTCGCAACTTCGGGCGGCAAACACGCTGGATTAACTGCCACGTCCTGCGCATGGGAATACGTTCCCAGCCCCATTCCAACGACAAAAATAAAACTCAAAGATAGCGACCGTAAAAATGCTTTCATTTTACCCTCCTCAGGTCCTTTTGGTTTAGTTTTTTCGCTCCCTTACTTCGGCAACCCCCTGTTTAGCCGGTACTCCATCATTTGCCGTCGGTGCGGCTGCTACTGTTCACGTTCTTCTCGACCATTTTCCTGATGATAGTGATGGTTTCCCTGGCTTCGTCCCCGGTGAACGTCATTTCTTTCTCAGTTTTTTTGCCGTCTCCCACATCCCGCTAAAAGCTTTCTCGGTTTTTTCACTCATGACCTGCCAGATTGCCACAGTCTTGAAGTAGTCGTTGTTGCCCACATGAAAAAGAAGCTTTTCTTCAGGAGTCACGAGGTTCCCGACATTGTTGACAACCGGCGAGACACCCTGCTGTTTGACAACTGCAGCCTGGTATTGGGGAGACAGGTGAAGATTGATCCACTCTTCGCACAGTTTTTTCTTCATTCCTTTTGCCGCATGGGTAATGCACCAATAGTCGATCCAGGCAGAGCCGCCTTCTTTCGGGCTGGCCAGCTTCCAGTTGCCGCCCTTCTGGTTTGCCTTCACCACCGCGAATCCCCAAGTGGTCGCCAGCGATAACTGGGGAAACTCATCCGGATTGGCTTCCCCGTCCCAGAGGGTCTTTGCACCCTTCACCAGTTCATTCAGCTTGGGTTGGATTTTCTTGCGGTCAAGCCGGTCGATGTTGAAAAGATCTTCGTATTTGTAGCCGAGCGCAAGGGCGGTTATCCAGATATTGACCTTGTGAAAATTATTGTTGATGGTGTACTTGCCGGCATACCGTTTATCCCAGAATACGTTCCAACTGGTAGGCGCTTCCTTGACGACAGCGCTGTTGTAGGCCAGTCCGTAGGGACCGCAGTTGTACGGCAAGCCATAGCGCTGCCTTCCCTCCGAGAGGGATTTGTCGGCCGTGAAGAACGGCAGCATATGCTTTGCATTGGGAATATTGTTCATATCGAGGGGAGACAGCAGGACGTTGCCTTTTTTAAAAACGTTGAACCGGGGTGTCTTGGGCATATCGGCCGGGGGCGAAATCAGATCCGCGGTGCCCTTTTTGGCGGCATTATAAAAATCCTCCTGACCCGTTGCGTAGGAGGGTTTTACCTCCACATCAATTTTGTATTTCTTTTTTACCACTCTCTTGAAGTCATCAATAAACGCCTTGTCTGCATAGCCTTCCCAGCACATGATGTTGATTGTTTCTTTTGCAGCCATCGCTGTCCCGGTCCCGGCAAGTACAGCGAAGGCCATCAGGATGCTGAAGTAGAGAATCTTTCCCTTCATAGAATATCCTCCTTTCCAATGACCGCCCATGGTTGAACTCCTCCAGCCAGTCAGTGATCCGCTGGCATTATGATTCAAGCCGATAATCTTTGCCGCAACCTTTCGTAGTTTCGATGCGCTCTGATGAATCAGTCTCAAAGTGCCACTCACCGTTCGTATTCACGCGCGACCGGTGGGGTTGCTGCTATTTATGGTCATCCCGACCACTTCCCTGATGATTGTAATGCGCAGGACGCCTCCATGGGGAGGGGCAAGAAGGTACCCGCGAAAGTGCACACGAGTTTCATACTATCGTGATCGGTCTTTTTCACAGCCTTGCATGCCCTTTGGCAACGGTGACAGAGACCGATTAAGAGTTGTGATTAATCCTGGAACGTTTACCAATGAGGGGTATAGAATTTATTGTCTAACGATATTTATGATTGTCAAGGGAAATACTGATAAGAAGATGCTCGCCCACAGCGAAAGACACGGCGGAAGCCTCGCGATGATTTCGTTAGACGGACCTCCAGACAGAAAAAATGCAGAGAGGCCGGGACCATGGCCTTTTCTGTTGGGGGAAAGGACGTGAATCGGGGTGGTTCAGGTGAGATAGAAACAGAAAGAACAAAAAAGGCTTACGGAAAGAACCGCAAGCCTTTGAAATTCCTGGAGCCACCTACCAGAGTCGAACTGGTGACCTATTGATTACGAATCAATTGCTCTACCAACTGAGCTAAGGTGGCGTAACTACTAGCATTTGCAAACATTGCAAGCATCTGAAACGTTGCCTTTTATTGCATAAAAGTATAAATATGTCAAGCCTTATGGCGCAAATAGTCCAGATGCAATATAATAGAAAATCAAGGGAAATTTGACGATACAGATAGTCCCGGAGTGATAATGGAAAGTTTAATTCGTGATGAAATTATTCGCTTTGTGCGTGAAGGTCCGAAAAATTGTTTTCCGAACAGCGATCAACCGTATTTCGAAGAACCTCTGATCGGCTTCGCAGCGGCAAAAGATCCTCTTTTTAGCGATTACAAAAAGATTATCGGCGAATTTCACCTGACCCCGGCGAAGATTATGGAAAACGTGTACGGAGTTGGAATCGGAGAGGCAAAAACCGTCATCTGCTGGATCCTGCCGATATCTGAAACAGCCCGCTCAAGCAATCGCGCAAAAAAAAGGATGCCTTCCCGCGAATGGGCATTGACCCGCGCTTACGGAGAGCATTTCAACACCCTGCTCCGTATGCATCTGACTGAAACACTCGGGTTCTGGGGAGCCCAAGCCGTTGCCCCGCTCCTTTCAGGGATGTGGCGACCAGTGATGGACCCACGCGTCGGCATGGCTTCCACTTGGTCGGAGCGTCACGCTGCCTATGCTGCAGGCTTGGGCACCTTCAGCCTGAACGACGGCTTCATCACCGACAAAGGAATAGCACATCGCTGCGGCAGCATTGTCACAAACGAGACTATCTCTCCGACGAAAAGGACCTGCCACGACCCTTGGAGCAACTGCCTGTATTGCAGCGAGGGGACCTGCGGGATCTGCATAAAACGCTGTCCGGTCGGGGCGATTTCTCATCAGGGACACGACAAGGAGAAGTGTCAGTCGTACGTTTATGGTGAGTTGCGGAAATCAGCCGGGGAACTTTACGGCGTCATGGAAACCGGTTGCGGTCTGTGTCAGACAAAAGTGCCGTGCGAATCAGGGATCCCCTTAGGCACGGAGAAATATCGTTAAAGAATACCACCCCGCCGAAGCAGCGGGGCATCATAGTGTACGCTGGAGTTCTCGCATCGCCGCGAGCGGCGGGAAATTGTAACCTGAGAGATTAAACATATTCGGTGGGATAGAATACAAAACAAACATTTTTTTCTTGCAAAGACTTGATTTTGCTTTAGTGGAAAAAGATGTTTTAAAATGACAGTAATTTCATAAGATCCTTGATGGGAGCTGCGTTAGCCCGTTTTGGGCTTCTACTGTCGCTGCGAAAAAAGGCAATGAATTGTAGCACTGATACAAATGCTCATCCTATTGACATTACATGTTTAATCATGAGGATTGGGCACTTATGAAGTTGGATGAAAGTATTTAATTTAGCATCAAAAAAGCCGCAAGCTCAATGACTTACGGCTTTTATTATACTTCTGGTGCTCACATGCTCTACCAACTGAGCTAAGGTGGCATTATTATTGTGTTTTCTGGTGTGCGTCAAGCAATCAACACGATGTAACTTTATGGTAGAAAATGCAGACGTATGTAAAGGCTTTCGTCACCTGGGTGTGCGAACCCGAAATGGCTCCTGCTGAAGACTCGATACGGAAATATCGACAGGCAATAGTGACACTATCAGGTTTACTATAAAATCATATGTTTATTATTACACGTTCCGAGAAGCAGGCAGTCATCCCTGAAATAGTCCCCAAATTGCTTCCGGCTACTTGCTGAAACTCTCAGTACTGGGCCCATAGCCGGTATCCCACTCCCGGTTCCGTCAGGATGTATCGGGGACGGGACGGGTCTTTTTCAATCTTGTGGCGAAGATTGCTGATGTTTACCCTGAGGACATGTGGCTGCTCTACATAGGCGACCCCCCAGATCTGTTTCAGAATGTGGCTGTGCGTCAGCACTTTTCCGGCGTGAACCACCAGCAGGCGAAGCAAATCGTATTCGGTGGGAGTCAGCTGTACCTCTCTGCCGCTGACCAGTACGCGTCTGCGCGGCAGGTCCACCTCCAGGTCCTCTATGTGGTATACAGGTTCCGGTGTCTCCTGCAAAGAACGGCGTAAAGCCGCCCGTATCCGAGCAATCAGCTCCGCCACGCCAAAGGGTTTCGTCAGGTAATCATCCGCGCCGGTTTCCAGAGCCCTTACCTTGTCATCCTCCCTATCTCGCACGGAAAGGACGATTATTGGGACCGGTGACCACTCCCGTATGCGTCGAATCACTTCAACTCCATCCATATCCGGCAATCCGAGATCAAGGAGGATCACATCCGGTCTCGTTGCAGCCGCCGCTGCAAGCGCGG
>Ga0351903_1164_pt1 | contig 13694 bp, 9 predicted proteins | sample BONcelHT113001D6_FD_206874 | JGI IMG/M metagenome (GOLD analysis project Ga0351903, IMG submission 206874) | Enriched cells from coal bed in the Powder River Basin, Montana, United States - BONCAT cells T11 rep1 HSBNCT.T11.300.1.D6 ... | reverse complement strand
TTTCTACACACCGGAATACATCGTGAAGCACCTGGTGAAAAACACTCTCTCACCGCTGATAGATCCGATGATGGAGGAAGCCATTTGGTCTGAGGAACTTCGCAAGGATCTTCTCAAGAAGCTGCTTTCCATAAAGGTCCTTGATCCGGCCATGGGGTCGGGTCATTTCCTGGTCGAGGCTACGGATTACATTGCCAGGGAGATAATTCATGCCAAAGAGATAGCCAGACATGAGGAGCTGGAATCTGAAGATATTGCGGAGAACGACATTCATTGGGCGCGCCGGGAAGTCGTCCGCAACTGCATCTACGGCGTGGACCTCAACCCAATGGCTGTGGAGCTGGCCAAATTATCGTTGTGGCTGACCACAGTTGCCTCCAACAAGCCGCTGAGCTTTTTGGACCACCACCTGAGATGCGGAAACAGCCTCATCGGTGCGGAGCTGGATAAGCTCATCGTCCTGCCCGGTGGGGTAGCGGAGCAGACGTCGCTCTGGAGCTTTGGGCTGAAGAGCCACACGAGCGGGCTTCTCAAAAGGTACAGCCTCATGGCAGCGCTGCCGGACGATAATTTGCAGATGGTCAAATGGAAGGAGGATCAGTTCCGCCAGATCAAGGAGTCTGAGCTGTCCCGGCGCCTGGCGGAGTTGGCCAACGTCTGGCTGTCCACCTTCTTCGGCAACAAAGTGAGCGATGACGATTACTACGAGCTGCAAAACCACCTGAGCCCGGAGAAGTATCCGGACTGGGCTGGCATTCGGGAACAGGAGTGGTTCACACGGGCGCAGGTGCTGGGGCAGGAGAAGCGGTTCTTCCACTGGGAACTGGAGTTTCCGGAAGCGTTCCTGGGTGAAAACCGGGGATTCGATGTGGTGATCGGGAATCCACCATACGACGAGCTATCTGAAGTGGCTCTAGGACGAAAAATTGATGAGAAGAAATATTTCCAAGAATCTCAAATATATCAAATAGCATCAACCAATAGAATTAATCTATATCGCCTTTTCATAGCTTGCGCCCTCGATAAAATAAAAAAATGTGGCTTTCATGGATTTATTGTACCTATGTCCCTTCTTGGCGATCGTTTTACTTTTGAGCTTAGAAGTAAAATTTTAAACGAGTCAGATTTGCAGCAGGTTGAGGCTTTTCCGCAAAAAGATGATCCTAAAGACAGAGTTTTTTTTGATGCTAAATTGCCTACCTGTGTATACATCTTAGTGCGGCAATCCCCGAGAAGTGCATTCAAGGTCAGGACACACCCGGGAAAGGATATCAAAGTAGGATCGCCTTCATATCTTGCATCTTCACCAGAGATAGTGAAATTTGATCCGATCAACTTAACAATACCACTCTGCGATAACCATGAGTGGGATCTTGCTAGAAAATTTGCACTAAGTCCGGTTCTATGTCCTATGGGCGAAATTGCTGCTCCAATGTCCGGAGAAGTTATGTTTAACGAAGCATTCAGGCCATACCTAAGTGAAAATCCTGAAAATGCTCTTGTGCTTCGAGGCGGGCACGTACAACGCTATGAACTAATTGACGACCCTAAGCAGGGGACACCTATTTTTATTAATAAAGAAAAATGGCTGGCAGATTCAAGGGTGGGAACCTCGGCTTTTGCTCATTTGAAGCCGAGAGTTGTCTACCAAGAAAGCGCAGCTCTTGATAACTGGCGACGCATTATCGCAACATATCTTCCAGCAGGCCATATTTGTGGCCATAAAATCTGTTACTTTATTAATGTTAAATATAATGAGCTTGCATTTTTGGCTATTTTCAATAGTAGCGTTGTAGAGTGGAGGTATGGATTGGTTAGTACTACTAATAATTTATCTGGCTACCAAATAACTGCAATACCTATTCCAAAATTCACCCTTACCACCCCCGCACCCGATCGTGCCCGCCTGGGGGCGGAGCTGCAACAGCTCTACGCCGATGGCAAGTACGCCGAGATCGGGGCCCTGGTGGAGGCCTGCCTGCCCAAAGACGAGGCTGGCAACTTCATCGCAAGCCAGGAACGGTCGGATGTGGTGCACGATCTTCTGGCCTTCCTGGCGGAAAAAATGCTGGAGATGAACAAGCAGAAGCAAACGGAGGTCAAAGGCTTCCTGGGCTGGCTGGAGAGCTACCTGGGAGCCAAAGTGGAGGACCTCACGCCCAAGACAAAGCTGCAGGGCTACTACGAGCACGATTATGCGAGCTTTTTGGCGGTGCTAAAGAAGAACGGAAAGAAGCTGGCTATCGATCCGTCGCGCCGGGAGCCTGCGGAGACGCTGCGGGCCGAGTTCGAGGGCTCGCTGGGCAAGCTGGGGCCAATGCGGGAGCGGATCAGACTGACGGATGAGCTGATCGATGCGACGGTGTACAGGCTATACGGGCTGACTGAAGAAGAGATCGAGATTGTGGAGAACGCAGACAAGCGCTAGGCAAATTTGCGTCTATTGATCTCCGGATCACTGGCCTTAAAGGCCCACTAGCTGAAACGACTGAAAGAGCCTGGCAATCAAGCAATATAAATACTAAAACAACAAGTAAAGAGACAATATGGCGTGCTCAGACAACCTCAATAAAAGAAATGAGATGATGCCAGCGATTGGTGAGAATTTCATCGACGAAGATAGGGCAATTACAAGGGGCCTCATGAGACTCTCAGAAAGAAGCCTGGCACGCATTCTTGAAAACGAGCGTGACATTTACACACTGGAAGATCTTAAGGTTATATTTTAGGTGGAATGTCCAGCTATAATGTCCCAAAGGGAAGAACTATTCTTATTCACTTTCCGTTTACAGATCTTAGTTCTACAAAATTAAGGCCCGCTCTGGTTATTTATGAAGGTCATTTGGATGTAACCATAGCACCCATGACAACTCAACGTCCCCATCCTCCGCTGCCATCGGATTTGCTGATACGCAAAGGCACGCCTTCCTTTGAAGCAGCAGGATTAAAGGAGGAGTCATGGCTATTAATCGACAAAATATCAACTCTTGAGAAGACGTTTATTGTGGGCATACTCGGAGAAGCAGACGATAATCTCAAAAGGAGTGCTTGATGTTCGACGATGTCTTAACCATTTAGTCCGCAAGTACAGATTCGTTCAATCCGACCCTGCCGACCTCGCCCGACCTCGCCCGACCTCGCCCGACCTCGCCCGAGCGCGCTCGAGGCCTGCCTGCCCAAAGATGAGGCTGGCAACTTGATCGCCGAGCGGGAACGGTCGGATGTAGTGCACGATTCACCAGGCCTTCCTGGCGGAAAAAAATGCTGGAGATGAACAAGCAGATAGCAAACGGAGATCAAAGGCTTCCTGGGCTGGCTGGAGAGCTACCTGGGGGCCAAGGTAGAGGACCTCACGCGGTGTACAGGCTGTATGGGCTGACGGAAGAGGAGATCACAATAGTTGAAAAAACTTAAAATCCATGTTTTTAAACTCTTCTACTGGTTTTACCTTTAATACGGACCTGCCATCCCTTTCTGCTTTTTCTGTCCGTATCAAGCTATCTTTTTCTAATCGTTGAACAGACCCGTATACCTTGCCGCTTGACCATCCCAGCTCTTTAGCCAATTCGTACACGCTAGCTCCGGGCTTTCTGTTTATCATTTTATAGAGCTCATAGTCAGTATCAGCCCTTCTCGGACCCTGGCATCTCACGCCGCCCGCATTGCGTTCGTGCCCGATTTCGTTTGGTTCATGCTCTGCACACCTCCCTGTATGTTAGGCTATAACGAATTGATCATTCCTTATTTCGCAGTACTCTAAAGCATCAAATCAAAGAACATCCGAGAGCATCTGCCGGCGCGGCCCTTCCGAATCCCGCAGGAAGAATCTGGGTTTCAGCTTTCCCCTTACCCGAACTCTTGCATAGACGAGGGTTTTATCTTTCTGCCCGGACTTTTCCGCCAGCAGTGCCTCAAGAGTCTCCTTTTCGCGTTCAGACAGCTCGATCTCGCCCTCTCTGCCCGTTGACCAATCAAAGATCCTGACCCTGTACTGTGTTTTGATATGCAAGAGAGTGCCCTTTTCTCGATCCTCAATCGATCGTATGCCGCAAGCATACTCCACAGGACTCTCGAAATTTTGGCATGCCTCATCCGGCCGGCACAAACCCAGGTCGGCAATGCCAAGGTCCGGGTAGCCTCTGCTCTGCCGCTGCATGACCTTGCATTTGGGGCAGTGCATCTTCAAAAACCACTCCTCAAAGATCCGCTCTTCTGCAGATGCTACACCCGACCAGAGCTGCATTGCCTCCTGCCGGCGGTATCCTGCCTGCCCCAGGAATGCGGCCAGAATGGCGGCGATCCTGTGCTTGCCGCTCTCGCCAGCTGCCCTGGCCATTATGCCCTTGATACAGGGCGGAAAAGCCTGTTTCTCTGCAGGCTCATGGGCAGTCCAGAGCATCTCCTCCCGTCGTTCAACGGCCTGAACGGATATTGGTATCTCATTTCCCTCCGCGGGCAGAGGGCCGTATCTTTTAGAGGGCATCTTTAAGCTCTCTTGTGGCCTCCAACGAAATAAGCCTGTGTGTCCTTGTCCCCTCGCGCCTGCTGGGGCACGGGAGCTGCGCCCTTAGAAGACTCATAGTTCATTCTCTCTTTGAGTATGCACCTGCTAGCTCGCAGACCTCCTAACGGGTTTTTAGGCGTGCCCATGGAGTTCATGCAGCGGGCCATGACAGCCGCGCCCCGCGCCAGGCCATCATCCACGAAGACCACATTCTTCTCCACTTGCTCGTACAGCCCCAGCTTCTCTATCTCTTCCAAAATAAGGGCGGGCTTGCCGCCACTGATTCCCGCCCTTCCGGTCACTCCCAGAGCCGTATTCCTGGTGACGACACCCTCCTCGACACCCACCTGCACCAGCCGACGTGCCACGCGGGCCATGGCAATGTCCAGGGTGCCGAAAAGGATCTTCAGGTTCTTGGATTTGTAAAGATCTTCTCCAATTTTTGAGAGCTTGGAGAGGTCGCTGCCGTTCACTCCCACGTCGCAGCCTATGAGAACGACGTTATTCTGGGCCGCAGCCTGCGGGCACACGGGCACGAGACCGTATTTGGTGCGGCTTGCCGGAACCTTCTCTATTACTACAAACTCGTCGATCTGATCCGCGTACTGCTGCGCTTCTTTGCCATAGTCAGGCTTGATATTGCTGTCAAAAATATCCAGTGTGGCTCCGGTCATCCTGTCCACCAGTCCCGTTCCCTGGACAACGGCATCGGGAATGGCCCCGGCCAGGCCGAGAAGATTGCCGATGGTGTAGGCATAGGGAAGATCTCCACTGGTCACCCTGCCGTCCAGTGTGGTGCCGAAGTCCATGGAGAGACAGGGATTTCTAAAGTCCACGTCCGTCCAGCGGCTGCCTTCCTTTATGCCGGCGGTGGCAAGTTCTCCCTCCATCTCGTTGGCCACTACCTCCACGCCGGTAGAGCCTTGCGGCGGAAAGCAAGAGGCAACGGCTCCCATGAATATCACCTTCTCAATCATGGTGTAGCGCTTGAACTTTTCAAGGATGTTGTGGATGCTCATGGCGGGGGTCATGAGCCGTGGCGGAACGCCGGCATCGAGGCAGCCCTTTGCCAGGGCCTGAATGAAGGCGCCCACCTGGTCGGGCGAGTCCAGCTCGGCCACTACGCCTGTGGAGCGTACCACGAAGTGCAGATCGGTCTTGATGTCCAGACGTGCCCTCTCGTGGCTCTCAATGAGGGTGTCTTTCACCAGTTCAGCAATAGACTCTCTGGTAAGCGGAGTGGCGTTGATGGTATGAGCGAAGATCTCTTCTCCCTCTTTGGGCCTTCGCACATCTCTTGTCATCTTTACGGTCTTATTGACGATGTAGGTCTTGCCGGTATTCATGTCCGTGGCGGTGAGTATGCATTTGGTAGTGGTATTGCCAACTTCTACCGAGGCCACAATGTAAAATGGCTTGGTGTGAAGATCAAGGTAGTTGAAGGACGGGCTACTGGCAATGCGAGGTGTGGGTTTGGACTTGAAGAGCCGACCGAAGTTCATGGTGAATGGAAAAGGAGGAGGTAAGATTAAAGCTTTGGGTGGGGCGATTCTATAAAATGGTCACCGAAGTAAACCGAGAGATAATCCATTTAATCCAACAATAGCCTTTAAATAGAATCATCTCCATTTAAAGTTTGAATATTTTCTGTTCGCGCATCTCCTCTCAACAGAAATTCATCCACTATTCAGGGAGAAATGTAAATCAGGTGAAATGAGCATGGATCAACCAAGTATAGATCAAACAGAGAAGAAAAAGAATGAATCGGTAAATAAGTCAGGGCGCATGGCCATATTGGAAGAGGACAAAGCAAGAGAGGCCCGCCGGTGGCAGCGCAAAAGGGAGACTATCAAACGGTTCGCTGGGACTAAATAAGATACAGACAGCTTTTGCATTAGCCCCTAATGATTGGATTGCCGAAATAGATTATCGCAATCATCTATATATATTGTGAATAGAACGGGAAGGCGGCGATCCGTGGCAAGATACTGTTTTATTCTCCCTCCTTTACCCGGATCCCTCATCACCCATTCATCCTTTAATCTTTCAGCCCTTCCATGGTCACGGAGAAGACCGCTTCGCCGTCCGGCAGGTTGGGCGAGTCTACCAGGCGTGCAATGCGCTTTTCGCCCTTGGACTTTCGCAGGTACAGTCTGAAAGTAGACGTATGCCCCAGTACATGCCCGCCCACTGGCTTGGTCGGATCGCCGAAGAATGTGTCCGGCTTGCTCATGACCTGATTGGTTACTAATATCAGGGCATTGTTCAGATCGCCAAAGCGCATCAGGTCGTGCAGGTGCTTGTTCAGCTTCTGCTGCCGGTTAGCGAGAGTGCCGCGTCCCACGTACTCCGCCCGGAAGTGAGCTGTCACCGAGTCCACGATGATCAGGCGCACGGGATATTCCGAGTCCCTGGCCTTTTCAGCCAGGTCCATGGCGCTCTCCGCCAGGAGGATCTGGTGATTGGAGTTGAAGGCTCTGGCCACGCTGATATTTTTTAAGAAATCAGCCGGGTCCCAGTCCCGGCCATCCGGCGCAGGGGGCAAGCCCTTTACCATCTGAGCGATGCGCTCCGGCCGGAAGGTGTTCTCTGTGTCAATTATTACAACCGAGCCGTTCAGGCCACCCATTTCCTTGGGCAGTTGCACGTTTATGGCCAGCTGGTGGGCCACCTGCGTCTTGCCCGAGCCAAACTCTCCGTATAGCTCCACTATGGACTGAGTCTCCATCCCTCCGCCCAATAGTTCATTGAAGTTTTTGCTGCTGGTAGTGATCTTGCCCACCAGCTTTCTGCGCTCTAAGATTCGGTCTCCCGTCTCAAAGCCGCCCACATCGGCCGCTTCCCTGGCCCCGGCAATGATCTTGGCCGCCGTGGCTTCCCCAACCTCTGCCGCGGCCACCAGTTCGCCTGGAGAGGCAACAGCTATAGCTTCCACGGAGCTAAAGCCAGCCTCGCGCAGCTTTTCCGCAGTGGCCGGACCCACACCCGGCAGATCTTCCAGTAATTTTGTCGGCATCTTCCCAGTTCCTTAGAATATTCCTCAGATGATCTGCTTTAACAACGTTATCCAGGCGGGGCGAAAGTAATCCTGGTGCGCCATCCACAAGACAGCTCCAGTTCCTCGTTCCAGCCGCTCTTGGCAAGGGCATCGATCAGTTCTGCTTTATATCCCAGATCCAGGCCCCGCAAGAGATCTACATGCTCTGCCCAAAGAGCCACTTTGATGCGGCCCGTCTCATCGGAGATGTAGATATTAGCCACCCTTCCGGCTTTTCCGTCATCTCTTTGAAACTCCCGCACCTCTCCCAGACCCGTTACAAAGCCGGAGACGCTGCAGAGCATGCCCGGCTTTAGCTCGGCTATAGGCGTCATCTTCTCGGAGAACGAAACCTTTTCGCTGCTCTTTCGCACTGTGCTGTAGTTTCCCGTCTGAATCTCCAGCGATCCATACCTCTCCCGGCACGAGCCGTTCATGACCTCTATCGTCTCGCCCTTCTCGAGCAGCATTGCCGCCTGCTCATTCCATAGGGTAAGCCTGATCTTGCCCGTCTCATCTCCCAAAAGCACTGTCCGAACCTGCCCTTTGCCTCCGTCTTTACGCATGAACTCCCTGATCTCGCCCGGGTCCACGACGGCGCCTAGTAGGCTGACCTCGCCCATGTCGCTCTTGATCTCCGCAATTTTATATGGCTCGGTTCTGGGCAATATGTCTAAATCCACTTCCTCGATGCCGCCGCTTCTGCCTAAGGTAACCTCAGTTCCCGCGTAGCCCTCTTTGGCCAGACCCCTCACCTTGAGGCACTGGCCCTCCTTCAGATCTCCGGAGCGGACCAGCTCTACCGTTTCATCCCAGAGAGCCACGCGCACAGATCCCGTCTCGTCGGCCAGCGTCAGGTTGGCGACCCGTCCCATGGATCCGTCAGAACGGGGAAACTCTCGTATCTCGGAGACGGCGAGCACCCGGCCCGTGAAGGTGACATTTCCCGTCTCCGGCCGGATGCTGCCAATCTTGGTCAGCACCTCGGATGCACCCAGATCCCGGGCCACAAGCATGGCCGCAGTCCTGCCATCGCATAGCCCCGCCATGAGGGCTACCTTCTCCTCAACTCTCGCCTGGAAATCCTCCGGTGTTATCTGATCTGCCAGCTGCCGGTAAATCTCCTCAACTTGCTCGTCCATTCCCGATCATCCATGAACTTTATAGCGCTCTTCCAGGTACTTCAGATAGGGAGCATGGCAGGAGGCCAGGAAGGCGTTACAGACCGTTGCCGGATCTCCATCCGCTGCAATGGCTCCGTTCTCAATGAGCATGGCCCGGTGGGAGATCTCCTTGACGAAATCAACATGGTGGCTGACCAGGATTATGGTGGTGCCAAGCTCTGCATTTATCTTCTTAATGGCGTTAGAGACCTCACGCATGGTGATCGGGTCGATATCACCGAAGGGCTCGTCCAGAATCAGGATCTTGGGCCTGGCCGCCAGAATAATGGCTAAAGATGCTCTCACCAATTCTCCGCCGCTCAGTTGCTCGGGCAGCTTCCACATGGCTTCTTGATCAAGGGAAATCAGATCAAAGATCGGCTCAGCATACTTGCGAGCCTCAGTCGTCGGAAAACGGGGAAACAGATCTTTGAATATGTCTCTGGTCAGTCCCAGTGCCTCAAGGGCGGCTTTAGCGTCCTCTTCCGACATGTCAGTCATGGCATAAATGACATCAAGCACCTTGTCGCTTATGCCCAGCTCTTCAGCCACAGCCCTGGCATGGTCAATCACATCATTGCCCTTGATGCCCATTTTATAGGCAATCTGATCGAGAATGGTCTCTCCGGCATAAAGAGCGAACTCCTGATACATGATGCCTAAGGTGCGGCGCACATTCATTCTATCGGGCGAGTAGTTCATCATGTCTACCCATTTATCGCCGTACCGATAATACACGACCCCCTCGTCCGGCAGCCGAACGCCCTGCATTATCTTGAGAAGAGTGGTCTTTCCCCCACCGCTGTTGCCGATGATTGATGTGATCTCCCCCTCTAATATATCGAAGTTGAGGTTCTCCATATTCAGGACATTCAGGACCTCTCCGGTGCAAATCTGGCAGCCCCTCTTAGATATACCTCTCACTTTAATAAGAGGCTGGGCATTGGGCCAGGATGCCAGAGGCTCCATTTTTCCAATCCCTGCCATGAACCGGTCCAAGACCTGCCTCGGCTTCCCATCGGCGACTATCTTTCCCTTCTCCAGCCAAATAAGTCTATGTGCCAGATACTCATGAATCTCGGGCAGATGTGATACTACGATTATGGTCAGATCCAGCTCCTTGTTCACGTTCTTGATGGCATCCAGCACTTCTTGCTTGGTGGCCGGACAGGCCATGGTAGCCGGCTCATCCAGCAGCAATATTTTAGGCTTCTTGGAAAGTTGTCTGGCTATGAGCAGCCTTTGCTTCTCGCCGCCGCTGAGGATAGTGGCCAGGTGCTGCGCTTTATCTCCCAGGCCCACAAGACGCAGGTAATACATGGCCTCTTCGTACATCTCATTGTAGTCCGCGTCCTCGGGAATGGGCAGAAGCTCATAGCCGGTTTTCCTGGCATGGATCCTTCGCACCACGTTTTTAAGGGCTGTCTCCGTCCAGAGTGCGAAGTCTCTTTGCAGATGTATGGCTGTAACGGCCATCTGCGCCCTTTTCACATCGTCGCTGGAATCGGGTGTGATGGTCATGCCATCCAAAAGTATCTTACCGGAATCAAAGTTCTCCATACCTCTCAGGATCTTCATGAGAGTGCTCTTGCCTCCCCCACTCTTTCCCACCAATCCTAAAATCTCACCCGGCCTCGTGGTGAAGCTAACATTTTCAAGAGCCACAACATCTCTGTCCTTCACCCTGTATGTCTTGGACAGATTCTCAATCTGGAGCAAAATAAAAACCTCCTACCTTACCTTAGTTCCCGTTTCCACTGATTCACGAGGCCGGAGCAGCACGGCCTTGCCGGCTGCATCTGCGGCCAAGAGCATGGCTTGCGACTCGACGCCAAAGAGCTTGGTCGGCTTGAGATTGGCTAAGACGACCACCTGCGTGCCTACCAGCTCCTCTGCTGAGTAGCCCTCTGCAATGCCTGCCACCACCTGACGAGTCTCGCCTCCGATATCGACCTGGAGCTTGAGCAGCTTCTTTGAGCCCTTAATGGGGCCGGCCTCCTTAATTTCACCTATACGTAGATCTAATGATCCAAAATCCTCAAAAGAGATCTCACCCTTCTTCTCGGCCGCTTTTTCTTTGACTTCGGCTTTTTCTACCCTCTCTTTAAAGATCCCGTCCAGCTCTTTGACGAATGCCTCTTCCATACGTGAGAAGAGGATCTCGGGAGTGCCGAGCCGGCCTCCTTCTGCCAGGGGAATCAAAGCCTCCTGGAAGGATTTTTCCGCCACTGCTCCCTCCTGGCCCAGTTGCTTCCAGGCATTTTGCATTTTGGAGGGCATGACCGGTTCCATGAAAAGGACCAGCGCCTTGGCGATCTGCAGACAGCTTCGGAGGACTTCGCCGGCGGCGGCCATGTCTCTCTTGACCAGCTTCCAGGGTTCATGGCTCTGGAAGTAGATGTTGCCATAATCAGCTAGAGTCATAACGCTGTCTGCGGCCTTCTTGAACTCATAATCTTCCAGACCGGATACGACTTCATTCAAGGTCTGCTCTATCCTGGCCATGACCTCCTGGTCTATCTCGCCCTGGGGGACTCTGCCCTCGAAGTTCTTCACTGTGAATGTCAAGGCGCGGTTAAGGAAGTTTCCAAACGCTCCCACAAGCTCGGTGTTTACCTTATCGGCAAAGATCTTCCAGGCGAAGTTGACCTCCTTGTTGTGAGCGGTGTAGCTGGCCAGATAATAGCGCAGAAGATCGGGATGAAGGCCCTTCTCCAGGTAATCGTCTTTGACCCAGATGACATTGCCCCGCGATTTGGAGAACTTCTTGTCATCGATCTTGAGCATGCCGCTGGCCACTACTGCGGAAGGCAGGTTATACCCGGCTCCTTTGAGCATGGCCGGCCAGAAGATGCAGTGGTGGTAGACGATGTCCCCTCCGATGAAGTGTATGATCTTCGCCCCATCCTTCCAATAGCTCTGCCAGTCCCGACCGTTCTTGGCACACCACTCCTCGGTGAAGGCGATGTAGCCGATGGGCGCATCCACCCAAACATAGACCACCAGATCGTCGTGTCCGGGAAACTTGACGCCCCATGACATATTGCGGGTTATGCACCAGTCCTTCAGCTCCTGGCGGACCCATTCCATAGCGTAATTGCGGGCGGAAGTCGTTCCACCTAAAGTCTCAAGATAATTAAGGAGAAAATCCTTGAATTCTGAGAGCTTAAAGAAATAGTGGATCTGCTTGCGATACTCGGCCTTTCCGCCGCAGACCTTGCAGACTGCGTTTTTGATCTCCCCCGGCTCCAGATGGCGACCGCATCCCATGTCGCACTCGTCGCCGCGTGCGGGCTTTCCGCAGTAGGGACATTCTCCCTCTACATACCTATCCGGCAAGAAACGTTCGCATTTGGGACAGTAGGCAAGCTCGATCTCCTTGGAATAAACGTGGCCTGCGTCTATGAGGGCACGGACCATCTCCAGCGTGCGATTGTGACAGGCCGGATCGTCGGTGTCGCCGAAGAAATCGAAGTCGACGCCCATCCCTTTGAAGACCTCGTCAAAGTGCTGGTGATATCTGGCCACGAGAGCTTTCGGCGTCATCCCCAGGCCTTCGGCATTGACCACGATGGGAGTTCCGTGGGCATCCGAACCGCAGACGAAGAGCACATCTTTGCCCATCTTTTTCAATCCTCGAACAAAGATGTCCGCCGGTACGTAGGTTCTTAAATGGCCTAAATGACAGGGCCCATTGGCATAGGGCAGGCCGCAGGTTACAAGGATAGGCGATGACAATCTAGAACACCGCTTCTGCTTATGATGAAACAGGCAGATATAGGTTTCCCAGCCTGGCGGTCTCCGGTCTCGCCGGTTCCTATGAAAAAGTTCTTGGATAAAATGTATATAATTGAATGGCAAATGCAGGCAATAGTATTAAATTCGCCATCACATGAGAGAAAAAGAAATCAGAGACAATAGATTTAACGGGGGTATTCAGATGAAAATTATTGTTCTAGCCCTTCTGCTGGCTTTGGCCTTCGGGACTGCCCAGGCCGTGCCGCTGCAGGGCACCGATGGAAACGCGACTGTGGTGCTCTTCGGAGCGACCAGGACGCCTCTGGCAGATGAAAATTCAACTCAGGAAATCCTTAAGGTCGATGTCGGTCTCATAGGAACTGAGAATGCCACATATCAATTGGTGGATGCGGATAATAATATCTACCTGCCCGGCCTTTACAAGCCTCTATCTTCCGGAAAACAGACGGTCTACTTCCTCACGACCAAAGACAGCCTCTTCAAGCTCCTCAATGTCACGCCTGAGGGAGGAAAGCCCATTTACATCAACTGGTGGGCGACACCCAAAGGCAGCAATGACAATCTGATAGTAAGGTACTACGGAATCACTGATTGGCTGATAAATCCCGATGAGCAGGGGATAGTAATTCAGGTACGCGTACAGAATAACGGCACTCAAAAAATCATTGTCAGCCCGGAGAACTTCACTCTGATGGACCAGTGGGGCTGGCCCTACCGTCCTACCCTGGGCTTTGATCCGGAGATTGTCGAGCCTCAAGAAGCTACTACATCCCGTGTCTTGCTAGGCTTTATCGGCATCTCACTTCTCAGCCGTCCTGCAGCCCTGGCATATGACAATGGGGCACAAAACCAAATCATCATAATGTTTGAGAGAGACTATGTGCCGCTCTCGGATGAGCTGGTCTACGGCGCCAATGCCACAAAGAGCGCGGCCAGCGTAGAGCCGGCACCTGCGGCGGTCCTGCCGACCTCGAATCCGACAGCACAGAGCGTGGCCGTACAGGCTCCAGCTAACGAGACGAAAGAGATCAAGAAACTCTCGATCAAGGATAAGTTAGCAGCCAGCAAGGCGCGGCTCGCAGCCACGAAAGAGAGTCTTGATGAAAAGACACCGGATACAAATAGCACATCAAGCAGCGCCTCGAATAGCTCATCGAGCATTTCCGCCTAACTTGACGGGCGGCTTTCCGGAGATATTGCATGTTGCCTGGGAATCACCCAGGCATATCTT
>Ga0351903_1161_pt1 | contig 13785 bp, 10 predicted proteins | sample BONcelHT113001D6_FD_206874 | JGI IMG/M metagenome (GOLD analysis project Ga0351903, IMG submission 206874) | Enriched cells from coal bed in the Powder River Basin, Montana, United States - BONCAT cells T11 rep1 HSBNCT.T11.300.1.D6 ... | reverse complement strand
TGGTTCCGGAGGATAACAGGCTGCAATTTCATCTGAAGGATGGCCGTGTTCTGGAAACCACTTGGCTTGATCGCTCAAGATCTGCCAGCTGGCATCCTGATATGAAAGAAGCCGCTCGGCAGCGGATGTTGAAACGGAAGGGGCATCACTGATGGCAAGCTCGATTACCTGCTTTCCGGCGACAAAAAACCTTTTCACGGCAATACCGACGGCTACATTAGCTAGGCGGCGGGTCGCAGCCTATGCCCGCGTTTCCAACGACAGCGACGAGCAGTTCACCAGTTACGAGGCGCAGATCGACTACTACACCAAGCTTATACGGCAGCGTGAGGATTGGACCTATGTGTCCGTGTATACCGACGAGGGCATAACCGGCACGAACACTAAGCGGCGTGAGGGCTTCAACCAGATGGTAGCAGATGCGCTCGCTGGGAAAATCGACCTGATCGTCACCAAGTCGGTCAGCCGCTTCGCACGCAATACCGTGGACAGCTTGGTTACAGTGCGCAAGCTCAAAGAGCGCGGTGTGGAGATTTTCTTTGAGAAGGAGAACATCTGGACGCTGGATTCCAAGGGCGAACTGCTGATTACGATCATGTCCTCATTGGCTCAGGAGGAGAGCCGTAGCATCTCCGAAAATGTGACCTGGGGTCAGCGGAAACGGTTCGCCGATGGCAAGGTCAGCATGCCTTACAAGCATTTTTTGGGCTATGAGAAGGGTGAGAACGGGCAACCCGTGGTTATCGAGAAGGAAGCCGTGATTGTCAGGCTCACTTTCCGGCTTTTTCTGGAGGGGAAAACCCCGGCTGGTATTTGTCGCCATCTGGATGCAAACGGCATATCCACGCCTTCTGGCAAGCAAAAATGGAGCCAGACCACTGTGAATAGCATCCTGCGAAATGAGAAGTACAAGGGCGATGCCTTGCTTCAAAAGCGTTTCACGGTCGATTTTCTCACCAAGCAGACGAAAACCAACACTGGCGAGGTACCGCAATTCTATGTAGAGGGTAGTCATACGGCAATTATCAGCCCACACGAGTTTGACATGGTGCAGGCAGAGATCGAGCGCCGAAAGACTATCGGTGGGCATTACAGTGGCAGTAGCGCATTTTCCTCCAAGCTGGTCTGCGCCGACTGCGGCGCCTTCTTCGGGCAGAAAGTCTGGCATTCCACAGATAAGTACCGCAAAGTGATCTGGCGCTGCAACGCAAAATTCAATGGCGAGCACAAGTGTGCAACCCCGCATCTGACGGAAGATGAGATCAAGGCGGCGTTCTTGAAAGCCTATAACAATCTGATGGGCAACCGTGAACAGGTCATTGCCGATTGCAGGCTCATGCTGAAATGCTAAACGAGCACTCGAAGCTGGATGCCCAGATTGCGAAGGCGAACGAGGAAATCACGCTGGTTTCTGGTTTGGTAAGTGCCTGTGTGCATGAGAACGCCGAAAAAGCCCAGTCACAGGATGCGTTCAATAAACACTATAACAGTTTGGTTGACAGGCATCAGAAGGCTTTGGCGCGGCTTGAGAAACTAAAAGCCACATGTACAGACAAGGTGAATCGCGAGCGGGAACTGCAGGCGTTTATTGACACGCAAACGACTAGCCCGCTGGTTTTGGATGCTTGGGATGAGCAGCTTTGGCGTTTGTTGGTGGTGAAGGGGGTTGTGGGGAGGGATGGGAGGATTGAGATTGAATTTAGGAGCGGGAAGAGGGTTCATGTCATTGGCTGATACGAAAGAAAAGCTGGAAAGATGACGAAATGATTATCATGAATATGTCAATCGTGGTGCTAAACCTGCGAAAACTGGGTGCTGTTTTATTGCGCTTTTTGTACTATTCCGATCGAGGGGTTTACGTCGCAGAAATGCTGGCTCTGTTCAGTTGACATTTGATTACGGCGCTGAAATCAAAGCGATGGTCGCATCCGTCTTATACGTATGTGCATATACGTCGGCTGGCACCTTCAGCGAAACGGTAATGGCAGACACGCTATAGCTGCCCATGCCTTGGCCGTTTCCGCTGGTAAGCAGTTTTACGGGGATTCCCGTATCCAAGACAGTCGCATTCCCAATGACTGTTATTTGCGCCGCGGGGGTGGACAGTTCGTCCATCACTGTAACGATGGGTTTCGTGGTTACGGTCAAAGACCCGGTGTCCAGGGTATCGCCATATGTGACATAGTCGGGCCCGTAACTTTCCCGAAACTGCGTGAGTGTGAGAGATATGTTCCATCCATTCCCGGTTCCACTGCTATCAATAACATCGCCAATAAGCCATACTGCGGTTGCTGTTTGGGTTGTGCCGTCAAGTACAATGGATGAGAAATCCGAGAAACTGATATCGCCGCCGGACAGTGCGCCGTCTGTATTCAATGCTTGGCCTTCGGTGCCTAAGGCTAATGGCAGGGCCTCAGTTTGATCAGGATAATCCGGGGCGGCGCCTGGTGTTACCGATACTTCAGGGATTGGAGTTACCGATGCTTCAGGGATTGGAGTTACCGATGCTTCAGGGGTCGGTGTTAGCGATGCTTCAGGGGTCGGTGTTACCGATACTTCAGGGGTCGGTGTTACCGATACTTCAGGGGTCGGTGTTACCGATACTTCAGGGGTCGGTGTTACCGATGCTACAGGGGTAGGTGTTACCGATGCTACAGGGGCAGGCGTTTCGGATGCGGTCAGCAATGGGGGAGATATCGGGTCGGTTGTCAGGCTGTCAGAGGGTTGCGTTTCGGATGCATCAGGTGTTGCAGGTGCGTCCGTCACGGTGGTAGCCTCCGGCATGGCCGTAGGTTCAGGCACAATCGGCGTGTCTATGGGGGTCTGCATCATTGTCAGCACAATTGAAGACCAATCGGTAAGGGCCAATGTAGCCGCAAGCTGCGGCACATTCGGCATACCTCTGGGCGGTTGCATAACCTTCGTCATAGTTGTGGATGCAGCAGTAACGGCTAGCCTGGCCATCAATTCCGGCACATTCGGCATGCCTCTCAGTGGGCGCAATGCTGTGTATATCTTTATGGGCACCGGGGGCTGGGTTTCTCCCAGCGATAGGGGAATATGTACAAAAAACTGTATGCAAATCAGCGCGGCCAGTATCGCGCTCACCCTTCGCCACTGTTTGATACTCATTCTTACCCTCCCCTTCGTCGGCCCCGCTCGGCCGTCAATGATTGATGGTTCATCTATATATTTGCGGCCATTTGGTTTTCTTCGTATCCGGCGATGGCCCTGATCCGGTTCTTTGGCATAGTCATTTTGCATGGAGCCTTATGCTCAACACTTACTCATTATAAGGCTCAAGCGCGGTTGTCGCCTTACACGAAAGCATTGACCGCTATCGGGCTAGTGTGATCAGTTCATGGTAAGCATTTTGTCTGCCCGCCATTTCAAACCTGTGGTTTCAGTCACTAACCATGCTGTTTCACCCCCGGGTCTGTTATACCTCGGCGATGCCCTATCCGTAGATCGCAAATGCTCTGTAAAAAACGATTACTTGGTCATCCACATTCAGCTTAATTGATATGGTGTAGGTGCCTGCCTCCAATTCTTGATGCTTCCACGCTAGCGGAAACAGGAAGGCTGACATGGGCGCCATCTTGAAAGGCAGAATCGTACCGCTGTATAGAACGGTGGTTTTTCTATCGCGGATTTCGTAGGTGCCGGACAGGTTTCCCTGAATAACGGCTGCTACATTTGAAATCTTGATCGTGATTTTGTCTCCGCTAAGGATTGGATCCCCCATTGTAAAGGAAGCCTTCACTTGTTGCGGCAGGTCAATTTGAATGGCGGTATCGATCGCTTGGTACTTATCAATCAGCATCATGGCGTTCCCGTTCTTCTCGCCTTTGCCTTGTAACGCGTCCGTACCTGCAAATGTAACAAAACGAATACTGCCAAGAATGGTGCCTGTATCAAGGTTGGGTACGGCAACCGAGAAGGTGACTGATTCCGTTTGGTAGGCAGATAATGCAATCGGGCTGGTTACCGTCATATATTGCGCCATCCCGTATTGGTCATCAACCAAAGTATAAAGCTGCATGTTGACTTCCTGCGGGTTTTGGTAGAATATCCCGTCTTGGGCGCTGTATGCATTCATCGGCACGGCCTTGATTTCGATTGATTGATCCGAAAGGTTGGTCAGCTTGGCTTGTAAGGTAATGGTTTCGCCGGGTATGCCCGGAACGTGGTAATATCCCACGGCGTCAATTTGGTTTGCGGTTGGTATCATTTCGGCGGCAAAAAGGTAGCCTTGACTACTCGCAGCATAGCCTTGCGTCGGGGCAAAACTTAAAGCAACCAACAATGAAAGCAACAATGCAAAAGCTTTCTTCATATCAATTCTCCCTTTTGATGCATAATCCGTATCTGGAATGGCTGTGTACTGTTGTTTTGCTGCGCAGGGCAGGCTATCACCCGTCAAATCGGTGGGTTCATGCATCATGATCATCCGTTTGTGCACTAATTTAGAAGCACGTCTTAAAGATTAAGGCGTGCTTCTTAATGTTTAAGCGAGTTCAAGCCGAGGGGTTCATTACGGCCCCGTAACCAAAGCAACGGTTGCGTCGGTCTTGTAGGTGCCTGCATGAACACTGGCGGGCAAATTCAGCGTAACGGTCATATCCGTTACGGTATAACTGCCCATGCCTTCATCGCTATCGCTGATCAGCAGTTTAACGGGAGCCATCGTATCCAATGCCGTTTCCACCGCGATGACGGTAATATCCGACGCCAGGGATGACGTTTCATCCACTTCAGTGAGCGAAGGTGCGGTGGTAACGGTCACAGAGCCCGTTGCCAGAGTGCGCCCGTCCGTCACATAGACATCTACCAACCATTCTTTGAACTGCGTGAGTTGAAGCGTTGTATTCCAACCAGCGCCCGTTCCTCTTGCATCTACGACGTCACCGATCGTCCAGGTAGCCGTTGTAGTCTTTTTCGTACCATCCAGCTCAACAGCGGTGAAGTTCGTAAAGCTGATATCTCCGCCAGAAAGGCTACCGCCCGTGATTGCGACCTGCGAACCTTCGGGTTCGGTGGCCAGAGCCGAGGTAGCAAGCAACGCTATGGTCGTGACCATGGCGACTGCAAGCATGACAAACCTTTTTAAAATCGACTTACCGTACATATCCATTCACTCCTAATCTTTCTGTCCCAGTTGAGTTCTCCAGCCTGTTTGTCGATCTCTGTCCTTCCCAGTCACATGAAAAACAACCAACCTTTACTAAAGGCTAGCTGTCAAAAAACAAATATTAATCTCATTAACGTTCGAATCTGCCTACTGGCAACTGGCTGCCATAGATGCCAAGCATCCTTAGGCCCTCTAGCTTTACGCCCCACCCTTTCGAATGGTTTGCTTTCATGTAACTCTCATTACCATTCACTTATAACACATATTTCCATTCTTGTCAATAGATCAGAAAGAAGAAGAAGCGGCGCTGAAGATGGCGGACAAGGTGGACAACGCAGTAACCACAAGGAATAACTGTCCCACGGACGAATATGCAAGTGTTATGTTTCAATGTTCTCTTCATTGACATCGCAGAAAGCGAGGGTTATAAGCCCTTATTTCTTTGGAAACTCAATATCAGAAACTGACATTACTTCTAAAAACAGTTTAACGATCGTTGGATCAAATTGGGTACCGGAATTCTTAGCGATTTCGGAGATAGCAACTTCTTTTGCTAACGCCTTTCTGTATGGTCGGTCAGATGTCATTGCATCATATGCATCAGCGACAGCAAGAATTCGAGATAATAATGGGATGCTTTCTTCTAGTAAACCTTGAGGGTATCCTTTGCCATCCCATCGTTCGTGATGGCATAAAATATATTCCGCTATGAATCTTAAATCGGGTGAAGTCATTGCTATTCTGTATCCAATATCTGGGTGCTTTTTCATTTCAAGCCATTCGTCCTCGGTAAGCTTGCTAGGCTTTGTTAGGATATAATTATCAATACTTATTTTCCCTAGATCGTGCATCGTAGACAGAAGTTGGAGCTCGTCAAGCTGGGATGCTTGCAAACCCATAGCTTCGCCAAGCAATCTTGTCAAGTTAATTAGTCTTTCCGCATGCTCTTCAGTTTCTTGACTTCTCTCAAACAACGATTTTTTTAAAAAATTTAGTAATGAACTATGAAAACTATTACGCTCAAGTAGCTTTCGTCTGTACATAAAGTCATCTGCAATTTTCATAATATGAGATAACGACTCAGCGGTTTCCATTTTAGTAGCGTATCCCAAGGATATGCTCAGTTCCAGCTTTTGATGGTTTATATCGACAATTGTTTCTTGGCATTCTGAACGCATGCGTTCCATAATGGTTTGTGCTTCACTACTGCCGGTATTCGGCAGTAAAATGGCAAATTCATCGCCTCCGACGCGCGCCAGAATATCATCTTTTCTAGTATTCCTTCTTAGCACTTTTGCGGTTTCAATCAGAAATGTGTCCCCTGCGGAATGACCCATGGTATCATTAATCAATTTTAACCCATTAGTATCAGCAATGATGTATGATAGAGGGAGACATTGTTGTGTGTCCAGCCGGCTGATTTCCTCTTCAAAAAAAGCTCGATTATAAACGTTGGTCATTGAATCGTGGAAGCTTATGTATTCAATTCTTTGTTCACGCCCTTTACGTTCAGATATATCAGAACAATAGGCAATAATACAATTGTCATTTATTTTTGTGCCGTTAAGGCTTATCCAATTCACTTGACCATCCTTTTTCCTGACTCTATATTCCCCTTCGGCAAATCCTTTTTCTATTATCTTCCTAAAGTCTGCAAGACCTCTGCTTGATTCTTCTGGCAATAAATAGTCACTTATGGATATATTTAATAATTCTTCTTCTGTATATCCTGTCATCTGGCATGCCTTTGGGTTAACTTCAATATATCGTCCATAACGATCGACAACGAATATCCCGACTGGAGACATTGCAATGTATGCTTCAAACTTCTCGTTGCTTTCTTGCAGCTCTTTTTGACTCTTGATAAATTTTATGTTCTCTTGCTTAATTTCCTGGGTTCGTAGTTGGACCATGGATTCAAGCTTGTCTTTTTGGGTTTCGATCAGAATATTTCTCTCTTTAATTTTCGCCATAGCCTTTAATTGTGTTATTAATATAGTATCGTCAATTGGCTTGAATATAAAAGCCTCTGCACCTTTTTTCATGGCTTTTATTCTTGCTTTTTGATCAGTTGCCAGGTCCATGATAAACAGTATTGGTATTAATTGTAATGCCTTGTCTTTCTTCATAACACTGCTTATTTTCAACGCATTATCATCTGCCATGGAGATATCAAGCAAAATTACATCGGGATCCATCGTTTTTGCTAGTTTTATACCTTTTGACCCACTTTGAGCAGAAAATATTTCGGTTCCTGGAATTGCTTTTAAAATTGCATCTGCCGCAAATGTCAAATTATCTGTATTGTTATCAATCAGTAGGATTTTCAAAATTGTCGTTTCCATGATATATCTCCTTAAAAATGATCATCCAACAGAGTCATTTTTATTGGCCCACGTAATGCTAACCTCACAACTGATTAGCAAATCGTTGATACATCTCGCTAATATTTAGTATATAACCATATACCATCAAAGTCAATTGGATAAAAATGTTCTGTTGTAAGATCAAGTGGAACAGGAGGGCAGAAAATCCATAGGTGTTTTTCAACGTGATAGAATGGAGTCACAATATACCCATGCTACCCGAGCAGGTCAAACACTATGGACAATCATGATTATATCACGCAAGAGCCGGAACGCAGACGAGGTCAGCATCTTCAGCGTGAGGAGCGCGGCACGTCCAACATCTGCGGGGCTGCATCCCAAGGGTGTTTCCATTGAGATGTTTTCCCTGAGCAGGTGCTGGCATTTCAGTCGGCAGGCAAGGCGTGGCTCTGCTTGACAGTGCATTAAGTGCCAACTACGCGATTGCTACGGATTTGCCGAATGGGTTGATATGCCTTTTTAGTTTTGTAGTAATATAAACGGAGTACTCGTTTCATCGTGCACCCAACAATGCACCCACCTGAGCATTTGTGTAAGGATGTCAATCGCATAGTTAATTCTGGCTTCCAAGAGAGGCAAAAGTGTTCGCCATGCCATAACGCCAGCCAACAGAATCGGGCAAACCGTTGCAATTCAACGCTTTTCACCCAAACAAAAAGGTCGCCAACCTCGTATCGAGATTGACGTCCTTTTATGGCGGAGAAGGAGAGATTTGAACTCTCGCGCCGGTTAACCCAGCCTACTCCCTTAGCAGGGGCATCACAAACCTTTTATTTAAGCCATTTCATCGGTGTCTGTTGATACTTTGTTGATAGCGGGTGCAAGTACATTGACCGCCCCTAAAGCGTCCTGTGATGTGGCGTGCGCGTAGCGATCCAACATGCGGGTGGTGCTCCAGCGCATGACCTTGCGGATGATGGACGGGGCGATGTTATTGCCGATGGCCAGCGCCGTGGCAGTGGTGTGGCGGCAGGAATACGGCGGCAATTTACGGCACTGGCAGCGCTCCAGCGCGTCATAGTATGCGGTGTAGAAGTTATCCTTGTTCATGCTGAGCAGCTTGACACCCTTGCTGTACTCCAGCAGCGAGGCAACAATCGGCAACATGAAATCCGCAATCACGATATCTGACTTCTTGCGCTCGTGGGTTTTGATACCCGCGCCGATGATCCGCTGCCCATCCAGATCGACCATGGCCTTACGCGCGCCCAGCAGTTCGCCAGGCATCATGCCGGAATAGATCATCAGCAGGATGTACCCCACAAAGGTATCGCCGTCGCTGTAGGCCGTCCAGAGCCGCACAAGCTCATCATTGGAAAAGGGCGTTTGCTCGGTTTCCTGCTTGTCCGGCAGGACAATGTAGGAGGGCAGCGCGCCATTGGCCACCTGATCCGCACCGGCGAGCTTATACAGGTGCATGAGCACGGTTTTGATATCGCGTGCGGTGTAGAAGCTGGTGGCGCTTTCGGCCACGGCGTTGCGTAGATCGCTGATATCGAGCTTGGCGATATCGCGGTGCACCAGCTTACCCAGCTTGCGGTAGGCAATACGGTAGGCGGTCTGCTTCGATTGCGAGAGCTTGGGCAGGTTATCGCGCTCCCAAATGTCCCAATACTCCGCCAGCGTTTTGCGGGTTTGCTTATCGCCGCGCAACGCGGGCAGGTGGTCCATCGCTTCGCGCTTGGTGGCAAAGCCGCCTTTGGTGGTGGAAATGGGCAACAGCTTGCCATCATCAGCACGCCAGCCGAGGATCACCTTCGCAGTCCAAGTACGGCCACGCTTATAGACGGTGCCTAGGCCGTTGCCACGCAGGCGCTTCTGGCGTTTGGTTTCCTGCGCGGTACCGCACCAGTTGCAAAAGGCGGAACCTTCGGGAATGGGTTTGAGGCATTTCTTACATTCCACGATTGTCTACACCAACCTCAATGTTTACCTTCACTATCATACACGAAAACATTATGGGAATACTCATCATTCAAAAGAACCAAACGAATCCCACCTTAAGCCCTGTACAGGCACTTTGCGGTAGGCGTCGCGGGCGGCAAGGCTTCGGACTGGGTATCGTCGCAAAGTTCCTAACCTTTGTAGCGGGTCACGTAGCGGCCATCAGGGCGGCGTTTCAGGGTTGCACTTGGCATGTGGCTTTCATTTCAAACAATGTGTGGGCAGTTAAGTATAGTCACATATGATATTGTCCGTCAAGGAGCACCTTCGCGGTTCAAGTGCGGCTATGCTTGTAAACGGTACTCAGGCTGTTGCCGAACAGACGTTTTTAGCGTTTGACTTCCTGTGCTGTACCACACCAGTTGCTGAAGGCGGAACCTTCGGGTATGGATATATGGCATCTTATACATGTCAAAAGGTTGAGTTCACCTGCGTTCGAAATTTCTTTTTGCAATGCTATAGCCTATCTAGATGATACGTCAATATCATCACTTAACATATCGAAGTCGAGAGTATGATCAATCATGCCATGTGGTGTTCCTCGAGAGGCAAGTAGGAACTCAATTGCCGTGATATCATCATTCTTCATATCATTCCGATATATGTTGATGAAATTACGGCAGATTGATGTGGAATAATCATCGCGAACGCTATACAAAAGAGATTTCATCAATTCAGAAATGTATTGGACTTCATCTTCTGAAAGCCTAATCTTTGAAGTATTACTATAACGAAGCATCATGTCGATATAAGTATGTACTGAGTAAGAGAAATATCTATGAGGAGCTTCGTTTATTAACACCATCATTTTTTCTTTACCTTGATCAAATATGAAGGATGCTTGTGATTCATGATTATGAAGCTCCCAGATGCCCCATTCCATGTAATTTTTTGCCTCTGAATGCTGGATTTGATACGATGGACGTCCTCTTACTCTTGCTGCTTCACGAAATGCGTTGTTCGCTTCCTCAAAGTACTCGAGATCACGATTGATTATTCCAAATTGTATCCAAAAATAGCTAAGGTGCTTATTTAATGGTTTGACTTGATTCATGAGTTGCAAGACTTGGTGCTTCGATAAGCCAACATCAAGTAATACTTTAACCTTAAGCAGCTTCTGATACAAATCACTCCGAACCGAAACCTCTTGATCCTGTAGGTTTTTACCAACTATTTGTGCGCTATTTGCAAGAATCATCAGTATGGAACCTATTCCAACTTCGTTGGATAATACCTTGTTTAAAAGTCTACTGCATCGTATGCGAATACTACCATCTTGAATACGGATTACATCACAGTATTCCTGTTGGAAGGTGGCGAAATCAAAATGCGTAGATATGCCTTGGGATATCTCCGAAAACAAAACAACAGGCATTCTATCCAGATGAATTTGTGAGAAGAATGATAATAATGTGAATGCATCTTGATATATACCTTTGGATCGAGTCTTGAGCCATTCAGCATAATAATGGTAAAACCCACGACCCTCCTGGGACACATATAGAACATCTACAATATCATTGAGAGAATGTATATGTTTGGCAATATCTTGGCGCGATGACCCATATGCGCTGAGCTTATTCAAATGATTCTTTTGAGATAATTTTTGATATATGTTATTCGCATACCTGTGACTAATTTTTTCGGTAACATAATATTCGCTCCACTGAGGAATATTGTCGAAAAGATACTTCTTCACATTATGATCGGATGTATTTGCAGTCGTAACCACAACGAGTTTTTGAACATTTGGTGAACATGACTTTGTGATGTTCCGTATTCCATCATATAGAATTGAGCAATTCTCTAATAGAATAGCAACTCTGCTATCCTTATTAACAGATGATAAATAGTCCTCGATGATTCGCAAGTATGTAGGTGCGTTTAATGATAAATCTAGTTTTAACTCACAGGCTTGGTAACCCTCATTCAAAAAATCTACTAATAATCTCATTGCGATGCAGCTTTTCCCAACATATGGGTTTCCATATAATGAAACGATTGATATCCTTTTACTCTGAATCTGCTTATGAACTTGATCAGATAAATCAGGGTATCGGATATCCCAGTCCCCAAAAATATCATGATATCGTGGGATTTCACCCAAATATAGGTTCGCAACATCAGACATATTACCAAGTTGCTCACGTTTCTTCTCATCAAGAAATACCATGCCATAGTCTCGGAATCTTTTTCTCTGCTCTCCAACGTTGATTACATTTTTCTCGATGAAATCGAAGAACTCTTGGGCAGTGAATTCAATATGATGCATATTACTTGTTGTTTCAATTTTTCTCCTTAATGATCGATTGCTAATCTTTGGTGTCACAAAGAAGTAATTGAGATCTTTTGTTACCCCTGTCATGCCGCGAAACTTCTCTAGGATAAGGCGTAAATCATCTTCTTGAAACTCAGATCCAATTATGATAACATCACGCATTAAGTACTCTGTTCCGAAAAGCGTTAACAACCAATTACTACTTGCCATAAACTTCGTATACTCATCACTGTCAAAGACGAACCCTTTTTGCGGTTCAGTAACAGAGCCATGCAACTTGAGTAAAACTGGCGAACCGTTGTCGGCTTGTGTATATCCACCATTGATTTGAACAGAGATCTTTTTCGAACCGTAAATGTTCTCAACCAAGTCATCAATATTCAAAGAAAAGATATAGCTCCAAGGGTATTTCTTAATTTTATGATGAAAGGAATCCTTTGGGCAATGGCATCCTGACATTCGTTTGATTAATAGAACATCTCTTTCTTTAACAAGGCTTTCGTCATAAATATCTACACAGACTTGCCTTAGGTCGTCACGATGTTTTCTTAATTCCTCCAGTTCACCCGCATCTATACTGGCCTTTGATAAAATTTTATCAAACAATTCGCGAGCCAATTCTTTCCCAATAAGGATGGGTCTGTTTTCCCCATCCTGAGCTCCACAAGAAAACCCAGCGCCTAGTAATAGAATCGGAGATTTGTCTCTTAGTACATCGATAAGACACCTTTCTGAATCCAGCATATAAGCCTCCAAAAGCATTTATATTTCAAGCAATATAATCAAATTATGTAATAATGATACCAATATGCTATATACCTTGATTGGTTGACCTTTATCAATCAAACAAGCAAAATGCAAAAATGACTAGATATGAACTATACATTATGTTCATTATTGACACGAGTAGATGATCCCAATATTTAACTCCACCATTATTAAGCCAAATATGTAATATAATATCATAGATGAAATCTTTTGTATATCCCTATATATAGGCACAAATAGAAGAAAACACCCACATCTTGAACTTGACACCGTTCGCCGAACACTGTATGATAAGCAAGTCTAACAGGAACGTTCGTTCCAATCGGGAGGGGTGCCAATGGAAGATATCAAGCAGACCATCACGGATATGCTGGCAGACATCCAAGACCCAAAGGCACTCACCTACATATATCAGGTGGTCAAAGCCCTGTACCTGAAGGAAAAATGAGCCGTGAAAAGCGGCTCATTTTCTACTCAGTCGTATCAGTATCGAGTATTACCTCTTCCATGAAATTGCGTAGCATACGCCATTCGTTGGGGCCAAGGCGGGCGAATGCGCGGAACAAGCTTTTTGCAAACTCATCGTCGCCAGTCATGATGTTGGTAAGGGCGGCAACATCTGATTCTTCAGCTGTTACAGCCATTGACCCCTTGCCGGTCTTTAACCATTCATAATTCACAGCGAACTCAAATGCAATTGCCCGAATCATCGGTTCGGGCGGTTGCACCTTGTTATATTCGAGGTTTGCAATCACGCTTTTACTCACCCCAAGTCGGTCGCCAAACTTTGATAGCGACAGTTTTGAGTGTTCACGTACCATGCGAACGCGCTCATGCAACTCTGACAAAGATATCACCTCATTTTGCAGTATATCAAACGGTGCGTAATTGGTCAACAACATTTCTTGAAAGAACGTACTTGTCATACAACATTATCATGCTATACTGTGCTTGTACAATTACGATTCGGGTCGAGAAGGGAGGTAGGAACTAGTGGAACCAATGAAGCCCCGTTTTAATCGTCACCCCCCAAAGCAGCAGCGTGCTCAAGAGGTTTTACGTCATCAGCGACATATCCCAAGCGCGCTCGAACTGGAATTCGAACACGCCGCCCACCATATAAGTACAGATCAAATTCCAGAGTCCGTTGATCGTCGCTATCTGCTTTATGATCTTCCTGTTTTACGGGTGTTCGCGTGTGTGGATATCCCTCTAGGGTATCATCCTTCGGAAGATGAAGTGATTGCACAAGTTCAACTGGTACCGGGAAAAAAACA
>Ga0351903_1103_pt2 | contig 13866 bp, 12 predicted proteins | sample BONcelHT113001D6_FD_206874 | JGI IMG/M metagenome (GOLD analysis project Ga0351903, IMG submission 206874) | Enriched cells from coal bed in the Powder River Basin, Montana, United States - BONCAT cells T11 rep1 HSBNCT.T11.300.1.D6 ... | reverse complement strand
GTTCAAAACAAACAAAGCAATTACAAAAATCCGGCAATCCGGTTTTTGAAGGTTGGTACGCCGACCCCGAAGGATTGGTTTTTGGCGATGAATTCTGGATTTATCCGACTTATTCCGACGATTATGAAAAACAGGTTTTTTTCGATGCATTTTCATCAAAAGATTTGATAACATGGGAAAAACATCCGCGAATTCTGGACACCACTGTCATAAAGTGGGCTAAACAGGCCATGTGGGCGCCATCGGTGGTGGAGAAGGCAGGGAAATTCTATTTCTTTTTTGGGGCGAATGATTTGCAGCGAAAAGGCAGTGTATATTTCGATGAAAATAATCACTTAAATAAAACCGGTGGAATTGGAGTTGCAGTGGCCGATTCGCCCGGCGGTACTTACAAGGATTATCTCGGAAAACCGTTGATTGATGATTTTTATAACGATGCCCAACCCATCGACCAGTTTGTTTACAAGGATTCTGACAACCAGTATTATATGTTTTACGGTGGCTGGGGTAAATGCAATCTGGTTAAACTGAACGACAATTTTACAGGATTTATTCCCTGGGAAGACGGAACTGTTTTCAAGGATGTTACCCCGGAAAATTATGTGGAAGGGCCGGTTTTGTTTCAGCGAAACGGGAAATACTATTTTCTGTGGTCAGAGGGCGGATGGACCAACGGAACGTACAAAGTTGCCTACGGAATTGCTGATAAAATTACGGGACCTTTTCAGCGAATCGGGACCATTCTGGAGTCGGATGAAAATGTTGCAACCGGCGCCGGACATAATTCCGTAATCAATATCCCGGGCACCGATCGCTGGCTGATTGTTTATCACCGCCGGCCCATTCCCAACGAAGACCGCGACCACCGGGTTACCTGTATCGACAAACTCGAATTCAATGATGACGGCACCATAAAACCGGTAATTATGACCTTTGAAGGTGTAAGTCTGGAGTTCTGAATTTTAATTAAAATCAAATTTTCAAAATGAATAAAACAGCGTTATTTCTTGTTTTTTGTGTTTTTCTTTCTTGTCAAACCAATCAAAAAACTTCTTTGGAACCTCGCCAAATAAGCGGTATTTATCCCCATCTGGCGTATTATAATAACGAAGGCGAGTGTGGTACCGGAGCTGTGGTTCCCTTGGGTGACCGGCTTTGGGTAATTACTTATGCGCCTCATTACCCATTTGGTTCGTCCGATAAATTATATGAAATCACTCCTGATCTGAAACAAATTGTGTATCCCGAAAGTATTGGCGGAACACCTGCTAACCGCATGATTCATAAGGAAAGCAACCAGTTGTTTATTGGCCCCTATATCATAGATTCCAACCGGAATGTACGGGTAATTAGTTATGAAGAAATGCCGGGACGACATACCGGAAACGCCCGTCATCTCTCCGATCCAGCCGGAAAGATTTATTATGGAACCATGGAAGAAGGCTTCTACGAGGTGGATGTAAATACTCTTGAGGTCACGACTTTGTATGTGGATGGGAATGTTATCCGCAAAGAGGATCAGATGGTGCAGGAGAATTTAATGCTGCTTGGCGCACATGGTAAAGGACTCTATTCCGGACAAGGGGTAATGGTATATTCAAACAACGGTGAAACAGGCGAGGCAGCCCTCGAACGTTTTGATGTGGAATCAGGTGCACTTTACGAATGGGATGGCAAAGACTGGAAGATAGTGCGCCGGAACCAGTTTGTGGAAGTAACCGGGCCGGGTGGAATTTACGGCAATGCCAATCCCGAAACAGACCCGATTTGGGCAACCGGCTGGGACCATAAATCGGTTCTGCTTGGAGTACGTAATCCGGAAACCGGATGGGATTTTTATCGTCTTCCAAAAGTCAGTCACAGCTACGATGGCGCACATGGCTGGAATACAGAATGGCCCAGGATCCGCGATATTGGAACTGAAGGAAATCCCGATTACCTGATGACAATGCACGGCATGTTTTGGCGTTTCCCCGGAACTTTTACCGCCGGAAATTCAGCAGGGATTCGTCCACGTTCGGCTTATTTAAAGGTAATAGGTGATTTTACCCGCTGGAACAACAGACTTGTTTTTGGCTGCGACGATTCGGCAAACAGAGAATTTCTGAACAAAAGAAAACATAAAGGAAATATTGAAGGGCCGGGTCAGTCGAACTCAAATCTGTGGTTTACAACTCCCGAAAAACCCGACCAGCTCGGACCAAATACTGCAGCCGGCTCAATCTGGATAAACGAGAAAATTAATGCCGGAGATATTTCTGAACCGTTTTTATTTGCCGGATGGCCTGTTCGTTCAGCCTGGATTCAAAATGCAGGGAATAAAGATGTGGCTTTTGTATTTGAAGTGGATAAAAACGGAAATCAAAACTGGGAGGTGCTAAAAACTGTGGCAGTCAGGGCAGGTGAGGCCGCAAATGTGGAATTTTCGGAAAATGAATCTGGAGAATGGATTCGTGTAAAATCGGAATCAAATACCACAGCAACAGTAAGTTTTAATTACTCCGGTGTGGACGAACGGGTTTCGTCTCCGGCACAAATGTTTAAAGGAATTGCAGAAGTCAACGAAACCGATGTTTTGGGCGGACTTTTATACGGACTTGGAAACGATCGACGTGCGTTGGGAATTTCCGCAGTTCGTTTTCAAAATGGACTTGAAACTGAAACAGGTTATTATGAACTGGATGAAAAACTAAATCTGGTTTCGAAAGCTGACCCGGAAACCAACTCTTTCATAAAAGAGAAGTTTGCTATCCCTGAAAATGTGGTTGAAATTGAGGAGTCATCGGTTTTGGTGATTGACGATAAAAACCGCCGCTGGCGTTTACCGCTGGGAAGCGATTCCTACAAACAATTAACAGATGCAGCCCAACTGCGCATTTGCCGTGAAGTTGCAACCGAACGCGACCTGTTCAATGTTGGCGGAACTTTTTACGAACTTCCAGCCGAAAATGCTGATGGTTTTGCCAAAATCAGGCCGGTGGCTTCACACAATTTCCGAGTCCACGATTATGCATCATACCGTGGAATGCTGGTAATAACAGGATTAAATCCAAAAGTAAAAGCAGGTGAACATGTAGTTGTTTCCGATGATGGAAAAGCTGCCGTTTGGCTGGGCGCCATTGACGATTTATGGGAAATGGGAAAACCGACCGGACAAGGCGGCCCGTGGAAAAACTCAAAAGTAAAAGCCAGCCAACCTTCCGACCCGTATTTAATTGGTTTTTACGATAAACGCACACTTGAAATCTCTCATGAATCATTACAACCTGTCACTTTCAGAATTGAAGTTGAACCTGTTGGACACGGTCCATGGATGAAGTACCAGGAAGTTACAGTAAAACCCGGAGAAACTTTTAAACATGAATTTCCTGAAAATTTCCTGGCCCGCTGGATACGCTTTGTTGCTGATAAAAACTGTATAGCATCTACCTGGCTGGAATATAAATAGAAATCGAAAACATGCGCAGCAAATTTCAAAATCCCAAAAAAGAAATTAATTTTAAATCAAATTAAAAAATCATGAGAAATTCAATCATTATAACCCTGGTGTTTTTATCCGGAATCCTTTCTGCTCAAACGGTTTTTATCGAAGCCGAAAGTTTCGCTAACAAAGGCGGATGGTTTGTTGATCAGCAGTTTATGGATATTATGGGTTCTTCGTACCTTTTGGCCCACGGTATGGGCGTTCCGGTAGCCAATGCCGAAACCGAAGTTGAATTCCCTGAAACAGGCGAATACCATGTTTTTGTCCGCACTTTTAACTGGACTTCGGTTTGGCATAATGGAGAAGGCCCCGGCAAATTCAATTTGCTTGTCGATGGAAAAACTGTGGGTTCCGTTTTGGGAACTTCAGGCACGGAATGGATTTGGCAGGATGCAGGGAAAGTTAAGATTTCAAATAAAAAAAGTAAAATAGCGCTTCACGACCTCACTGGTTTCAACGGCAGGGTCGATGCCATTTATTTTTCCAAAGAAAATACACCTCCGCCCTCAGAAGTTGCGGAATTGGCGAAATTCAGAAAACTGCAACCCGGAGTTGAATATAAGCCGGAAGATGCCGGTAAATTCGATTTGGTTGTGATTGGCGGCGGCGTTGCCGGAACAACTGCTTCCATTTCGGCTGCGCGGTTGGGTCTGAAAGTGGCCCTTATTCACGACCGTCCGGTTCTGGGCGGCAACAACAGTTCCGAAGTCCGTGTACATTTGGGTGGAAGAATAAAAGTTGAACCCTATCCGGCGCTTGGCGATGTGGTGAATGAAATTGGCCCATCGCGCGGTGGTAATGCACAACCGGCTGAATATTACGAAGATGAAAAGAAAATGGAAATGTTGCTGGCCGAGGAAAATATCACCTTATTTGCCAATTTTCGCGCTTTTGCCGTAAAAATGGATGATTCAAGAATTACGGAAGTTGTAGCACGAAACATTGAAACTTCAAAGGAAATGGTTTTTACCGCACCGCTTTTTGCTGACTGTACAGGCGACGGAACAATCGGTTACCTCGCCGGGGCCGATTACAGCATGGGGCGCGAATCGAAAGCCGAATTTGGCGAAGTTACAGCTCCCGAAGTTGCCGATAAAATGACCATGGGTTCCTCGGTTCAGTGGTACACCGTGGAGGATGAAAAGGAAAGCACTTTTCCTGTTTTTTCTTATGGAGTGGAATTCAACGAAACCAACACTCAAAAAGTAACCATGGGCGAGTGGACCTGGGAAACCGGAATGAACCTCGACCAAATCAATGATTTTGAACGCATCCGCGATTACGGGTTGCTGGTGGTTTATTCCAACTGGTCGTTCCTCAAAAATAAAAGCCTGGTGAAGCAGGAATACGCAAAACGCAGACTCGAATGGGTGGCTTATATTGCCGGAAAACGGGAATCGAGGCGATTACTTGGTGATTTGATTCTGACAGAACAGGATATTACCGACCATGTTATTTACCCCGATGCATCTGCACCAACAACCTGGAGCATCGACCTGCATTATCCCGACCCAAAAAACACCGATCATTTTCCGGGAAATGAATTCAAATCTATTGCAGTGCATAAAAATATACATCCTTACCCCATTCCTTACCGCTGTTTTTACTCCCGGAATGTTGATAATTTATTTATGGCCGGACGTAATATCAGTGTTACCCACGTAGCGCTCGGAACTGTGCGGGTAATGCGAACTACAGGAATTATGGGAGAAGTGGTTGGGATGGCAGCTTCGGTAGCCTCGAAAAACAGTACCACTCCGCGCGGTGTGTATAAAAATCATCTTGCTGAATTAAAAGCGCTGATGGAAAAAGGCGTTGGTAAGTATGATGCCGAAAATATTCAAAATTACAACCAGGGAGGTACATTAGGACCGAAAACCTATCCACTTCCACAGGAAAACAAAAGATAAAAATCAATAAATTATGAAACGCTACGGACAAATTATCGGGGTAAAACCAGAACATTTTGAGGAATATAAAAAGTATCACGCAGAAGTGTGGCCGGGAGTTCTGGCCAAAATCACCGAATGCAACATCCGCAACTACTCCATTTTTTACAAGGACGGGCTGTTGTTTGCCTATTTTGAATATGTAGGCGACGATTTTGAAGCCGACATGGCTAAAATGGCTGCCGACCCAACCACTCAAAAATGGTGGTCGGTGATGGAACCCATGCAGCAACCGGTTGCAACCCGCCAACCCGGCGAGTGGTGGGCAAATATGGAAGAGGTTTTTCATTTGGATTGATTAAAAATTGATACTTTTGGTTTATGAGAACATTGCAGGAAATAAAAAGTACGTTGAGTAATCATAAAAGCAGATTGTTTCGTGATTATCCCATAAAATCAATTGCAATTTTTGGTTCTTATTCGCGCAAAGAGCAAAACGATCACAGTGATTTGGATATTCTTGTAGAGTTTTCAGATAATATTGGCGTAAGATTTATTGATTTGGCCGAAGAATTGGAATCCATTATCGGATTTAAAGTTGATTTAGTCTCGAAAAAAGGTGTTAAAGAAAAATATTTAGAGTCAATCAATTCAGATTTAATATATGTCTAAACGTGATACTTTACTGTTATTGGACGATATGTTGCAATCTGCACAAAAGATTAAGCGATATACAAACGATCTTGATTTTGATTCATTTTTATCTGATGATAAAACGATTGATGCAGTTGTTAGAAATTTTGAGGTAATTGGAGAAGCTGCAAACCGCGTTGACCCTGATTTCAGAGATAGTAACCCGGAAATTGAATGGAAAAGGATACGTGGATTTCGTAACCGGATAGTACATGATTATTTTGGTATTGACTACGAAATTGTCTGGAATATTGTTGAAACATATCTGGACGAAATGATTGACTGGCTGGAAACGATAATTGAAAACAACAAAACTTCCCATCACTGATATTTCCAGTTTCCAACTTTTCCATAGTTTTAAACTTTGGAAAAGTTAAATTTAATATTTGTCATTGTTCTAAAAAGCAATAGCAAAGTGGCCTATTGCAGCAAATGATTGCACACTTCCATTTAATTGATTAATCTGAAATAAATGTATTATTACATAAAATGGATGTTAGCTACGATTTAAAAAAAGTAAATCGATTATTATGAAAATTTTAAAGGAAAAATTAGATAAGCTCTCTGAAAAATGGAAATCACTGCGTAATTATGAATATTTCGTCAATGATGGAATTTTGAATTCCCAAATTTGGAACATGACTCATCCGAGAATTTTGTTTTTATTAAAGGAAACAGCTGATGATTTTACTCAAATTGCAGAAACGGAAATAGACATTACAAAAGGAAATGGAAGTCACTTCTGGTGGAATATTTGCTATTGGAAATATTTAATTAATAGTATTTCTAATGGGGAAAAACCTGAGTTTATTAATCAAAATGAATTGCCAGAAGTTAAATTTAATAATAATATTTTGGACGCAATCGCATACGTGAATGTGAAAAAAAACTGTGAGAATAAGACTAAAACAGATGATAGTGATATATTAAGATATGCACAACAAGATAAAGATTTATTGGCTGAACAGATTGATTTGATTAATCCTCATATTGTGTTTTGTAGCAATATTACTTTTATCTCCTATCAGCAAATATATGAAAATGAGTTGACTCAAATAAATTCAATTTGCTATCGTCATAAAGACAGATTGATATTGCATTTTAGACATCCTAGCTATTTTCAGATATCTGGTGGTAGAGAAACACATTTTAATGATTTGAAGAATGCTTTGCTTAAAAATGGAAATGTATTAAGTCAGTTCAATTGGGAAAAGAATTAAAAACGGTGTCTAACAAATTAGTAAATTGCATTGCGGGGTTTGTTAGTTCGCCAGCCGCGGATTCTCGCATCTCCATTAAGTCCTTGCATACATGAACGCTTTCCGAATTCATCCCACAATATGCATCAAACGTAATCGCCCACCTTTTGTAATTCGAAAACTATTCCTAACATTGTAATCATCAATAAATATTCAATTATGGTCAGATTTCTGTTTTTCGTTTCAGCCCTGTTTTGCTCAACATTTTCTTTTGCTCAGCAACTGGCAAAGTTGCCGGCCATGTATTTTGGCGATACTGTACGCACAGGAGTTCCGTTTTCAAAAGACCCGCATGTTATTTGGTTCAAAGGGAAATACCTGATGTATTATTCGGTTCCGGGATACACCGATAAATCTGGAAATCAGCATGGCTGGGGAGTTGCCGTTGCCAAAAGCAGCGACCTCGTTAACTGGAACAGAGTGGGTGAGGTGAATGCTGATCCGCGAGCAGAATATGAATCGAAAGGATTTGCTGCACCCTGTGCATTAGTCGTTGGCGACACGGTTCACTTGTTTTACCAAACTTACGGAAACGGAAGAAACGACGCTATTTGTCATGCCTGGTCACCCGATGGAATAAAATTCACACGCAACAAAACCAACCCCATTTTTAAGCCCGACGGCGACTGGAATTGTGGTCGTGCCATCGATGCCGAAGTAATTCGTTTTCAGGACAAATTTTTTTTGTATTACGCCACCCGCGATACTGCTTTTAAAATTCAGATGCAGGGAGTGGCTGTAGCTCCGGGAAATTCGCGTTTTAACCGCAGCGACTGGAAACACATGTCAACTGCCGGGCCAATGCTGAAACCCGAGCTGCCTTGGGAACAGGATTGTATTGAAGGTGCGTCAATCATCGAAAAAAACGATGAGCTTTTTATGTTTTACGCCGGCGCCTACAACAACGCCCCGCAACAGGTTGGTATTGCAAAAAGCAGCGACGGAATCCAATGGGAACGGTTGTCAGACAAGCCTTTTCTTACCAACGGAAAACCCGGCGAATGGAACGAAAGTGAATCGGGCCACCCGCATATTTTTGCCAATCCAAACGGCGATGATTACCTGTTTTTCCAGGGAAATAAAACCAAAGGTAAAGACTGGTTTCTATCGAATGTAAAAGTGATTTGGAAAAATAATTTGCCAAAGTTGGCTGAGTAAATAAAACCTGACAGCGTCCGAAGGTCCTGTCAGCGTTTAAAAAATTAAAATTGCTGTTCATGAAAACTCAAAAAAGTAAATGTCCTTCTTAAAAAAATACCATCTTCCGGTTTGGTTTGCTTTTGCAATTTTACTGCATACCGCTTTCAGCGATATTCACGAAAATCTGCCAAAAACCGGATTCTGGTCGATGAAAGGCATACTGATTACACATGATTTCGAAGATAAAACCGACTCGCTTTCCGGCCCTGAAATTTACGAATTACAGGATTCAACCGGACTGACAATCTGGTTTGGAAGAGTAATTTTCAAAGATGTGTGTATTTCAGGTAAGTGTAAAATGATACGGGTCTGGATATTCTGGAACGGCACCGGTAATTATCTCGGTCACCAGATTATTTCCGGCGAACCGCTCACAAAATCGGACCACACACTTTTTGCTGATGCAGATTACGTAAAACTGGATAATATTCTGAAAGATTCAACTTCAATTCTGAAACGTCTGAAACAGGAGGAACTAATTATTGTGCCTGAAAACAGGGAGCTTTTACAAGTTGACGGTTACACCGCTGCCACTCAACCCACCTTGGCTGAAGTGGTTGTAAAAGATGCAGTTTACACTTGTCACACATTGTGGCACACGGTTTACGGACCGGTTCAGGAAAAGATTTTTGAAATACTGGAAAGCAGAATTAGCAGCGATTATCTGACTTTGTTATTTGAAAATGAAAATCCGGATTACAATTTACTGGCCGTTGGTTTTGTTCAAAAATACCCTGGTTTTCACAGTCAGTTTTATCCTGAAATAATACGGTGCATTCAATCAAAAAATGATAATCTGGCCGGAAAAGCTTTGAATTATTTTCAATCTGATTTTTTAAAAAATGATTCAATTCAGAACCAGATTGTTAAAGTTATTCCAAATGTTTCGGCACAAAGAAAAAATGATATTTTATGGAAGTTGGCGGAAACCCAAAAATTGAATGACGGAGCAATACTTTATTTACTTGAAATGGTTGAAAATAAACAAATTGGGATAGGTTCACTCAACCTGGTACTTCGACTTATTCAACTCGAACAGGTAAATCAAAATCCTGAAATTCAATCGAAATTAAAAATGCTGGAACAAAGTGAAAACGCCTACGTCAGAAACCTTGCCAGCAAGCATTTAAGCAAAACAAATTAGAGATTTCCAAACAAATTTTCAGTAAGAGAGGTTGAAATCCTGTCCTTTGTTAGTGATTGTTTTGATAAACTCAATTGCCCTTTCGTTAAATTCATCGGGTTGGTCGAGGTTGCAAACGTGTCCGCTGTTTCGAATGACCTCCAGTCTCGAATTAATATGACTTTTTACAAGATTGGTAACCATGGGTAGAAACATGTGATCGCCATCGCCCATAATGTACAAAACCGGGGCCGATGCTTCCTTTTTTATGTATTCATGCAGGTTTTCCCTGATTTCATTCGACATCTTCAGCCATTTTCTGAATTCTTTTTTCCCCAGTTTCACAGCCTCGCTGATGAAGAGTTTCCTCGATTCGGCATGTTTTTTCGAAGGAATCAAAATCCACGCATTCAGCCTGTACAACCACATGTACGGCAAAATGGACTGAAGTAGTTTGGCAGTAGCCACCAACGTATTGATTTTTTTGTTGAACTGAATTACTGCTCCACCTAAAATTATGGACTCAGCGCGGCCCGGCGCCAGTTTGTCGATGGCACGGATAACGATGCAACCCAGCGAAATTCCCACAAAATGGGCTTTCTGAATCTGAAGATGATCCATCGTTTGAATCACATCCTGTGCAATCTCGTTGAATTTGTAAATTTCCTCTTCAGAATAATGTGCTTTTGATTTTCCATGACCGCGTAGGTCAATAATCAGTACGTTAAAATGTTTTTTAAAGTCGCGCAACTGTTTAAACCATACCGCATTGCTTCCACCGGCGCCATGCACAAACACCACCCAGGTTTCCGATTTTTTATGTATAAACGTTTTGTGATAAATCATTTAATCAAACTATAAAAACATTGTAACGGCAAAGGTGGCAATTTTGTTGAATTAAAAATCAGAATAGTCAGCCGGGTAGAGCATGTATTTTATGATTTTCGAAACTGTATTTTTATATTCTTCCATTCCCGATAATGTTTTCCAGTCGGGATGATCGCGGAAAGTTTTCCAGCATTCTTCGTTCGCTTTCATGTTTTCGTAACTGGTCATGTACATCAGGTTTGGCATTTCGCTTCCCGAAAGCACTTCGCCATAAAATATGGCATTTGCGCCAATTTTTTTGAAAATTTCACATTCGCCGCCTTCGTTGAACATTTCCACTTTTTTCTGGTAAATTTTTTCTGTGGCGCTTTGGTAGCTTCTAAGTTCAAAAATCTGTTCTCTTTTTGGCGTGTTGAATTTGGGTGCAAAAAATTCGGGTTGTTCGGTAAATGCCCGTAAAAGAATTGATTCCATCCGAACGTACGGCGGATTGTCGTATGGAGCATTTATGTATGCAGCCCCGGCTTTTTGGTAAGCTGCGTCTTTTTCTAATGCTGTTTCCAGTTTTTCAATCTGGCCTAAGTCTTTTAAAGGAACGAACACAAAAACCTTTGTTCCTGCAACCGGGTCGCTGGCAATTGGTTTAAACACGCCAACTTTTTTAACACCGGCTTTGTGCATCGCTGGCAGGTAAGCATCTTTCAGGTAATTGTCAAGCATGATTTCCTGTGCTTTGTCCTTGATGTTGTAAACTGTAATCTGGTAATAATCGCGGGCTGAAACAATTGTGCCTGCTGTGAAGATGAACAGAAAAACAATTAATAACTTTTTGCTAAACTCATTTTGAAATGTTTTCATGATAATTTCGAATTAGATTTATTGGTAAAAATACGCGGTGAAAGTAATTAAAATTTGGTTTTACTGAGCGATTTTATTTTCAATTTACCCTGTTTTATCAATTTAAAAACTGAATCTTTTAAACGGGGAGGAGTATAAAACTCGCGGTGCGCCTCGGCCAGCATTTTCTTCAGCGGAATATTTGCCGGCACTTTTGAAAAGTCAACTTTTTCGATATTCTCTTTATGAGCCATCACACCTGGCAACCAGTGTCCCTTTCCCTCGAAAGAATTGTAACGGTATTTTCCAAAACCACTCATGTCGTAGCATTTCCAAAGTTTCCGCAGTCGCAGTATTTCGGGGATGTTGATGCCCGACGGGTCGTTCGCCAATTCAAAACCATCATAACCTGAATACCGATCATCCTGAAGAAAACTATCGAGTTTTAATTTGATTTTTGTTTCCTGCTCATTCCAGTTTGAAGGGAAAATTCCTTTCATTTCGGTGAAATGGCTGGCTTCAGTCATGCCGAAAGAAAGGGTGTGAATGCCAGAATTTTTAAGGCAGAACCTTCCATTCCACTGAATTGGTGTAAGCGGATGAGTCGCTTCCCTTACTTTTTGGGGAGCATAAAACAACTGGCCGCCTTTGTCATTGGGTGAAATGATAAAAACACCCATATCGCAGTTTTTTGCCGCTTCAACAGCTTTTTCATTCCGCTGATTAAAATAATAGTAGTGCAGGTTTACAAACTCAAACATCCCGGTTTCAATGGCGGCAATTATGGTGTGCAACGGCGCGTGGGTGCTGAATCCAACGTGTTTGATAATTCCCTCTTCTTTCATTTTCAGCAGCTCTTCAACTGCCCCGCCGGTTTTACACGATTGCTGAAAAACTTCGTCGTTATTAATTCCGTGCCAGCCATAAAAATCGAGATAATCGGTCTGTAAATCTTTCAATTGAAGTTCCACTTTTTTGCGCATTTCGTCAGCTTCAAAAAAATGCCCTTTGGTCATTAAATGATAAGAGTTCCGCGGAATTTTCAGTTCTTCGTTCAGTACTTTTCCGTAAGCAGTTTCGCTTTTTCTGTATCCCCACGCGGTTTCAATGTGGTTGATTCCCGCATCAAATGCCAGTTGTACCATTGCGCGACATTGCTCAAGCGTATCGTTTGGGATTTCATGACGGGGTTCGTCCCAGCCGTGTTTGAAGCGCATTCCCCCAAGTGTAATCACGCTAAGGTGTTTCCCGGTTTTTCCGAACCTGCGGTATTCCATCGGGTGTTTATGGTTTAATATTTCGAAATCGTTCATTTTTAAATAAAAACAACTGATAATGATTGTAAAGTTCGTTCAGTACAACATCAAAACAGGGTAGTTGTTCGGGCTGCCCGGTTTAAATTTTTGGTGGGCAAAGATACTTAAAAGTGCATTACTGAAATAATCTTATCTTTACTTCAGGTTCTGAATGATTTAAAAATCACAGCAATGAAAAAGAAACTATTCAAAGTAAGCATGGTCTTAATTATCATATTTTCAGCAGGTATCAGTATAATGGCAAATCCTTTTATGCGGTTAAATTCTTCTTTAAAACAAGAGGAAAAAAAGGTACGTTATCTCGATGGAGTATTCGAAAAGGTAAATATTCAGAGTGACATTGTTTTTGGCAAATCGGTCAACGAAAAAGGGGAGAACGAAACGCTGAAACTGGATATTTACTCGCCCGATGGTGACAAACTGACGAACCGGCCGGTTATTGTCTGGATTCATGGCGGCGGGTTTACTTTTGGGAATGATAAAACACAGTCGTACATTGTTGAAATGGCCAACCGTTTTACGCGCAAAGGATACGTTGGAATTTCCGTTGATTACAGGTTAAGGGCTAAACCAAAAGACAATCTCATAGGAACGATTTCTGATGCAGTGGAAGATGCATTAAAGGCACTCGACTGGCTTCGCCAAAACAGTTATTCGCTAAAAGTGGATACATCAAAAATTATTGTTGCCGGAGGTTCTGCCGGCGGAATTTTGGGAAGTAATTTATGTTTAAGCGAAACGTTTGCCAGCAACAGCGACAAATCAGGAATTATAGGGTTTGTAAACCTTTGGGGAAGTCCGGGCGCGAATTGGGGTGAAATGAATATTGGCAGAAATGCACCTCCCACAATTATTGTTCACGGTACCGAAGATGCATCGGTTCCTTATGGTAATTCGGTTGCGCTGATTGAAAAACTAACCACTGCCGGAGTTCGTAATGAGCTGGTTACCATTGAAGGCGCAGGCCACACACCGGTAAAACACAAGGATGATTTTGAAAAGAAAATTGCTAAGTTTCTTTACGAAATAATAAAATAAGTCATTGGTATCCGGTTAATTTTGTAAGATTCCTCGCTTCGCATCGGAATGACAGGTTCGTGGAGTTTTTTGTGTTACAGAGGGGTGGGGTTTTGGGGGGGGCCCCCAACAAACCCACCCAAAAAAACACACAAAACAAAAAAGCAAAAAAAATTAAAAAAAAAAAAAAAAAAAAAAAAAAAAAAAAAAAAAAAAAAAA
>Ga0351903_1159_pt1 | contig 14044 bp, 14 predicted proteins | sample BONcelHT113001D6_FD_206874 | JGI IMG/M metagenome (GOLD analysis project Ga0351903, IMG submission 206874) | Enriched cells from coal bed in the Powder River Basin, Montana, United States - BONCAT cells T11 rep1 HSBNCT.T11.300.1.D6 ... | reverse complement strand
CATCGCGAAAATTCCCGAACTGCTTCTCGTTACCGCGATCGCCTGGTGCTTCCTGATTAGCGGCATCGCCGGAGAGATAGAGCGCGTCGAAGCGGCCGCCTCCCAGGCCAAACCCGAGGAGGGAGAAAAAACCGATTCCCAGGCCGACGCAGATCATAAATTGAGAAAGGCCCGAGATGACGAGGGTCCGCCCCGCCGAGAGAAGCTTCTTGAGATCGATCTCGAGACCAATGATGAAAAGGAGCAGAATGAGCCCTATTTCAGAGATGAGCGTGATGCTCGCCTCGTCCTTGATCAACCCGACGCCGATCTTCGGCCCCAGAACAATTCCCGCCCCCAGGTAAGCCAGGAGCAACGGCTGCTTCAATGCCTTGGCAATAAGAGCAAAAGCGGTTGCAAGAATAATGGCAAGCCCGATATTCGATAAAAGATCAACTTCGTGCATGCGGGGATGGCTCCAGGGATCAGTTGAATGGAGTTAGAGAAGATACCGGTTGAGCGGTCCTTCCGGTTGATTGAATCAGGTCCTCATCGACAATCGCAGTAAAATGCCTGGCATAACGCAGGTTCAATCGAGCGGGAGCTTTGCGCGAAGAGGGATTTTTCATATTACCTTAATCCTCTTTTCAGCGTCCAGAAAAAGATTCGTATTGAACTTCCCGCGGGGAATGTCTGGGGGGACGCTGACCGGTTCTTCCGGCACTGGACGGCAAACAACGCAAACCTCGTCTCCTCAATGGGAGCAAAACCGGCCTCCTGGGAAGGCTTGGCTTTCATCGATGCGCAAAGTAAGCGCTCACGGACAAATTCTGCGCCGGGTGGTGATTTTAAGCCCGAACGCCCGCAAGGTTTCGATAGTAATAATGAGGCAGGTCACGAAAGATTGCATCAGGTCGAAGGCCATCTTTCTCTGCCTGCCTCAAAATCGCATGGAACAATCATGGTACGGGTGGGCCGCAGTCCAGGACACCTTTAAGAAGATGACAGATTCCGGCGACTTTTTTCAATTCCAGAACAAAGGCAACGCCGGTCCCCGGCTGATTAAGCTTTACCGCCTCGATAATCGTGGACAGGACCTTATCGGTTATGGCCCTGGGAATAGCTGTCAGCACGATCTCCTTTTCCGGTTCGATGGGAATCCCCAGAATCTTTTGGGTTTCATGGATGCCGGCCCCACGACCGAAGAAAACAGTGCCTCCCTCCGCTCCCGCTTCCCTGGAAGCTTTCATAACCCGCTCGGCAAAGCCTCTTTTCACGATCGTTACGATCAGATCATACTCATCGTGAGAGTCCATGATCACTTACCCTTCCTCGCTGAATAGACCAGCCCGAAACCCATCACCGATAGAATTGGCGCCAGCGCTACCAAAGCTATCAAGCCAAAACCGTCCACTATGGGGCTGCGGTGTTCCATCACGGTAGCAATTCCGACTGCCATCGCCATAACGAATGTGACGGTCATCGGCCCCGTGGCAACCCCGCCCGCGTCAAAGGCTATGGCGATAAAGGTCGGGTCGGTAAACTTTAGCATTATGAGTGCGATGACATATCCGGGGATCAGGAGGTAATGTATGGGGATGCCATGGATGATGCGCACCATGCCAAGGGCCACGAAAACAGCAACACCCAGGGCAAGTGTGATCATGATGACCCTCCCCCTTATCGCTCCATTCGATGACTTCTCTACTTCGAAGCTCAAAATCCGAACGGCCGGTTCCGCAATGGTGGCCACAAAGCCAAAAACAAAGCCGATTATAATCAATACCCATTTTTGATTCCAGGCCCCGAGTATCTCCCCCATGCTCGCCCCAGCCGGAAGGAACCCCACCTTCACACCCTGGAGGAATAACACGAGCCCCAGGAATGAGAAAGCAACGCCCTTTAGAAGATTTACCACATAGCTGCCCGGCAATTTCAGAAAAAAAACCTGGAAGATCGCAAAGAACAACAGCAGAGGACCCAGTGCCATGACGACCTCGATCAGGACTTCTCCAAAATGAATGAACTCGATCAACTCGCTCATTTGTAGATCATCCCGAGGATCATGACTCCAAGAACAGGCCCGATGGAAGCCAGTCCGACCAGGCCAAAACTATTGTCAAGGGATGATCTGCCGCCCAGAACAGTGGCGGTTCCAATTCCCAGGGCAAGGATGAAAGGGACCGTGACCGGTCCGGTAGTCACTCCGCCTGCATCGAAAGAGATAGGGACAAAATCAGGGGAGGTAAAAAACGAAAGAACCAGTATTGTCAGATAGCCCCCCGCGAAAAGCCATGCTATGGGAATACCCACAATAATACGCAACATCGCCAGGCACACAAATATCCCTACACCCAGCGCAACAGTCAGAACAAGAACGGTTTTCCCAATCCTGCCGCCAGAGACCAAATCCGCCTGATGGGCAAGTACCCTGACATCGGGTTCCGCAATGGTTACCACGAGACCCAGGAAAAAGGCGACGAGCAGGATAAACGACAGGGAACCTCTTTTGGGAAGCTCCGCTCCGATAATCTCGCCAATCGGCAACAAGCCGGTTTTGACCCCCCGCAGAAAGAGCAGAAGGCCCAACATCACCATCAGGGCGCCAATCAGGAACCGAAGAAAGGTCACCAAAGGCATCGAAATGACCGTGACCTGCAAGAGGACCACCACCAATGTGATGGGCATTACAGCCTGCACAACCTCCAGCAGGTCCTCCCAGAGTCCGCTTCCCATATAAATTTTCCTTGCTCTGCTGTTCAAAGCAGCGTCAATCGCGGCAAGTTCGGCCTCCGCCAAAGATAGTTCCTGAGCGGGGCGGCGCAACCGCATCTCATGCATATTACAAGCGAGGGAAATGGTCGGAGGCCATAAAAGCGCCAAGGCGTTCCATCCGCGTGACGCCACTCGGCGGGACGATTTATACCAGGTTGCCTTCAAGCCCAGCCGCCGCGTCTCCTTGGCGTGGTTTGAACGAGAAGGAAACTTCAATCTTGCACTGCGAGAAGGTTGATGTTTCATAAGAGAGGGTTCTTAACGCCTCAAAATCCTCCCGACCGCCCTTGCGTCGGCGACGCGAATTGATCTTGTGGCATCCAACCGTATATGCTAGCATAATTGGTTTTATCCCGGACAATTTGTCCCGGCTTTCAGTCACCGAAACACACTCCGCGGAAGCATATGAAACGGTTGGGAATGTAAAGGTCATGAAATTACTAACACGATTGGTGCGGGCGTGGACCGGCTGGATAGTGTCCTGGCCGCGTCTCGTTCTGGCTATAGCTCTTGTGACGAGTGTTGCCTCGATTGCTTTTACCATCTCTAAGATGGAAATAATTACAGACCAACTGGAGCTTATCCGGAAAGATCATCCCCTCATTGCTCTCAGCGACAAACTCGACCCTTTCAATGTAGAGACCAGGAGAAGGTTCGATGTAGTAATCGAGGCTCCCACCCCTTCGGAGGCTGTGTCTTTCGCGAATGAACTTGCCAGGCGGATTGTCGCCGATCCGTCGAATTTTCAGAATATCTTTTACAGAATAGACCCTGAACCCTTTAAATCTTACCAACTTCTCTATCTGGATGAACCCGAACTTCTGGAGCTTGGCGATAAAATCGATGCCAACTCCAAGCTGATTCGAAGCCTTGCCGCTAAACCCGAGCTTCTAAACTTCCTGCGCCTGATAAACCAGGAAATAGCTTCCCGGACGGTTGAAGAGCTTTTCACGGGTTTTCTGGATGAAACACCCGAGGAAGGCGCTTCTCAGCCCTTCGACCTGGGGTTTCTGGTAGCGACATTGGAGGGAATGTCGAACTATCTGCGTGGACAGTCTACCTTCACGTCGCCATGGGCTTCCATGCTCAAGGGCAGTTCATGGGACCCCGATATTGAAAGCCACTTCTGGGCTGGCAACAAACGATATCTTCTTGCGTTCGTGATACCTAAAAGAACACCAGGCGAAATGGTCATCACGGCGGATTCGCTAAAACAACTGAGAAATCACCTGCGGGAACTCCGCCTTTCTTTCCCAGGGGTAAAAGCGGGAGTGACGGGCCAGGAGGCGCTAAACAATGATGAGATGAGTTCCGTGTTGGAAGATATGTCGGTTGCGACCTGGCTTTCCATGCTCGGGGTATTCATCCTCCTGGTTATTTTCCGGAGGAGCTTCCGGCGTCCTCTGCTTCAAACCCTGTCTTTGGCGGTGGGCCTCTCCTGGTCCTTTGGCTGCGCGACAGCCGTTGTCGGCCATCTCAATATGATTTCCATTGTTTTTGCTCCACTGCTGTGTGGACTTGGCGTCGATTCGGGCATTCACTGGTTTTCCCGCCTCGAAGAAGAAGAGCGCCGCAGTGGATCACGCATGGCCTCGGTGATAAAGGTTGTAAATGAGCGCTCGGGGCCGGGAATCATCCTTGCGGGGCTTGGTACTACAGTTGCCTTCCTGCCGTTTCTCCTGACGGGCTTTAGAGGCTTGATGGAACTTGGGCTGATAACCGGAATGGGGATCTTGCTCAACCTGTTTGCCGACTTCAGCGTCCTGCCCGCATTGACAACGCTTCTGGGAGGAAAGCCAAGAAAGGACAACTCTTCGGGAGCACCGCGAACACATGATCTCATTCGAATCACTCCTGGGCGCGCCCGCTGGGTCCTGGCCGGGGCCGCGATCCTTTCCGTCTTTTGCGCGCTCAGCGCCGGCCGGGTCTGGTTCGACCTCAATCCCTTAAGGCTCCAGACAGCCAACGCCGAATCGGTTGTGTGGGGAAAAAGCCTGATCGATAATTCGAAGCGCTCTACTATATTTATCAATTCTTTTGCGGCATCACCCGAAGAAGCCGAAGCGAAAGCGAAGGAGTTCAAAGCATTACCGTCGGTTTCGGAAATTGAGAGCGTCTTTTCACTTCTTCCGGAAAACCAGGAAAAGAAAATCCCCATACTCCGCTCGATTCAGCCCAATATACCTGAATTCAGTCCGGTTGTTCTTGAAAGCAATGGGTCGGATGCAAAGGTGCTCACCGATATTCTCGAGCGAATTCGGTTCAAACTCCAGGATGATCAGGCCAAACGCTGGGGCGCGGAACAATCGATAATAGATCAGATGATTCGAGCCCGGAGCCTGGCCGAGGAGATTGTAAAGAACATCCAAAGCTCGCCGGATGCCATGGAAAGGCTCTTCGAGTATAGACTGCGCTTCACCGAGGACCTGATCGGCAAATGGGACTTATTGAGAAAAGGGTCGAACGCCTCCCCCATGCGAATAGAGGACCTGCCGGTCGTCTTAAAGAGCTGGTTCTACCAGCAGGGGACGTACCTCTTGCGTATATTTCCCAGGGAATCGGTATGGGAGGAGCATGCCCTCACTCGATTTGTTCAAGAAGTGCGGAAGGTTGATCCCCAGGTGGTTGGAGACCCCGTGTCCCTGCACGTTTTTGCCACGGCCTTTAAAGAAGCCTGTATCAGGGCCTCTGTTTACGCTGTTTTCGCAGTCGTTGCCCTTCTGTTGATCATGTTTCGAGACGTGCGTCTAACCCTGCTTGCGTTGGTTCCGCTCGTTCTGGGCAGTCTTTGGACTGTCGGGATAATGGGTGTGGTGGGCATTCAGTTCAATCTTGCAAACAGCATTTTCATGCCGCTCGTGGTGGGAGCCGGGGTGGAGTATGCGGTAATCATACTCAGCCGCTGGAGGGAAGGACGGATGTTGCCAGGCCATCTTCCGTTCAGCACCGGCAAGGGGGTGGTCCTGGCTGCCCTGACGACGACAGTGGGATTTGGCGCATTGATGATCTCCCATCACAGGGGTATCTTCAGCCTCGGGTTTGTCGCGTGGGCCGGCAGTCTTTGTGTGCTGTTGAGCGCCGTCATCATTCTTCCAGCCATACTTGCCGGTATGGCTCCCCGCAAACCCGAGGAAATTTGAATTCAAGGCGGAGCAACTCATCAGGGCCAACAAGCAACCCGTAGCCCTGCGGGATGGTGGAGCGAAGCGCAACCCATCACCCCGAAAAGGCAGTAATGCCTAACCATTGGGCTAGTCGAAAAAGGCCTACTGAAGGGAAAGCGTGAATAAAGCGATAAAACGCTCATCCCGTCATTCCGGCTAAAGCCGGAATCCAGTGTCTTTTAAGCTACTTAGAATGAAGACACTGGACCCCGGCTTTCGCCGGGGCGACGCTAGCCTGGTTTTTTGACCCAACAGTGGGCGATTTGATCCTTTTCATCCCCCTCGCAGATTGGAAGCATTGGAACATAAGGCGGTCCCGCACTCCTACACAAGGCTGTACCGCATTCCTCAGGTGTCTGTCTTGCCTGTTCTTCCTGTCCGGATCGAGCCGATGGTAATTTTTCCTAACAGCTTGAGTTTTCCGAGCTTGCCTTTTTTCTTGGCCATGATGGTGTCGTAGAGATCTTCCCGGGTTTTCGGCGGTACGACCCGGGCCGGGTTATCGAAAAGCGAGAGGGCTTTTTTCGGGCAGGTGGGCACGCAAAGGCCACATCCTATGCAACGGTTCAGGTCCACCACCGCGGGCTGCTTTTTTTCCGCCACACTCACCGCGCCGACCTGGCAGCGTTTCGCGCAGGCGCCGCATCCGTCGCAAAGTGTCGCGTCCACCGCGGCATGGAAATTAGCGGCCCAAAAATCCAGAGGTCTTGGAAGCATTTTGTGCAGCGCGAGCATTCCGCAGCAGCATCCGCAGCACGAACAGATGAAATCGGCTTGCTCGGTATTTGACGGTTGAAGGACCAGCCCCTCTTTCTGGTTTTCCTCGATTATGGCAATGGCTTCCTCCCTGGAAATCTCTCGGCCGCTCCCGCTCACCAAACCGGATGCCGCCAGGTGGCCAATGCCAAGACAGGTTTCTTTCCTGTCGGTTACCTTGCAGGGCTTGTCCTCCATGCTCTTTTTCTTGCGGCATATGCATTCGATAATGGCAAACGGCCCTTCCGAGTGCTGCAATAAAGCCATCACCTGGTCGAAAGTGCTCACATGATTTTGCGGACTGATGCTCCTGCCGACCGGGATTGTACGCATCTGGGGAAGCTCCGTGGCAAGAAATTCGATCCCGAATCGCTTGTCCCCGGTATATTCGTCGACATCCCTGATAAACTCCGGGGTGAGCCGGCCGGCTTGGAATTCATACATCCCGACGATGAGAGGCGGATTGCAGTAATGCTTTGCGCCGTCCTTCATCTTGGTTTCGATACCACCCTTTTTTGCTATACCGTCCAGCACGGCCGCCAGTTCATCGGGAGAGCCGACCAGATTTCCCGCCCTTGCGAACACCGTTTCAAGCGGTTCGGGTTTATAGGTCAAACAGGTCGCGATCTCAGCCTCCCTGGGGGTAAAAATGTGCTTCAACACCCTCAGCTCCGCCCCGGATTCTGTCGCGGGGAACCCTACTGCCTGCCTGTCCAGATGCTGCTGCAGCCTGACATAAGCCTGATCTTCATTTTTATTCACGATATTTCCACTCCCCACTAAAAAAAAGAAACTGCTAAATCAAAATCAGATCTCAAACGCATGTGGTAAATTCTTAGAGCCGCCCTGAACATTGGAGCCGACTACAGGCGGAAGGCCATGCACCCGTCAGGCTGAAAATCCTGCACCTCCGCCCTAGCGGTTGCCATTTTTCAGTACTTATGACAGTAGTGTACCTGAAATGATGAGGTATTCCAATCTTGAGGACTCGTTCAGCTTTTTAAGATCATGAGAAGAGAGGAGAAAATGGAATGCTTCGATTTACCGCAATCACGGAAGGCGAGGGAAAAGGGTATGTTGCTCTGTGCCCTGAACTGGATATTGCCAGCCAGGGAGAGACTGTTGAAGAAGCGAGAAATAACTTAACCGAAGCACTGGAATTATTTTTTGAAGTCGCCGATCCATCCGAAATAAAGAACCGGATGCACCGCGTAGGTACTCCCGATTGACCGGAGGTATATGGGCCGAATAGATTATCTCATAAATGGCACCCCAAGATCCCGGCATATCTTCCTGCCAAGCGTGTCATTGATTTCACTATGCCTTGGTATGGCCGATCTTTTGTTGAGCGACGGATTTTGCCACCATGAATGTCGGCTGCCCTCTCTCAAAAACTCGCATCCGCAAGATCGTAGGTATCTCAGGAACTCGGTTTTTTTCATAAAGCAATCTTTATTACCTGAAAGTCCTCCCCAGCAGCAGACAGAGCATCCTGCCTGTTGAACTCGAGTGCCTCTCGCAGAGTCACTTTGAGACTTTCGATCAGTTCTTCCCGAGTATGCTCCTGGCAGTTCACGCCCGGGACTTCTTCTATCCAGCCAATCCACCATTCGCCCTCTTGTTTCAAAACACCAGTGTATTCTTCATTCATGGAAGAAAGAACCTCCTTTTATGAATTCTTTTCAAATACTATTCTCCGCCTCTAGTCATTGCCATGATCTCATCAGTTGTCATTTTGACCGTAGCAATACCTCGAAGCGCTCTGAATCTCTTTCCCGCATGGTTGCTGCTCTTTCGTAGCAGGTAAACTTGGTCACCGTCTTCCACAAAATCTACTTCACTGTTTGGTGCGATTCCAAGTTTTCCCGAGATGTCGTGCTCGGCCAGCGGAGAGAATACGCAATTCATAGGCTAACTCAAGACGAAGTAGAGAGATTCTTATATTTCGTTTCCAGCCTCTCAAGCACTTCGTCCGCAGGAATGCCCGGACCGCTGTGGATGCCTCCCTGAAGTTGGGCGCGGAGGTTCAATAACTGTGCTTCCCGTAATTCTTCGCGTTCCTCCATAAGGCGCAACGCATCCCGAACAACCTCGCTTGCGTTGTTGTATCGCCCGCTCTCGATCTGTTTCCTTACAAAGCGCTCAAAGTGGGTGCCGATGGCGTAGCTGGATGGCATAACAAAACCTCGTGTGAGTTCAATGTTATCAGCAATTATCAATATCTGATAACACAGCAAGCGCCGCGTTTCAAATGAAAGCGGGCTAAAATATACTGATCCGCCAACTCCGTTATAAGCTTTTCCTCTCCTCATGGGGCAGGGCAGGTAGCGGTCTAACACCGCGAGCATCGCCTCTTTGTCCTCCGGCAGCTTTCCGGTCACTTCTTCCAGTAGGTTCCTGTTGAATGCGATTTAAAGGTACGTTGATCTTTAAGCCGCTGCTGACCCTGAGGCTCTTGGAGCAGGGGCTCCCCGAAGTAGGCCCTCCGTGCTTAGGTCCTCATCAATATCAGGCCAATGTATGCCATAGCCGCCACCAGCGACACGCCAATTAATCCTCTGATCGACGCTGGCGTGCAGTAGGCGTGGGTACCACGCCAGAGGAACAGTGATCGTTCGGCCATCTACCAGGTCGACGCTAATGGTGTCTTCCGAGAAATGCACGTCTTTAACGCGCTCACCGGCTTTAGGTACGGAAGTAGACATGCCAAGCCTCCAAAAGTTGCTGTTGGTTCTCAGTTGCTAAAGCTATTACTCAGTCATCAATATAATCCTCTAAGTTAGATATACTGATCCGCCAACTCCGACAAAAGTTTCTCCACATCGCCCCCCGTCTGGGCCATCAGGTCGCGCATCGCGGTTTGCAGCCGCTCCCGCGTAGTGGGATCGTTTAACTCATCGAGCGACCTCAAAGCCCCACCCCTTCGCCCCAGCCGAAAGAGCAGTCTTTCCCCCTCGGGCAGCGCCAGGTAGCGGTCTATCACCGCGAGCATCGCCGCCTTGTCTTCGGGCAGCTTTCCCGCGACTTCTTCGAGCAGGTTCATGATATGATCGGATATCACCCGACTGCGGATGCCGTCGAGCGATTCGATGAAGAGCCGAATCTCCCGGACGGTGTCGTCGTCGGAAAGGGGAGTGAAGCGGCCGGATGCTCTGTCCTCGAAAAGAGGCGCCCGGCGTGGAATGCGAAGGCTTCTGAGCCTGATGAAATGCGGATCGATTTCGTTTAGCACCCGCGCCGATTCAACCGCATGCTCACGCGAAAGCGCTTCTCCTCCCAAGCCCGGCATGATGTATTCGGAAAGCTCCATCCCGGCCTCGAGCACTTTCCGGCCTCCCTCGATGTGTTCCCTTGCGGTAACCCCTTTTTGCACGAACTCCAGCACCCGGTCCGACCCGCTCTCCATCCCGATGTGGATGCGGTCCAGACCGGCCTGCCTGATTAGAATGAGTTCCGCCGGGCTTTTCCTCTCCAGTGTGCTGCTCCGTGCGTAGGAGGTAATCCGGCCTGTTCCGGGAATCTTTTCCTTCAGGTAACGGATGGCTTCGGCAAGCATCCCGGCAGGCAGAATGAGGCTGTTGGCATCCTGGATGAATACGCTTCCGTTTCCCGCATGGAGCCAGACGGCGATATGGCGGTAATAGTCGTTGTAGCGGGAACTCGAATAAACGCTGCCCAGCACTTCGCGTGTGATCCGCCCCCCGTGCCCGTGGCCGGAGGATAGCTCGCGCAATTCCTCGATAATTTGCGCCACCGCATCGATATCGCTTTTGATTTCCTCAAGAGAGCGCCTGCTGAACCGGGTCCCTTTATAAACGGGGCAGAACGTGCACCTGTTCCAGGGGCAGTTCCTGGTAAAGCGCAGCAGAAGGCTCCCCGCTTCACTCGGAGGCCGGATGGGCCCCTGCTCGAAAGTTTTGTCTATCATGTTAACTCCGTCATGCATTCTATTGCGGCGGCCCGGAATGCACCGGGCCCCCGAAGCCAAAGATCAGTCCCGTATTTTGGTTATCAATTTAAGTCTTTTCATGGCTGTGGCCGATGCCGCTAAACTCCGATTCCCGGCAAGTGAGTACGGGCTAATTGGGTTAACTTATAATAATAACCAGGTTAATGGGAGAAAGTATGGAAGAAAAATAACAGGAAGGGGATAGAAGTGTTGGCGGTTGAAGGCGCGCCCGCCCCCTGGCCTGATCCGGGTGTATATGAAAAAAGGGAACCGGCTTCGATCCGGTTCCCCAACAAAAAGAGCGAACATATTATTTCCGGCGCGATAAGCGTTACCGGGATGGCCACTGACGACCTGCCGGCTGCTAATATCGCTGACTAATCGAAAACGTCACATTAATAAACGTAGTCGATGTCCCACCTGTTGAGCGTGGGCGGATCGTTTTCGGCATTGAAATAAAATTTGTTCACGTGGAACATGGTGGGATAAGGCGAATCCGGGTGGCGTCCCATATCGTATTCATATACCAATTGCCTGACTGGGGTGACTACTTTCGATTCCAGAGTGTTGGAAGAACTTCTGTCGGGAGGTCCGAAGATGGTCTCGAATTCGTCGAGAGGCAGTCCGGTTTTAAGCCTGGTAACGGTTTGGTGATTGAACTGGGTATTCCTGACGATCTCGGGCTCCTGCGAGTGGTCGGGGCCGCATCTGAAAAACGGCGCCTGTGCATTCGTGCAGCAGCCATAGCTGATAAACAGGATCACTACCGCAAGCAGCCTGAAATAAATGTTCATCTGATCCCCCGGAATAAGAAAGAGTAAAATGCCCGTGCAAGTTACCAAACCAATATTCTCTTGTCCATTATTTTCCATTTATGTGTCAAGAGCACTTGAAGATATTCCGCCGGTCCCACATGAAGACAAATCATATCACACGTCGGACTATCCCGATCAATGGAGGCGGGGCGGTCAAGAGAAAATGCATCAACCGTCATTTCCGCACACAAGGGGGGAATACACCGGCGCCATCCCCGGCCTGGCAGGATGTTGAAAAGGTTGTACGGGTGGGAAAATGGAACGGAGCCCATTTCGTCATTCCGGCGAAAGCCGGAATCCAGTGTTTTTTAAGCTACTTGGAATGAAGAACGATGGACCCCGCCTCTTGTATGAAAGTCCATTCATAATAGGTGGGAAATCGACTGGATTCCAGCTTCCGCCGGAATGACGGCTTTCATTGTTCGTTGTGCCTGTCGGCAGGCATGGCCGTTCGCCGGGGTGATGTTAGTCTGAGTATCCTGCCCGATGGTGGGTAATTTAATCCTTTTGCATCACCCTGCCAGGGCGCAAATCCGAGTGTCTTCCCCTATAGCCGGCGGGCCGAGGGATATCTTTTTCGCCACGGAATTGACGGAATGATTCGCACTTTCAAGCTCGTGAATTCAGTGGTTTTAAGGCTTTACCTGTTTTTGAAATCGGAGGGACTCAGGCTGTACTTGTGCAGGAGTTTGTAGAATTCGGCGCGGTACCTGCCCGCCATTGAAGCTGCCCTGGAAACGTTTCCTCCCGTTTCAGTGAGCAGTTGGATGAGATAAGTACGTTCATGTTCCGCCCTGGTTTCATTGAGCGGCAGCAGTTTTTTGGGCTCTGGAGCGCACGCTCCATCGGAGCAAAGAAAGAGGCTGTCGGCGCCTATCACCGAGGCGGTGGATAGCGCCACCGCTCTTTCGACCACGTTTGCAAGTTCCCGAACATTTCCCGGCCAGTTATAGAGCATCAGGCGGTGCATGGCTTCCGGGGAAAAGCCCTGAACATGCTTGTTCATTTCCCTGTTGAAGTGTTCCATGAAATGCTTTGCAAGAAGCGGAACGTCTTCGATGCGCTCGCGCAGCGGAGGAAGAACGATAGGGATTACATGAATGCGGTAGTAGAGGTCTTCCCTGAATCTTCCTTCCCGAATGGCTTTCATCAGGTCCTGGTTGGTTGCCGCGAGGAGCCGGATGTCCACCTTTACGGGCTGGATCCCGCCGACGGCATAAAACTCCCTGCTCTGAAACACCCGCAGCAGTTTCACCTGGAGAGGAGGGCTCAACTCGGCGATTTCATCCATGAAAAGAGTGCCGCCGTCCGCCTGCTGGAGCAGTCCTTTCTTGGGCTGGTCGGCGCCCGTGAATGCGCCCTTGACGTGGCCGAACAGTTCGTTTTCCAGGAGACCCTCGGGAATTGCCCCGCAGTTGATGGCAACGAACGGCCCCTTGGCCCTGGGGCTGCTCAAATGAATGGCTTTTGCCATCAATTCCTTGCCCGTGCCGCTTTCTCCATACAGGCAAACGGTGGAATCCGTCGCCGAAATGTGCGCGACCTGGCTCAGGATGCGCTGCATCTTGTCGCTTGAGGCTATGATATTGTCGAAGTGATAGCGTTCGCGAACGATGTGGCTGAGCCGTTCGACTTCCCCCTTGAGCCTTCCGACTTCGAGGGCCTTTTCCAACCGGTAGAGGAGGTCCTTTGATTCGAACGGTTTCGTGAGAAAATCATACGCCCCCTTCTTCGTGGCATCCACGGCGCGCTCTATGGTGCCGTAGGCGGTCAGAATTATCACGGGAAGGTAGGGCTGGATCTTCAACAACTTCTCCATCAACGTAATACCGTCGATGTCGTCCATTTTGAAATCGAGAACGGCGGCGCTGAAAATGTTTTCATGGCAGGCCGCAACGGCTTCTTCCCCGCCGGCGGCAAGGCTCACCTGGTACCCAGCCGCCTCCAGGCGGGCTTTCATCAGGGTGAGCAAACCAGGATCATCGTCAACTACCAGGATTTTTTTTGCTGCCATTGGACCTATCAATATAAGAGACCCCGCTCCTTCTTTTCTATTTCGATGTCGATCTGGCGAGAGCGCTGGAGCTGCCTGTTCAGCTCCCTGATGATCTCGTCACGGGACCGAAGCTGCTCTTCCATCTTCTGCCGGTCGGCCGCGCCGCCGCCGTCCTGTTGGGCCTCCGTGCTCGCCTGCGGAGCCTCCGAACTCGTCTGCTGAGTTTCCTCCTGCTTTTCGGGTTCGGTGGCAGCCGCTGTTTCCCTGGATTTTACATCTTCCCGCGAGGACTTTTTCCTGTGTTCGGTTTTCGCGCTCTTTTTGATGAGGTCCGTCCAGACCCTGGCATGATAGGCCCATGGGCTCTCGGGCGCGCCTTTGATTAAATCTTCGAGATAGAACAGGCCGCGCTGGGGATTGTAGTAGGGACTCTTTGAATAAGCATGGAGAAAGCTGAGATTGAAGAGAGCCAGCGCGCACTTCTCCGGTTCCAGGCATGCCTTGAGCGCCTCTTCGTTTTCGGTGCGAAAAGCCGCGTAGTCGCCCCCTTTAATGGCGCTTAGAGGCGGGAACAAAAGAGGCTGTTCCGCTTGTACCGGTTTGTCGTTGC
>Ga0351903_1150_pt1 | contig 14726 bp, 7 predicted proteins | sample BONcelHT113001D6_FD_206874 | JGI IMG/M metagenome (GOLD analysis project Ga0351903, IMG submission 206874) | Enriched cells from coal bed in the Powder River Basin, Montana, United States - BONCAT cells T11 rep1 HSBNCT.T11.300.1.D6 ... | reverse complement strand
AACAGGGTATGCCCGCATGAAAGATTCAAAAGGCAACTGGCTGGAAGGTTTCGATCCGTATAAATCGGGGGCAAACCGCCATTATGTTGAAGGTAATGCCTGGCAGTTAACTTTTTTTGTTCCGCAGGATGTCCCCGCACTGGCACAGGCAATTGGCAGGGAAAACTTCATCGAACGGCTGGATTGGGGCTTCGAAGAGAGCTATAAAACAAGGTTTAACGGGATGAACGATCAATATTGGGATTATCCCGTTGTACATGGCAATCAGCAGTCGATGCACTTTGCTTTTCTCTTCAATTGGGTTGACAAGCCCTGGCTTACCCAGAAATGGAGCAGAGCTATCGTTGATCGCTACTATGGATACGGAAAATCGAATGCCTATCTGGGCGATGAGGACCAGGGTCAAATGAGTGCGTGGTTTATTATGGCTACCCTGGGCTTATTCCAAACCGATGGTGGCTGCAGGGTTGACCCGATCTATGAAATCGGCAGCCCGTTGTACAAAAAAGTTGAAATAGATTTGGGCCACCGTTACGGGCGCGGGAAAACATTTACCATTGAAGCTAAAAATGCTTCGCGACTCAATAAATATGTACAGAGTGCTTTACTAAACGGAATGCCTTTAAATTCATTCCGGTTCCCGGCCAGCGAACTGTTGAAAGGTGGAAATCTGATATTGGAAATGGGCCCGGAGCCTAATAAGAATTGGGGCGTTGATTAATTTAATTGATACAATGATGAAGAATAAATTACTAAAAATTGCAGTATGTATTGCCTTATTTGGCTGTTCGAATGAGCGGGTGACCGATTACCGGATAAAAATCGATGACCATCTGAGGGCGGAACAGATCAAGGATTTGAAGTTTGGGATGTTTATCTGCTGGTCGTTCAGCACCTTCTCCGGAATGGAATGGACACACACCCTTGACAAGGATGCCTCTTACTTCAGGGCCACGGAGGTGGATACCGACCAGTGGGCGCGGGTGGCCAAAGAGGCCGGCATGAACTATATCTTGTTTCTTGCCAAACACCACGACGGATTTTGCCTGTGGGATACCCAAACCACCGACAAAAAGGTGACTAACAGTTCGCTGGGAATTGATGTTCTGGCAGCGTTGCGTGAATCGTGCGACAAATATGGCATCAAGCTGGCGCTCTACTTTTCTGAAGGCGACTGGAACTGGCCCGGTGCGGAAGATGGCGGATGGATGAAGGGCGGGCATCATCCCGAAATGAAAAAGGCCCAGTTGGAGGAGCTGTTAACACAATATGGCCCCATCGAGTTTTTGTGGATGGACCATGCCGTTGGCGATGGTGGTTTGAACCACGAAGAAACGGTGAAATGGGTACACCAGTTTCAGCCCAACACTTTTGTAGGGTTTAATACCGGTGAACCGGCCGGGAGATTGAACCTGCGTGAAAGAGGTTCGCCCGGTGAAATCGGCGATACCACGGCCACCATGTACAACAAGAAGGCCGAGGCAGAATATCAGGGATATCTGGTAGCAGAGTTCACTTATCCCTTTCTGCCGGCCTACCAGGAAGACGGTACAAAGCGCACGGGTGGAGCCGACTGGTTTTATTCGCTGCCTGAATATGACAACCTGGTGCACCCGGCTGAAAAGATCTATGCAGATTATCTTGGCGCCCTGAAATATGGCAACATTTTTTCGCTGAATGTTGGCCCCGACTATAATGGCCGCATCAGGGAGATCGATGTAAAAACCCTTCAGCAGATCGGAAGGTATATCAGGGATGCAAATTCTGATAATGAATAACAGACATGTCTCACAAAAAAGAAACATGATTTCTGCTTTTTTGATTTGATTAATTATTTCTAAAGAATGAAAAAATACCTGATCTCTGTTGCAAGTTGGTCTGACAAACCAGAAAATATTTCCTTTCAGTTTGACTGGAAATCGCTTGGAATTCATCCCGAAAAAGCAATTTTGACAGCGCCGGAAATCAAAGATTTTCAACCAGCCAGATCTTTTAAGCTTAATGATTCTATTCCCATCGAACCAAAAAAAGGGTGGTTGATTTATATTAATTAAATAAACCGGTAAAATTCAAATACAATGAAAAAAACATACTTGTTGTTAATTGGATTGATTTGCATTGCAAATTCAAATCAGCTTTTTGCCCAAAATGCACAAATCTCCGAAAAGCAAATCCCACTGCCAACCTACGCTTTTTCCGATCCTGACCCGATACCTGCTTTTGGGAAGTTTTATCCCTATTTTCGTTTCGATGGCTTTACCGAAAAGGGAGTGATTCAAAACTGGAAGATGATTGAAATGGAAAACGACTACATCAAACTTTGGATTACTCCTGAAATAGGTGGAAAAATCTGGGGCGCCATTGAGAAATCAACAGGTAAAGAATTTATTTATTACAATCATGCAGTGAAATTCAGGGATGTGGCAATGCGTGGTCCGTGGACTTCCGGAGGAATTGAACTGAATTTTGGCGTAATTGGCCATGCTCCAACCTGCTCATCTCCGGTTGATTATATGATTCGCCGGAATGACGATGGCAGTGTCAGTTGCTTTGTCGGGGCCATCGATTTATCGTCGCGCACCCGGTGGAGTGTCGAGATTAACCTACCCAAAGACAAGGCATATTTCACCACGCGTTCGGTTTGGGACAATCCTACGAATCTTGAACAATCGTATTACCAATGGATGAATCTTGGCGTAAAAACTGCCGGAAACCTTGAATATTCTTTTCCCGGCAATTACCATCTCGGCCACGATGGCGGTCATTTTCCCTGGCCTGTTGATGAACAGGGACGCAAGATAAATTTCTATGAAAACAATAACTTCGGAAGTTATAAATCATACCACGTGTTTGGAGAACCTTCCGGATTTTACGGAGCATACTGGCACGATGACGACTTTGGATTTGTACATTACTCTGATTATGACGAAAAACCCGGAAAGAAAGTTTGGATTTGGGGATTGTCTGATGAAGGCATGATCTGGGAAAAACTCTTAACAGATACAGATGGACAATACACCGAAATTCAATCAGGCAGATTATTCAACCAGGCCGCTGAAGGCAGCAGCAAAACACCCTTTAAAAACAGGGGATTTACGCCCGGAACAACAGATGAATGGACAGAATACTGGTTTCCGGTAAAAGGAACTCAAGGATTGAAAAATGCGGCTCCGGTTGGTTCTGTAAATCTGGAACAAAAAGAAAATAAGGTTATTGTATCGTTTTGTCCCAACGAAAAGTTCAATGGAAATTTTGAAGTCAGAAATGATAATGCCGTACTCTTTAAAAAAGAAATTCAGGCATTACCGATGCAGATTATAACAGCTTCATTTGAAAACAGCGGTAATTATGAGGATTTGTCTGTTTGGCTCGATAACAAATTATTGTTTGATGCCGACAGGGAAAAGAACACGATAAAACGCCCGGTTGAATCTCCTGCCGACTTTAACTGGGAAACTGCTTATGGTCATTATTTGAGCGGGAAAGAGAAGGAAAGGCAACGATTGTATAAACCTGCCGGCGAAGAATACAAAAAATCGCTCGAAAAAGAACCCTGGTTTGTTCCGGCTTTAACAGGAATGGCCAACCTTGCCTACAGGGAAACCGACTACCAAAAAGCATTTGAGTATTCGTTAAAAGCGCTCTCAATTGATACCTATGATCCTGAGGCGAACATGGCTTACGGATTGGCCGGACTTGCACTTGGCGATACAATTTCAGCGATCGACGGATTTTCAATTGCAGCATCCGGTGTTTCTCAACGAAGTGTTGCATTCAATTCACTTGCAACCATTTTTATGAATAAGGGCGATTATACGGAAGCGCTTAATTATGCTGAAAAAAGTCTTGTCAGCAATCAGTTGGGATCAGATGCAATTCAGTTGAAAATATTGGCGCTCAGAAAACTTGACAGGTTGAAAGATGCCGGTAATGAGCTTGCCAAATTGGAGAAGAAAGATCCTCTGAACCATTTTATCAGGCTTGAAAAATATCTGACAAATCCTTCTTCTGAAAGTAAAGCGCTTGTTCAGAAAAATATTACCAACGAATTGCCTCACCAAACTTACCTTGAATATGCTGTTTGGTATTTCAGGAACGGACAAATAGCCGATGCTTTAAAAATTCTGGAACTGGTGCCTGAAAAACATCCGGTTGTTTTGCTTTGGAATGCTTATCTGAACCATCTTTCAGGCAATGAACAAATAGCTGCTGCCTCAATAACAAAAGCGCTTCAGTTAAGTCCTCAACTTGCTTTTCCATTCAGGATTGAAACCCTGAAACCCCTGGAATGGGCGCAAACACAGTCCGATAACTGGAAGCTAAACTATTATGCCGGTTTAATTTATCTGAATGCAGGTAATGAAGAAAAAGCAAAACATTTGTGGACCAGTTGCGGAGATAAGCCTGACTTTTATCCGTTTTACATTGCTCGCTCCCAAATGGCTGTGGCAGAAAGCCGGCAGATACAGGCTGATGTGGAGAAAGCATTGTCACTTGCCGGGAACGACTGGCGGGCTGGATTGTTTGCCGTTAAATATTATCTGGAAAGAGGCAATTCTATAAAAGCTGAAGAATTAGTCCGCGATTTTTACAAAAACAATCCTGAAAACTATTACCTGGGATTGCAATTTGCAAAAGTGTTGGAAATGAATAACAAAAATTCAGAATGTGTCAGTTTGCTTCAAAATATCAGGGTTTTACCAAACGAAGGAGCCACAGAAGGAAGGACGATTTGGCGAAACGCGAATTTAGGACAGGCACTGGATTTTATGAAAGTAAAAAATTACAAAAAAGCCTTGGGAAACATTGAAAAAGCACGGCAATGGCCTTTCAACCTTGGAGTTGGAAGACCATATAAAGTTGATGAACGCATTGAAGATTTTATCGCAATGGAGTGTTATAAAAAGCAGAATGATAAAACTTCTGCTGAAAAAATGAAGAACAGAATCATCGGAGTATCAGCACAACGGGATTTATTATTTGATGCAAACGACTTCCTTACAGCCTGGCAATTGAAAGAATCCGGAAATAAACCGGCAGGCGACCAGTTAATGAATATGATGCAATCGAAAAATCCTTCATCAAAAGTCGTTCAGTGGTGCAATGCTGTATATTCGGGCAATTTGGAGCAAGCCAGTATAATTGAAAAAGAAGTCGAACCGAATGACAGGACTTTTCAAATCCTGCGCCGGATAAATGATGAAATATTAATTCAAAAACAATAACCATTTCAATTATAAATTTTTAATCCAATTTAAAGATGATTAGATTACCGAATATTCTGACATTGATCATGTTTGCCCTGCTCTTTTCGTGCAGCCGTGAAAATATAGTTTTCGAAACCACACACCTAAAAGTGGGTATCGACAATAAAGGGATGATTACCAGTTTGAGGGGAATAGCCAATAATGTCGAATACCACGCGAAAGGACAGAAAACGCCCTTACTCGCGCTTTACAAAGATTCGGTTTATTATTCACCGGTATCGGCCAGTTACGACGTTGAAAAACAGGAACTTCTTCTCAGTTATCAGAATGGTTCGGTTGCTGTTGTAAAATTGGAGAATAAAAATGATTATCTGAGACTGGAAGTGATTTCGGTTGAACCCCGGAACGGAATTGAGGCTGTAGTTTGGGGTCCCTATTCAACCACAATTGATGAAAAAATTGGTGAAACGGTTTGCGTTGTCAGGAACAGTGAATTTGCCATCGGTATGCAGGGACTTAATATTAAAACCATTGAAGGTTTGCCTCATGCCAACAACTCGGGCGGGTATGTCATTGAACCGCTGCCCGGGCAACAGGTGCCCGATTCAATCCGGAACCTGACCGGCACAAAGTTGAACATAGATGTTAACAAAGAAGGCGATATTCCTGCCTATGTCAGATTATACAGGGGAGCTGCAGCAATTAAAACCTCATTTGGCAGCGAATTGCGCCTCTTCTCCAGGGATTACCGGATACCAAGGATCATATCGGTTTGGGAAGGACCGGAGCATTACAAACAATATGTTGAGCCAATAGATGTTGACTTTACAGGCAGCGCCATAGCCCTGTTTGGTTGTCCGGAACCCGAAACACTCGACCACATCGAAAAAATTGTGCTTGGTGAAGGACTACCTTATCCGAAGTTGGATGGCGTTTGGATAAAACGGTCGGAAATTCCCGGACAAGCCTACCTGCTCAATGAAGGCGATCCGTATAAAAGCATGGAATATGCCAAAGAGTGTGGATTTAAACTCATTCACATTGGCGACTTCTTTCAGTCGTGGGGCCATTTCGGTCTGAAAACCGGGCGGTTCCCTAATGGTGCTGATGACATAAGGGCTGCTACCGGTGCAGCCCGCAAGGCGGGTATTTCATTGGGAGTGCATACGCTTACCATGTTCACCTCGCCCAACGACCCATATATATCACCCATTCCCAGCGATAGTTTGTGCAAAACCGGAAGCACTTTGCTAACCCGCGACCTGGGAATAAACGATACGGAGATTTTTATTGAAGACCCTATCTTTTTCCATTATCCGGGGATAACCCATACCATTAAAATTGGTAAGGAGCTGATAAACTACCGGAAAGTTTCAGACGAAGAACCCTGGAGGTTGCTCGATTGTCGGAGGGGACAATATGGCACAACGCAGGCAGCCGTTACCGCCGGAACTGTTATCGATAAACTGACCAACAATGTTTACAGTGGTTTCTATCCCGATATTCACCTTCAGCAGGATTACGCCAGACGGCTTGCCGAAGTTTGCAACGAAACCGGGATCGACCTGATGGACTTCGACGGCTATCCCCATGCGGCAGCCTCTCCAACCGGGCATGAACAATATGCGGCTGGCCTGTTTATCGAAGAATGGTACAACAACCTCGACCGTTACCGGCTGACATGCGGCGCCGGAACATTTCACTATTACTGGCACATTTATTCGTTTATGAACTGGGGCGAGCCGTGGTACAGCGCCCTGCGCGAAAGCCAGGTGAATTACCGCATCGAAAACCAGCGTTATTTCGATCGTAACCTGATGCCGGGTATGTTAGGATGGTTTGCACTGCACCCCGAATTCCGGCCCGAAGAGTTGGAATGGATACAGGCGCGCAGCGCCGGGTTTGATGCAGGCTACCTGTTGAGGGTCGATGAACGCATTGAAGCCAGCGGCTACCGCGACCAACTATTCGAATTGATACGCGAATGGCAGAAAGCACGTCATGCCAGGGCATTTTCAACCGATCAGATTGAGCGGATGAAAGACCCGAAAAATGAGTTTCATTTGAGTAAAATTGCCGATAACCAATGGCAATTAAATCAAATTAACCTCTTCAGGGGCTTCGAACATAAATACAGGGAAGTACAAACAGGAGAGCCGGTAAAAACCAATTTTACCTTTGTTAATCCTTACGGAGATCAGCCGGCAAAATTTTACGTATCAGCAATTCCTGTTGATGGGAATAAAACTGCCTCAGTTTCGAACCTTACAATTTCGTTTAATAATTACCAGTTTATCACTATCGATGAAACCCTGAAAGCAGGCGATTGCCTCGTATTCGACGGTAAAAGCATGTTTTTGTGTGATATTTTCTGGAAACCGCGAAAAGAAATAAAACATTCGGAATTGCCAACCTTCTCAAAAGGGGAAAATAACGTTGAAGTTACAGGCGCTTTTTCGGGAGCCCAGGCGCCTGTTCTGAAATTTGAGTTTAAGGTGGTTGGCGAACCAGAAATGGTTGGGAATTTCTAAAATCAAAACAATTATTACTTAATTGTTTATAAACCAGATAATATGAAAACAAGAAAATTTGCTTTACTGACTCTAATTGCCCTGACAATTGCGGTTATCAGTTGTTCCGAAAAAAACAGCAAATCTGGTCAGGGTGGTAAAACCTACCATGTTTCGATAACCGGTAACGACAAAAATCCGGGTACGCAAAAAAAACCACTTCAAACAATTTCGGCCGCTGCATTACTTGCCATGCCGGGCGATACAGTTCTGGTTTATGAAGGTATCTACCGCGAGCGGGTAAATCCGCCCCGTGGCGGACTATCTGATGATAAAAGGATTACATACATGGCAGCGCCGGGCCAGGAAGTTGTTATTACCGGTTCGGAGGTGATTAAGGGATGGGAAAAACTGGAAAACGACACATGGACAGTTGCTATTCCCAATACGTTTTTTGGCGATTTCAACCCGTACAACGACCTCATCCGCGGCGATTGGTTTATTGATAAAGGCAGGTCACACCATACCGGAGCTGTTTACCTTGCCGGCGACTGGTTGATGGAAGCGGCAGCAAAAGAGGAGGTTTTGCGCCCGGCTGAAAAAAATAACCCATTATGGTGGGCAGAAGTAAACTCAACCACAACTACAATATGGGCACATTTTCCGGAAGCCGACCCAAACAATGAATTGGTTGAAATCAATGTCAGGCAAACCGTTTTTTACCCGGATGAACCGTTTATAAACTACATTACGGTGCGCGGTTTTACCATGCAACATGCTGCCACCAACTGGGCGCCACCTTCAGCCGAACAAAAGGGACTGATTGGCACACACTGGAGCAAGGGATGGATTATTGAAGATAACATAGTACGCTATTCAAAATGTGTGGGCATAACCCTGGGCAAACACGGCGATGAGTTTGATAATACCACGGCAAACGCTGCCGAGGGTTATGTTGCCACCATTTACAGGGCTTTGGATTTTGGCTGGAACAAAGAGACCATTGGAGGCCACATTGTGCGCAACAATACCATTTCGAATTGCGAACAAGCCGGAATGGTGGGTAGCATGGGCTGTGCATTCAGTACCGTCGATGGAAATACCATTCACGATATTCACACCCGCCGGTTGTTTGGAGGCCACGAAATGGCCGGTATCAAATTTCACGGCGGTATCGACACACGAATTATAAACAACCATATTTTTAATGTAAACATGGCCATCTGGCTCGACTGGATGTCGCAGGGAGCGCAGGTGGAAAGCAATTTACTGCATAATAATTCTCTCGATATTTTTCTCGAAGTCAATCATGGCCCAATGCTGGTAAGCAACAATATTTTGCTATCGCCCACCAGTTTGCTGATGAATTCAAGTGGCGCCGCATGTGTGCATAATATTATCGGCGGACTATTACATGTGATTTCTTTCGATTCGCGCCTGACTCCTTATCACAAACCACATTCAACAGAAATAGCCAACCTGCATGATAATCCCGGCGGCGGCATTCAGTTTTTCAATAATCTTTTTATTAATGGCGGAGATGCCAGTCAGTACAGCAGGGCGCTGCTTCCCGTGGTTTTCGATGGTAATGTTTATACAAAAGGATCGGTTATGGCCACACGTGGAAAAGGGAAAAAGATGGAATTTGGCGAGATGAATGAAGGCGCACGGGAGCAACTGAGCAGATACACAGAACAGGATGCTGTTGAGCGAAACGTCCTCGCGGTAGGGGATTTTGATGCATCTGTTAGTTTAATACAACGTGATAGTGAGGTTTATCTCGAAATTGCCCTCGATAAAAACTGGCTCGAACAAAAAAGGAACATCATTACAACAGTATCATTGTCAAATGCAATTGTTCCTAATCTGCCCTATGAAAATCCCGATGGTTCTCCGGTAATAATCGACCTTGATTATTTTGGTAATCAACGAAAAAGCGATAACCCGTCGCCCGGGCCTTTCGAAATCAATCAAAGCGGCAAACAAACCTTAAAGGTATGGCCGGTAAAAAGGTAAAAATTAATAAAAATCACTTTCTTATGAAGCGGTTAATGTTTTTAGCAGTATTGAAGATTTTCATTGGATTGAACAGTGTAACAACCGGGCAAAACAACAGTACCCCTGAAGTAAGTGAGGTTATCGTGGTATTCAAAACCCACTTCGATATTGGCTATACCGATTGGGCTGATAATGTAAGGTACAGCTATGCCAACCAGATGGTTGAAGGGGCGCTTGAAATAATTGATCAGTCGAAGCAGATGCCTGCACATCAGCAGTTTAACTGGATAGTGGCAGGCTGGCCCATGCGCGAAATGCTCAACAATTCAAAACCTGATGTGAAACCACGAATTGAGGAAGCGCTCCGGAAAGGAAATTTTACAGTTCATGCATTGCCCTTTACTTTCGAAACCGAAGCCTGCGAGCTGGAGTCGATGGTCAGATCGTTATCTTATTCTTCGCAGATCAACCGCGAAGCAGGACTTCCTTTACCCATCGATGCCAAACAAACCGACGTGCCAAGCCACTCATGGGCGCTGCCAACCATTCTGAACAATGCGGGCATTAAATTTCTGCATATCGGGTGTAATCCTGCCTCACCCTCACCCGAAGTGCCGCTGCTTTTTTGGTGGGAAGGCCCCGACGGGTTGCGGCTGATGACGATGTATTTCGGGCCATATTACGGCACAACGCCCGCCCCTCCCGACGGATGGCCTTACAAAACCTGGCTGGCAATCATTCATACCAATGATAACACGGGAGCGCCTTCTTACGAGGAGTTTGTAAACGCTATAAAAGAGATTGAAAACAAGAACCCCGGAGCAAAAGTACGTTCAGGAAGCATGGCCGATTTTTATAATGCCCTGATGACTGAAAACCCTGATTTACCAGTGATACGCGGAGATATGCCCGACACATGGATACACGGATATATGTCGATGCCGCGTGAAGTAAAATCGGCCAGAAAAATCGCCACCGATATCATTAATCTCGAATCGCTTCAAACCCATTTGACACTTTGGGGCGGGCAGCAGGACAATACTCTTGTTAAGTTGATTCAAAATGCAATGGAAAAAATCCATCTTTTCAATGAGCATACTTTTGGCCTTGCCATGAGCCACGGGCACGGCGGTTACTGGGCCTATAACAACGATTTTGAAGCGCTCAGGGCACAGGGATTTTACGACCCAATTGAGTTTTCGTGGAACGAGAAAGCACTTCACATAAAAAATGCAGAGCAGATAATGATGCCTGCCTATTCCCGGAAAATGAAAGAACTGGCCATGTCAGTTAATACCACAGGCGGCCGTATTGTTGTGTATAACCCTACACCGTGGGAACGGTCGGGAGTTGTTACAGTGCAAACCCTCGGGAATATGGGAAAAGCGCTCAGAAACACCGCCACCGGCGAACTCATCAGATTTGCACAGGACAAGAATATCATTCGCTTTATTACCGGAAAAATCCCGCCAATGGGATATGTAACTTTTATCCCCGTTGAAGAGGAGCCAACTGGTATTGCAGGTCAGCTAAGTGTGGACGATAAAAATTATACACTCGAAAACAGTTTTTTCAAAATTACCCTTGACCCTGCAAGCGGAACCATTCAATCTTTAACCGATAAAAATTCGGGGAAAGAGATGGTGGCGGCAGATTCAGAATGGAAATTCGGGCAGTATGTAACCGAACGGTACAGTAAAACCGAAACCGACCAGTATGCTCATGATTATATAAAATCAGCCGACCACTGGCACTGGGCCTATGCCGAACTTGGCAGGATTAATCTCAGCGATGATCCATACAAAAGGATTTCCGGCAGCGAACCTGATATCCGTTTTACCTGCGATGAAATATCGGCTTCGGCTGAAATACATTTCGAACCTAAAGAAAAACACGGACATAAATATACTGTAATCATCACTTTATACAGGAATAGCCCCTATGTTGAATTAATCTGGAGTATCAACGGAAAACCAGCCGAGCCGTGGCCCGAAGCCGGATGGATAACCTTTCCGTTCAACATCAGCCAGCCTGTTTTTAAACTTGGAAGGCCCGGCGCAGTGGTGAATCCGGCTACCGATTTTATTAAGGGTACCAATATGGACTATTATTTTCTGACCACAGGTATGGCCGTTACGGAAGAAACCGGGCATGGGTTTGGAATAACCTCACCCGACGTACCCGGCATCAGTCTCGACAGACCCGGTTTGTGGAAATATACCCCCGGATTTGTGCCCCAAAAACCCAACGTATTTTTTAATCTCTACAATAACCAGTGGAGCACCAACTTCACCGAATGGATTGAGGGTTCGTGGAGTGCCCGGTTTTACCTCTGGGCTTTCGACAGTTACGACAACGAACATTCAATCATTACACCTTCCGAAGAGTTCCGCAACCCGCTGGTGGCAACCTACGTTTCGGGGCAGCCAGGCCCGCTTCCCTTAACCGGCGAAGGAATTAAGTTATCCGTGAAAGGGGTAAAAATTACAGCGTTTGGCCCTAACCCCGACGGCGAAGGAACCTTGCTTAGGATCTGGGAGCAGGCCGGAAATTCAGGTACGCTCGAACTGGCATTGCCCCATGGCTTGAATTACAGCAGCGCTCAACCCGTAAACCTGCGGGGTGAAAAAGCGGGAGAGGAGTTTGCCATAAAAAGCGGGAATATCATATTTAAGCTAAATGCATATTCACCGGCCAGCTTCATCCTGAAATAACAAACTCATTATCAACTAATCAAAAAAACCAAAATAAAAAAAGGATTAAGTTGCGATGAAGTTCAGTAACATTTCTTTGGAAACCAGCCCCACCGCTTCAATAATACCGACTGGCGGGTTCAGCGTAATTTGCGTAATTCGTTTAATTGGTTATACGCAGTAAAAAAAACGATAATCAAACTACACTTGAAAAATCAAAACGGGCACTCCAGCGCACTCCAAATGTGCACTCCAGTCAAAAAAAAAGACTTCACACTTCTGTAAAGTCCTGATATTCAATGTGGAGAATATGGGAATCGAACCCATGACCTTTTGACTGCCAGTCAAACGCTCTAGCCAACTGAGCTAATCCCCCGTTTGAGCGTGCAAATATATAAATATTTTTAAACGGCAGGAATTAACAATTTCTGAAAAATTGATATTCAAGGTTAACTTTTTTTAAAATTTTAATTTGATTAATCAATTATGGTAAAGTTTTTGCTGAAAATATAAATGCAATTGCATCGGGTGTTCATTGTTTATTTTATCACTTTTAACATGTTTTGATATGGAAAAAAAACAGAAAATTAAAATGAAAAAAATATTGATTTGAAATTGTCAATTATTTTTTATCTTTAGACCCCGTTTTTAAGGTTAAAAAATCGAATTAATCAAATAAAATTTACAAAAATGGAATTAAAAAAATCACCTAAAGCAGACCTGGAAAGCAAAAGGAATGTGTACTTTATGTTAGGGCTTGTAATTTCCTTGGGCATAATACTTTTGGCCTTTGAATGGACTGCAAAACCTAAAAAAGCTGATTCGCTGGGTTCAATTCAAGCGCTCGATGTTGAAGAGGAAATTATCCCTATTACACGTGAACAGGAAATTAAACCGCCGCCGCCGCCGCCGCCCCCAAAAGTAGTTGAGGTTTTAAATATTGTTGATGATGATGTTGACATTGATGATGAACTTCATATTGATACTGAAGCTGATGACAGAACATTAATTACTGTGGCGCCTGTTATTTCAGCAAAAAAAGAAGAGGAAGAAGAAGAACAGCAGGTTTTCTTCATTGTTGAAGACATGCCTGAGTTTCCGGGAGGCGAAATGGCGCTCCGCACGTATATTGCCAGTGCCATTAAATATCCTGTTATTGCGCAGGAAAATGGAATTCAGGGCAAAGTATATGTAACTTTTGTTGTTGGGAAAGATGGTTCGGTCAGCGATGCCAAAATTGCCAGGGGTGTTGACCCGTCGCTGGATAAAGAAGCACTTCGCGTTGTAAATACCCTTCCAAAATGGAAACCGGGAAAACAACGTGGAAAACCTGTTAATGTTTCTTATACAGTGCCAATTAATTTTGTATTGCAATAAGAATTAAAAACAATATTTTTGCACTCCCGATCCATTTATGGGTCGGGAGTTTTTTATTTCATTAAAACAGAAAAATGATTGAAACAGCGCCAATTACCGAAAAGGCAGTTCTTGTAGGGTTGATTAGTAGTTCGCAGGATGAGAAACAAGCCAGGGAATATCTTGATGAACTGGAATTTCTGACTGATACCGCGGGTGCTGTGGTTTTAAAAAAGTTCACGCAAAAACTTGATGTTCCAAACACTGCCACGTTTGTTGGTAGTGGTAAACTTGAGGAAATACGCACTTTTATAAAAGCAGTGGAAGCCGATACGGTAATATTTGACGATGAACTTACACCGACTCAACTCCGTAATATCGAGCGAAGTCTGGAATGTAAAGTGCTGGATCGTACCAACCTGATTCTGGATATTTTTGCAAAACGTGCAAAAACAGCTCATGCAAAAACACAGGTAGAACTGGCACAATACCAGTATATTTTGCCACGGTTAACAAGGATGTGGACTCACCTTGAGCGACAGCAGGGAGGTATAGGCATGCGTGGTCCGGGTGAAACACAAATTGAAACCGACCGCCGCATAATTCTCGATAAAATTGCCTTACTGAAAGAAAAGCTCAAAAAAATCGACATGCAAAAATCGATTCAGCGAAAAAACCGTGGAAAACTGGTAAGGGTGGCTTTGGTGGGTTATACAAACGTTGGCAAATCGACCATTATGAACATGATTTCCAAATCGGAAGTTTTTGCAGAAAATAAATTATTCGCCACACTCGATACAACTGTCAGAAAGGTTGTAATCGGAAATCTACCGTTTTTACTGGCCGACACGGTGGGTTTTATCCGGAAATTGCCACATGGTTTGGTTGAATCCTTCAAATCAACGCTCGATGAAGTGCGCGAAGCTGATGTTTTGTTGCATGTTGTAGATATTTCTCATCCC
>Ga0351903_1148_pt1 | contig 14993 bp, 10 predicted proteins | sample BONcelHT113001D6_FD_206874 | JGI IMG/M metagenome (GOLD analysis project Ga0351903, IMG submission 206874) | Enriched cells from coal bed in the Powder River Basin, Montana, United States - BONCAT cells T11 rep1 HSBNCT.T11.300.1.D6 ... | reverse complement strand
GTATTTTTTTATCTCCGGGTGATGGCACAAATCATATCAGGTATGAGATCAGTCCCTACATTTCATCCCGGATGCTTACAGCCTTTGGTCATTCTTCTCATGATGAACCCGAAGTTATCATCCATGAAGAACCCATCAGTGTGGAAGCTGGCAGGGGTGAGTGATATCGTTGCCCTGAAGAACGGATAATATTCATCGAAACTCATATACTCATGAGTTCGAATTTCTATAGCGGGAAGATTACATGGGTTCCCCTGAAGAAGGAAAGATTAAGAATTAAGGGGGACTTAGTATACAAAGGGAATTGGGTTTTAATTTGAATGAGGAAACAGAGAATCAGAAAAAACCTGCTGCACGGATAGATGAAGTTGCAAAATATCTGTTTGAGATGAGCGATCCGATTTTAATAGATTTTTTGAACGGGGCATTTCATCTCAATCTGAATAGAGAACATACATCAGTAATTTCATGCAAAAATGATTACCCTGATAGTGATTTTTCATTGATAAAAGCAGACATCGTGCTCAAAATTATCGAAAGGACAACTCGTACAGAAATGTTCCATGTCGAGGTTCAGCTCCATAAAGATAATCAGATCGAGATGCGTCTTTTTGAGTATGGATATCGTATCGCCGGATTATCTCGTGGAAAGGGCGATGATGGAGTTTATGAATTAAACTTCCCAAGGCAAGTGGTAATATTCATTGAAGAGAACCGGACCATAGGGGATTCTCTTACATTCCGGATAATTACACCTGATCGGCAGCGATTGGAATATCAGATTCCCGTGATCTGCGTCTGGAAGTATGATATACATTCCATTATTACAGACAGGGTCTTCCTCCTTCTTCCCTTTAAGATATTCAAATTCCGCAAGATTCTCAGTAACCTTTCCAAGGTCGGGACCCTTACCTCTGATAAGAAGAAATCAATCTCTGATGAACTTATCGCTGATATGCAGATTTTATTGAATGAGATTACTACCCTCGCACAACAAGGAATTATTGATGAGGAGGGAAAGGTTATTCTCATTTCAGCAACAACTGAACTTATTAATTATCTGAATCTAAAATTTTTACCCGAATGTAATAATGAAAAAAAGGTGGAACAGATGATTGCAAGTGTGACGGAAAAGGCAATGCAACGGGGCATCCAACAGGGGATCCAACAAGGGATTCAACAAGGCTCTCTACAAAAAAGTATTGAGATCGCAAAGAGGCTTATGAGAAAGGGAACTCCAATTGATGAGATCGCTGAACTTACCGAAGTTGATGTTGAGACCATTAAAAAACTAATGCAATAGGATTTCAAATACGGTATCTAAAGGGTATCAGTAGGGCACCATCAACCAATGAGTAACATTACACTTTTTTTATCGTCCAATAGTAAATGATAGATCCCATGTGATGAATGTGTGACCTGCATCAAGAATTACTGAAAACGCCTCGGTTTCTGATAATTCCGACTTCAATGCATCTCCTCTGCCAAATTTAAAGATTCGGAAGTATTTTCTATCTCTGCTTACCGGTTGTAAATCATTCAGATATGAGATCAGGCCTCACCTTCTCTTCCGGTGAGTATTCTAAGATAGTGACCGGCCCTGTAGTTATCAATGGCTATATATCGGTGGGCTTACTATTACCATATAGAGTGAGAAGGATCATGGAGCCACAAAAAATCCCAAAAATGCCAAAGGAAGAGTATGATGCCCTGATTAAACGCCAATATGTCTCCAGAATAGCGTTTAAGGGATCCGAACATCCATATATTGCTCCCTTTATGTATGTCTTTGATGGAAAATACCTGTATTTTCTCTCTTCAAACTACGGACGCAAGATGCAATATTTCAAACAGGATCCGAAAGTATCAGTAGAGATAGAAGAGTATTCTCCTGATTTATCTGCATTTACGTTCGTAAGCCTGCAGGGATATCTTGAAGAGGTGCAGGATCCATCTCATAAAATGAGGGTTCGGGAGCAGTTTGTTGACATGATCAAGACCAATCACCTTTCATCCCGGGTGCTTACCGCCTTTGGTCATTCTTCTCATGATGAACCTGAAGTGATCGTCCATGAGGAACGCTCATCAGTCTGGAAACTGGCAGGGGTGAGTGATATCGTTGCCCTGAAGAACGGGTAACTCAATACCATTTTTTGAATGGATATTCGGCAATCTTTCAGGTATTCGTTAATCTTTTAAATTCTTATCAGATTGGGGGGAAATAATAATCTGGTAGTTTTTCCGTATCATGGTAAGAACTTTTTCGGACTCCATCCAGCGCTTGTCCAGCTGATTTACGATATCATCAATCAGACTGATCTGTTCTGCGATAAGAACCCCGCTCTTCTCATCATCACCCATATCTGCTGACATCAGGATAACCATAAGCGGGTTTCTGATCTGATCATTCAGGATTGATAACTGGGCCAGGTTCTTTTGAATCTGATACAGGGCGAGATTGTTTTCTTCTTCCAGTCTTTTTCTGTCTGTTATATCCTGACCCTGGGCAATAGTGGCGATCAGGGTTTCACCATCGTGGCTGTACAGGGTAGCTGAGTTCCATATGACCGTTTTTATCGTTCCGTCATGGTGTAAAACCCCTAGTTCCAGGGTATCCCATCTGACACCAGCCTTTGTTGTTTCAATAAGCATCATCGAGTGTTCGGCTTTATCGGTTGGGAAAAGTGTGCGAATAGACTCCCCGATGAGTTGGTCAGCAGTTTTCCCGACAAGGTTTTCAAATGCATGATTAATCCGGGTAATAGTATAACCAGGATCCCAGACAATAATTGGGACATTTGCAAAAGTTATCAGGTTATCAAGGTACTCGGTTTTCTCCCTGAGGCGTTCCTCTGTCGCTGCAAGGGTGGTGTACTGAGCCTTTAGTTCCTCTTCAGACCCTGCAAGTTCCTCATATGCTGCATTGAGATGTTCATTATTTTGACGTAATCTGAGGATAAGCTCATCACGTTCTATTTCTGTTTGTTTTCTTGATGTAACATCCTGAATTACCCCTGCAATTTTTATCGGGGCTCCGGATTCATCGGTTATGATTTCAGCAAATGAGATGATAGTTCGCTCTGGTGAACCATCAGCAGGATGAACCGCAAACTCCAGATTATATGGAGACTTTCCTTCAATCAGGTCTATAAGAGCCTGATGAACCCGTTCACGTTCCGGGATGCAGGATTCAATCTCATCTATTGGTAATTTGTTATCCGCAGGAGGATTCATCCCATAGATACGAAACCCTTCATCCGATCCCCAGATGGTACCGGTGCGGAGATCATACTCCCAGCTTCCAAGGTGGCCAATTGTCTGTGACTGTTCAAGTCTCTGATTTTGTAGATTTATCTGCTCTTCAATCGCTTTTCTTTCAGTAATATCCCGCCCGATACCCAGTACTCCAATTAATGTCCCTTCAGTATCGTACATCGGTGTTTTGATCGTTTCCAGTAAAGAACGATGACCATTATCCGCAAAGGTTATCCATTCTTCATTTACTGATGGCCTGCCTGTTTCAACTGCTCTGCGATCATGCTCTCGGAAAAACTCAGCTAATTCTCTCTCTAAAAAATCATAATCCGATTTCCCGATAAGATCTCTTTCTTTCGCTCCGATAAACCGTTCAAAAGCTGTATTACACGCAAGATAGACTCCTTTCTTGTCTTTCAACCATATGAGATCAGGTATGGTATGAATGAGGGTCTGCAATCTTCCTTCACTTTTTTTCAGATGCTCTTCTATCTTCTTGAGATCTGTTATCTCTATTCCTACCTCAAGAACCAGATCCTGTTCTTCTGACGGGAACCGGGTATCATATACCATAAACGTCCGGCCATCAGGATTCTTCCACTCCCAGACCACCGGTTTGCCGGTCTGCAGAACTGCAAGTGTTGGACACTCATCACACGGACTGCTGCGACCTGGTATAACCTCATAGCAGGGCCTTCCTGAAATCTTTCCAAATAGTTCGTGGAATGCACGGTTTGCAAAAGGAATTGAGTAATCGCTTGCCTGGAGATAGACAAAAGCGGGGATCTGTTCAAGTACTGCAAAGAGACGTTCCTGTTCACGTAAAAGAGCCTCCTCTGCCTGGTTTTTTTCGGTTACATCGTTGTATATGGCTACTATCTGCCCGGTTGGCAGACGGAACACATAGTTCTCATACCATTTTGTATACGTGTCATCAACATAGATCTTTGCTGGATAGAATTCAGTCTTTCCTGTCTTCCATACCTTCTGAAAGATTTGAATCAGACCAAATTCATCAATATTTGGTCGAATATCGGCGAGTGACCGGCCTACCACTTCCTCTTTGCGTTTGCCTTCAATTAGCAGACTTGCCTGGTTGAAGTCAGAGATGATGTAATCACTCCCCTTAGAACCATCGTTCTTTACAGAATAGATAGCCGCACCGCTTGGCATGGTATCAAAAATACCGCGAAGTAAGACCTCGCTCTCCCGTAACGCATCTTTTATCTTCAGTTGCTCCTGGTAAAATCGCTCGCTATCCCTCTTGTTGATGAGATAAAGCACGGTACCTGTCCCGATAAGAAGAAAAATTATGATGAGCGTCAGGTCAAGTGCCCGTGTCTGAAGGGGTCGGAACACTTCTTCAGAATCTATCCGGGCGACCAGGAACCAGGGACTGTCAGGAATTTCCCTGATATTTGCAATAACGGCAACCCCCCGGTAATCTATCCCCTCAACTATCCCTTCCTGTCCCAATGCTGCCTTAACCGCCGGGAGATCGGTTTGATTGAGGGAGATACGAAAAGAGAGAGCAGTGTCTTCTCTAAATCTGAGGTCATTAAGAAAGAGTACGGTATCTCCTTCACGCCTGATCAGGAGGGTCTCTGCACTGGAACTTGGGACCGGCCACTTTGATATAAACGGGTAGAGATATTTTTCCGGGTCAATCTGAAGAGCGAGTACACCTTGTAGTCTGGATGTATCCTTCGGATCAAATATCGGAGCGAGGATTGTGAGATAGATCTTCTGGTCAGATTCATCCCGATAGAAATCAAGTACCGTGATATCCTGCTTTTTATATACCGTTGGTATTGCCGCAAGCACGGTAGGTGATACAGTGTCAGATAAGTCTGGGGCTGATATCAGCATCTTTCCTTGTGGACTTACGAGACTGACACGATTATAGTGGTATTGAGACTGAACATTTGAAAGCCAGTTTACAAGATCCTGCGTTACCCTGGTTTTTTCCGGATTGTGCTGAAGTTCATAGACCTGTGATGAGAATATATTATTTTGAACAAATACCCGTGCATCTCCGATTCGTTCGTTTCGCCAACGGACCAATTCATCGACTTTTAGATCACCAACACTGGTCAGCTGGTTCTCCACCCCGGATCGATACTCCTGCTCATAACTCTGAAAATAGAGATACCCGGTGAGGATGATCCCTGCTGCAAGAACCAGAAAAATCAGAATCTGATAGTATAATCCCTGTTGCTTTGAATCAATGCTCATCCTGTTTACCCAACCGGCATGATACCTGATCGTTTCGGCCTGCACCGGGCTCTCAAACTTTACCCATTCCCTGAGACTCCCTTTCATGAATTGAGAGACTGGTTATCGAAAGGGTTTCATGCACAAGGAAAACCCTGATCTCTGTATTCTCTTCGAATTCGTAATTAAGATGGAGCCTTTATGAGGATCTGTCGTATCTCCCCATCCCTCCGGTGAACCCTTGGAAAACCTTGAGAAGATCTTATTGGTTGCAATCCTTTTAAATCCATCCGGAGTACCCGTCAGGGGTCCTGATCCCTTTGAATAATTCGTGTTCTATTATCATAACCGGAAGAGTTGAATTTAGATTTTATATTGATCAGAGATGTGGATTGGATCACTATGATGAGGTTGCTGTATGAAGAGGTTTGCGTACCATTACTTTCTGAAACAGCTCACATGAGCCTTCACATGCCCCTCAATTTTTCATGAATAATCTTCATTGGACCGCTTTATAGTAAAACCCCGGTGCACATCAAAATTACCATCAGAGAATCTGGGGTGCCTGGAGAAGGAGTCAGATTCGAGATGAGGGTTCCTGAAGGTGGATGGCGAAGAATTGCTGAAAAATATTGAATCAGATTAGCAGATATGGTATTTTGGAATCTGTTTTCATCTACCTGGGTTCTATCATCCCCATGTGGTACACGGGTCTTCAGGTGAGTATGATCGAATGGGCCGAATTTTCATACTCATAACATACTATCCAATCCGCTCAATACACGCTTTACATCTCATCTTCTTCTCTTCTATCCAGGTCAGTAATATTTCCACTTCAGGATCCTGTGTCTGAAAAGGACCTTTCCCTTCTCCTGTATAGTATCTGAAATTCTGTTGCAATGCGAGAACAAGCATATCCAAAACCGGAATGGTTACAAGGAGGTTGCCAAGGTCTTTTTGTTCTTCATCAGACATACCGGTGACTTCCGCTTTTTCAAGGATTGCACGTGAGTTATTCAGGCAGGATGAAACCCGGGAAATCTCCTTGATAATATCAGGGAGCCGGGTGGGTTTTCTGATATATCCAACAACCTGGTCTCCATACCTTCGAATCTCGTGGGCAAATACTACTTTACCGGAAAAAAGAATTATCGGTATCTGCTGCCAATTTGGATTTTGCCTGATATGATCCAGTATTTCCCATCCGTTCTTTGGTTTCATCATCAGGTCGAGGAGAAGAAAATCCGGAGCTGATTGTTTCAATACCCGTTCTGTTGTGGGCAGATCTTCAGCCACATTTACGTTATACCCTGCAGCGGATAGAACTGACTGATATGTTTCCCGGATGAGTTTGTCATCATCGACGATGAGTAATTTCACTTCAATACCTGCGTGTCCTGCCTGAAATCTTTTGAGATAGAACAAAGTCCGGAATTATCAGAACTCCATTAACTGTAGTTTGATCCGGGATACCTTTAATTTTATTATTTGTGTCCATCTCTGATAGTGGATAAATCAGGGAAAAAATAAGTCATACCATGACGTTCACATAACTATGCTTTCATCCCATCTGATTTAAGGCCCGGTCATATAGAAATTCATTTTTAATATGAAATAATTTTGACTCCGGAAATTTTTTCAATCTCCAGAAAGTGACTATCGTTAGAGGCTATTTCCTTGATATTATTTGCAATCGCAGTACCTATATGGTTAATCAATAAGAATACTGGTATCAATGAGCCTCATATTCTTTCAATCGCTCCATTTCGTGTTTTCCGTGAATACTCTTCAATCTCATCAAGAATTGGACTACCTCTCAATGCACCAAAGAGCGACTCGATTTTTTTTCTTTTTGATATAAACTGGTTTTCCGCTCCCATGTATACCATTGATTCCCAAATAGTAATTGGAACCATAACTGCAGTTTTATTCCCTTTTTCATCAAATATATATTGAACCTCTGCCTGGGCTTCCATGTACAATAATTATCCGGAGAGTAGATGAGGGTTTCTTACCCCATGAAATTATTATAGATCTACAGAATGTTAAAAGAAGAGCAAAAGCAACATTTTTTCAGGGAACGTATACGGTATTGAAATTATTATACGTGTTAAAAAAATATTTCAAGGTAATTCGAACTGATTTTTTCGACAACTATGATCTGGTGAGTCTTTCATACTGCAATTCATATTTCTATGTATATCTGATTGTGCATCAGATAGATCTTAAACCCGCTGAAAATTCTATCACCAAGGACATTCCACTGAACAAACCATCTTGACCCTTCAGAGCAATTCCCGAGGTAGTAACCGGGATCATCATGGATCCTATCTGCATGTGGCAGAGGATTTTCCTGAATTGATGATTCTGATCCATTGAATAATCAATAAACTTCTTTTTGTGTGACCCCTCATCAACAAAGAGCACATCGGTGAGCGGAAGTCCGATTACCAGATGTTCAGAGACCTGGGCAATTTCCTCAGGAATCGTCGCAGAAGTAATAATTCCTCCCATATCACTCTCAACAATCACAACTGGGTGATGAGAATGAAGTGACATGAGAAGATCTATCTGGTTTTTCAACCGTTTTTCTTCCCTCTTCCGGCTTTCAATCTCCTGACTCATAAAACGGGCATTTTCTCGCACATCAGTAATCTTCTCGTCAATAATGGTAGAGATTCCCCGTCTCAGCTCCCGAATCTCCATCTCCTGATACTTCTGTTCAGTGACATCTTTCCCATGAAGATGTATCTCATACAGAGTTTTATCTTTGAACGAAGGCAAGACTGTCCACTGTTGCCAGCGGATATCCCCATCAGGGAAAACAGCAATAATTTCTACCGAATTTGCGTCATGCCCGGGAGCCCAACGAAGATATGCTTCACGGATACGATTCATATCCTGACTTCTGATAAAGGGAAGGCCTGAAAATTCAATAATATCCTGAATCGGTTTTGCGCAATATCTTGCATATGCTACATTAGAATATTGAATCCGCTCATCTGGTTTCATGATGACAATAAACCCCTCATTCTCATACATAAGTGGTAAACCCTGAGTTAAATGGGGGGCTGAAATATCAGATCCCACAACGAATGAAGAGAGATCAGATATCTGAATCCCGACTCCGGTCATCGCATCATCATAAATGCAGGCAATCATCATGATCCGGTATATCCGGTCATCAATAATCATGGTCCGCCGGTACGGTGTTGTACCCCGAATTTCTAATAATCGCTGGATCTGAACCTGTATGTCAGGATATGACAACAGAGGGTGATTGAGGTCTTTTAGTTGAATTCCGATAAGTCCTTCTTTCTGACAGGTTAATACGGTCTCTATCGGTCCTGATATTTCTCTGATGATCCCAAGGCGGTCTATTCCAAGTGCTACTCCATCGCACATAAGAGAAAACGCATGATAGGGCACTCGCGTACATAATTGGTAGAGCCTGACTTTTCCATACGACCGAAGATCAACCTGCCCCTGTCGATGCAGGGTTGTCAGATATTTTGCCGTAATATTCCGGTTTATACAAAGAGCTGCAGATATCTCTGATATACTTCCACCGTCAGGATGCTTCGTCAGATAGGATAATATTTGAGATATCTGCAATGTACCCGACCTCTAACCCGTTATTCTCATAATCATTATTGTATTTATAATCTCACTCATGCAATGCATCAACGCACAGATAAACCGTGAGTATATGTTTACTTGAAAAGATATGAGATCTTACCGGGTCATGTCAGAATATTGAATGATGAACCGGGTAATTTGGAGATGAACTGAATGGATTTTTTGGATAATATAAAAATTGGAAGAAAACTTATCGGAGCGTTTCTGATCGTTTCGGTTATCATATCCCTTGTCGCTGTTTTCGGTTTTCTCAATATGAAAACCATCAACGATGGCATGACCAGTATGTATGTAGATCGGCTGGTTCCACTTGATAACATTGGTCATGCCGATTCTGCATTTTACCGGTTTCGGGGAGACGTCCTCTACTATATCGCAGCTCCCACCGAGCGGACGAAACTCAGATCAATCATGGAAGATCTGATCGCAGAGATCCATAGCGATATCAAAGAATACCGGGCCTCAAATCTTCTGAAGAGTGAAGAAGACGAACTTGCTAAATTTGATTCAGCGTGGGCGCAATATCAGAAACTTGCTAACCAGGCTCTTGATGATGTAGATGCCGGGAAGGAGAAGGAAGTAATCAGTTCGATCATCGATGGAGAGATCTACAAAGCCAGAACTGATGTTGTAAATGCTTTGGATGCTCTTGGTACTATCAATACTGAAGAAGCAAAACGGATCAATACCGAGGCTGATGCTACATTTGCCGCTTCAACCCTCGCAATGACCCTAATTTCGATTATAGGTGTAGTTATAGCACTCTTTATGGGAATTATTATCACCCGGAGTCTGACTACACCGCTCGCCCGGGCTGTAGAAATGTTTCAGGAGATGGGAAAGGGGCACCTCTCTGACCGGCTGAAGATGAACCGTAAAGATGAGATAGGCGTGCTGGCTCAAACTCTGGACGCATTCTCAGAAAAACTACAGACTCATCTTGTCGGTACCCTGCATAAGATCGCCCAGGGTGAGAAGGATATTGCTCTGTTGCCTGCAGCAGATGAACAGGATGAAATTTCTCCTGCCGTGAACCAGACGATCACGACTATCAACAATATCGTAGGGGAAGTCGGATACCTTATTGCTGAATCACAGGAAGGCAATCTGAAAAAGCGGGGGGATCCGACGAAATACATCGGAGCATACCGGGATATCATCGTGGGTATCAACAATATGCTTGATGCAATCGTCACTCCAATAAACGAGGCGCTCAGGGTTTCTGATCTGTTTGCTCATGCAAAGTTTACGACCCGGTTTGATGAGAATGTGGTCACCAAAGGTGATCTCATAGCCCTGAAAGAAGGACTAAACACCGTCGGGAGAGAATTATCAGTCGCGATACAGGATGTTTCTGAACAGATTGGCTCACTGACTTCGTCTGCAGAAGAAGCTGCTGCCAGTGTTGAAGAAATTACCGCAGGAGCATCTTCAGTTGCCCAGAGTTCAGCAGTAGTAAGCTATAACGCAGAAAACAGTGTCACTTCCGTAGATCAGGTTCTTACTGCGATGGAAGAGCTGACGTCATCGGTCTCGACCGTGGCCGCTAAAGTTGATGCAGTGAGCAGGCTGACCCAGGATGCAAACACGACTTCAACGAAAGGGGTTGAGCAGGCTGCAGTGGCAGAGACGGGTATCAACGCAATCAATCAATCAGTGAATGATGTCGGGACAATTATCACCGAGATTCGGGAGCAGATGAATGAGATTGGAAAGATCGTTGAGATCATCAGCAATATTGCAGACCAGACCAATCTCCTGGCACTTAATGCAGCCATTGAAGCAGCTCGTGCCGGGGATGCAGGGATGGGATTTGCGGTGGTTGCCAATGAAGTCAAGACTCTTGCTCAGGATTCACAAGGATCAGCTGAGAATATTGCAAAGATTATCAGTTCACTCCAGCGTCAGTCTGAGAAAGCGGCAACTGCTATGAATCAGGCAACCACTGAGGTAGATAAAGGGTCGGTTGCCATTACTGACACGATTCGATTCTTCAACGCGATTGCAGAGCAGATTGAAGAAATTGCAAATAATATGACCGAAGTTGCAAGCCTTTCTGAGGAAGAAGCTGCTGCGGTAGAAGAGATCACCGCAAGTGTTTCTGAAGTCAGGATAATGTCTAATGATACTGCCAGGGAAGCAGGGAACTCGGCCGCAGCCTCTGAACAATCATCTGCTGCACTGAATCAGGTGTCACAGATTATATCAGATCTCTCGGTGATTGCTACCCGGATTAATGACTCGATGTCACGGCTCAATGGATGATCTCCAGGGATTATCCCTGTTTTTACGTATCTGAAAAGAGAGAAGAGAGAATTGATAAGTGATTATGGATAAGAAAAAATTGATAAGGAGTGTTAAAAAATGGGAACATTTGCCCTTGATGAATCATCTGATACATCACCACAGAGTGATCACCAGACTGAATACCAGACCGGGAATCAGTTTGTGAGTCGGAAAGGAAAGGTTGAGGAGGGTCTTCAGTTTGTCGAGTTTATTCTCGGCAGGGAATACTTTGCCGTGAACCTGTTTCACACTCGCGAAGTACTCACCCCAAGTGAGATAACCCCGCTTCCAAGCGCACCGCCATATATTAAAGGCGTGATGGACCTTCGTGGATCGATTACTACTATTATTGATCTGAAGACACTGATGCACATCACCACCGAATCTGGTAATACTAAACGGTCACGGATCATCATTCTGGATCAACAGATATCTGAAAAACCGATTGGTATTCTGGTTGATGACGTCTATTCGGTGAGCACTCATTCATCCGCTGACATTGACCGTGAGGCTGATCACCGGACTCATAACGGCAGAAATATTATGGGTATTATCAGAAAAACGCTCAAAGAGGGTTCACAGGAGACCCATAAACTCATTCTTTGGCTTGATATACAGTCAATGATGACATCCATACAAAAGGATCTCTGAACTATCATGAGGGATGATATGCTGAAGTATTATCTCTTTTTGCGGACAGGCGATTGGGCCCGGTCAGACTATGAACCAAATGCCTGCATAACGGGGGTGATGGGTTGTGGAAAGTCTCGATATCAATCGGAAGGCGGAGTTATTGTTCTCAGTAACCCGTCATGACCTGCTTAATAAGATTGGTTGTGCTACGGTACTGATAGAACAGTACCTGGTTCTCCATTCAAAAGAGGGAGAATCTGATAGCAATCTCAAAAATGCTCTTGGGATACTGATTCAGATAGAAGATTTTCTGGCCTATATCCGTGAGTATGAAATATCCGGGGTTCAGCCGCCACAATGGATCGATCTTCATGAAGCATTAAAGTCTGCGATTGAGCGGATTCCTGCTGGAATTTACCTTTATTGCGATCTTCCACACATTCAGATCTATGCAGACACCCTCTTTGATCGGGCATTGTACAACCTTGTTGATAATGCCATATTTCATGGACGGGATATCTCTCTGCTCCGGATAATGCTGCAGGAAGATGAAAATTGCCTGATAATGTCCGTTCAGGATGATGGAATTGGAATTCCTGCCGAAGATAAAGAGAAGATATTTCAGCTCGGGTATGGATCACATACCGGATTTGGGTTATTTTTCATCAGAGAAGTATTATCGATCACCCAGATTGAAATAACCGAATGCGGGGTTCCTGGAGAAGGAGCACGGTTTGAGATACAGATTCCACCGGTGGGATGGCGGGTTAGTGAGAGACCCGCTGGTTGATACCCCTACATACTATATCATACCTTCGTATAATCAGAGAGTGAATGAAATTATCAGATATCGATCATGTGCGGATTTATACAAAAGGCATATCCAGATTAAAAAAAATAGGTACTACAAAGCCGGGGCCTGGATGATGACGAAATTTCGTATCGGAACTGATGATTTTAAGGAATTAATCGATGATGGAGGATATTTTGTCGATAAATCCCTTCTTATCCGGGATATTATCGAAGGGAATAAAGTCACCCTCATCCCCCGCCCCCGTCGGTTTGGTAAAACGCTCAACATGACCATGCTCCGGTACTTCTTCGAGCGGTCTGATGAGAGCCGGGAGTACCTCTTTGCCGACTGTGCAATTGCCGGGTTTCCTGAATATATGCAGCACCAGGGGCAATATCCTGTAATTTATATCAGCTTAAAGGATCTGAAACGTGATTCATTTGAGCACTTTATTGAAGCAGTTCTGGCTGAAATAGCAAGACTTTACCTGAGTTTTTCAGAAATTTCAGAAATATTATCTGAAGGAAGCAGGGATCGATTTCTACGCATCTGCAAAGAGGAAGCAACCACCAATGATCTGTATAGTAGTCTTAAAGAACTGATTGCATACTGCTACCAGTACTATAAAAAACCGGTCATCGTCCTGATCGACGAATATGACTCACCGATGATTGAAGCCTTTTCAAACGGTTATTATGATGAGATGGCTGCTTTCATGCGGTCCTGGCTGGGAGCCGGACTAAAACCTGAACATGGCCAGGTTCTGTACCGGGCGGTTGTGACCGGGATTCTCCGGATAGCCAAAGAGTCTATCTTTTCAGATTTAAACAACCTTGATGTGGCAAGCCCGCTGATGATCGGCCCGTTTGCAGATAAATTCGGGTTTACCGAGCCTGAAGTGGATCTCATTCTTACCGCATTCCATGCAGAAGATCATGCAAATACTATCCGTGACTGGTATAATGGGTACTCGTTCGGAGGACATACTATCTACAACCCCTGGTCGCTGATCAGCTACATCCAGGCGATTCCAAACCCCCCTGGTCCGAAATGGCTGAATACCTCATCAAACGCCTTGGTATACGAGGAACTTGCAGCAGGCGGACTGGAGATAAAACGTGACCTTGAACTTCTGCTTTCTGGTGAAGAGTTACGATACCCGCTCTCTGAGAACATCACATTCGGTGATATCGGGAGAAATCCTGCAAATATCTGGAGTTTACTCTATTATTCCGGATACCTGAAGGCAGAAGAACCACAATCAGATATCCGGGGCCGATTAGCATACCGGATTAGTATCCCGAATCGTGAGATCAGTAATGCCTATGAGCATTTTATCGAATCACTGTACTTAAAAACCGATGCAGGGCTTGATAGACTCCTGAAATGCTTCCTTGGAGAGAGGCCGGTAAGTCAGATTGAACCAGTTCTTCAGGATCTGACCCTTGGCCTCGTGAGCATGTATGATCTTGCAAAACTTCCTGAAGCGGTATTTCATGCCTTTGTCCTTGGTCTTCTTGCCAACCTTCGCACGGTCTATGAGATCCGGTCAAATGCTGAGGCTGGGTATGGCAGGGCAGATATTCTCATGATCCCACGGACCAGGGAGTACCCGGCAGCATATATTATCGAGTTTAAAACGGCTGATGCTCAGCAGAAGAGAGACGTACCATCTAATGCCCTGGCCCAGATCGCAAACAAGGAGTATGAGGTTGCATTGGCCAATGCTGGAGTTTCTCGTGAGCGAATAAAACGACTTGGAATTGTCCTGCAGGGAAAAAGGATAGAGGTGCAGACCGGATGAAATAGTACATTCATCTGGCAATATGATAATTACATGAATCGTTATTTGCAGTCTCTTTATGAAAAGACATATCCAGATTAAAAAAAATAGGTACTATTAAGCCGGGGCCTGGATGATGCAGAAATTTCGTATCGGAACTGATGATTTTAAAAAGTTAAGAGATGATGGAGGATACTTCGTCGATAAAACTCTTTTCATTAAAGAAATAATTGATGGAAATGATGTAACTCTCATCCCCCGCCCCCGCCGGTTTGGCAAAACGCTCAACATGACCATGCTCCGGTACTTCTTCGAGCGGTCTGATGAGAGCCGGGAGTATCTCTTTGTCGACTGTGCAATTGCAGATCTCCCGGAATATATGCAGCACCA
>Ga0351903_1144_pt1 | contig 15442 bp, 12 predicted proteins | sample BONcelHT113001D6_FD_206874 | JGI IMG/M metagenome (GOLD analysis project Ga0351903, IMG submission 206874) | Enriched cells from coal bed in the Powder River Basin, Montana, United States - BONCAT cells T11 rep1 HSBNCT.T11.300.1.D6 ... | reverse complement strand
TGTTGGCGCTTTGGCTTATACTTTTTCAGATACTTTCTGGTTTTCGGCAGTTGAAGGCGAAGTTTATGCTTTCTCATCATTAATGACCGCCATTGTTTTCTGGGCCATTCTGAAATGGGAAAACGTAGCCGACGAGCCCTATTCAAATCACTGGCTGATTTTTATATCGTATATCATGGGTCTTTCAATAGGTGTTCACTTATTGAATTTGCTCGCTATACCGGCAATTGTCTTTGTTTACTATTTCAAGAAATTCGAAGTAACCCGTAAAGGGATTTTAGTAGCCCTGGGCGTTTCGGTCATTATTCTGGGAGCAATTATGTACGGTATTATTCCAGGAGTGGTTACTATTGGTTCGTGGTTCGAACTGTTGTTTGTAAATTCCTTTGGATTACCGTTTCACTCAGGACTTATATTTTATGTGGCACTGATAATTGCTGCCGTGGTTTACGGAATATGGTACACCACTAAAAAGCAATTGGTAATCTGGAACACGATAATTGTTGGCGTTACTGTAATTTTAATCGGTTATTCTTCATTTGCGCTCATTATCATCCGTTCATCTGCACAACCGCCCATGGACCAAAACAGTCCTGACAACGCATTTTCGCTGCTGAGTTATCTGAACCGCGAGCAATATGGAGACCGGCCGCTGTTTTATGGCCATTTTTATAATTCTCCGCTTGATCCCAAGCAGCGTTATCTTCAGGGAAAAGCAGTTTACACGCCTGTTGATGACAAATATGTTGTTACCAACCATCGGGTAATTCCAAATTACGACGACAAATTCAACATGCTTTTCCCACGAATGTGGAGTACAATGGAATCTTTTCATGCCGATGATTACGTTGAATGGGGAAAAGTAAAGGGCAAACGCATTCAGCATAAAAACGAACAGGGTGAAAACGAAATCATTGTAAAACCAACGTTTACCGAGAACATGCGTTTTTTTATAAGGTATCATGTAAATCACATGTACTGGCGCTATTTTATGTGGAATTTTGTAGGCCGGCAAAATGATATTCAAAGTCATGGAAGCATAATACATGGAAACTGGATTAGCGGAATTAAATTTATTGATAATGCAATGTTGGGCGATCAGGACAATTTACCTTCCAGCCTCGCAAACAACAAGGCAAAAAACAGCTACTATTTTCTCCCGCTTATCCTCGGATTGCTTGGTATATTTTTTCAGTACATCAAAGGAGCCGAAGGGAAAAAGGGCATTTGGGTGGTCTTCCTTTTGTTTTTTATGACCGGGCTTGCAATCGTAATTTACCTGAACCAATATCCGCATCAGCCGCGTGAGCGCGATTACGCTTATGCCGGATCGTTTTATGCATTTGCCATTTGGATTGGGCTCGGTGTTCTTGCCATTGCAGAAGGTTTGAGAAAGTTTCTGCCCGAAACCGTTTCAGCGGGAATTGCCGGAATACTGACCCTTGTGCTTGTTCCCGGTATTATGGCAGCCGAAAACTGGGACGACCACGACCGCTCGAACCGTTACACAGCGCGTGATTTTGGCGCCAACTACCTGAAAACCTGTGCGCCAAACGGTATCATTTTCACCAATGGCGATAACGATACTTTCCCACTCTGGTACAATCAGGACGTTGAAGGTGTGCGCACCGATGTTCGTGTTTGCAACCTGAGTTATTTGCAAACCGACTGGTACATCAATCAAATGCGTCGGAAAGCCTACGAGTCGGATCCCATGCCATTTTCGATGACTTCCGAAAAATACATTCAGGGAACCCGCGATGTGGTTTACCTGATGAACAACCCCCGGATTGCACGGCAGACCATTGGTTTGAAAGAAGCCGTTGATTTTGTTGCCGATGACAATCCTGCAACCAAGTTGCAACAAGCTGACAATGCGGCTTACATTCCAAAGAAAATACTGAGTTTTAAAATTGATAAAGAAGCAGTTATCAGAAATAAAGTGGTCCGTCCGCAGGATTACGATAAAATTGTTGATACAATTACCATCGATTTATCCAACCGGAGTTATCTCTCGAAGGATGAAATGATGATACTGGATTTGCTCGCAACAAATAACTGGGAACGCCCAATTTACTGGGCTATTACCGTTGGCCGGAATAAATACATGAACCTTGAAAATTATTTTCAGGTTGAAGGATTTGCTTACCGTTTGGTGCCAATTAAAACCGAGAGTCAGCCCGACCGTTTGATGTTTGGCAACGTAGCCTCAGACATTATGTACGACAATATCATGAATAAATTCAAGTGGGGGAATATGAATGACCCCAAAGTTTATATTGATGAAAATAACATGCGGATGATGACCAACGTAACCAACAGTTTTAACCGGTTGGCAACCACTTTAATCGACGAAGGGAAAAAAGATTCGGCCATCGCGGTCATCGATCGCTGTCTGGAACTGATACCATTAAATATTGCTCCTCCCGGCTATTTTACAATTGAACTGGCCGGCAATTATTTCAGGGCTGGCGAAACCGAAAAAGGGAAACAGGTTCTGGAACAGGTATTCAATTCATTCAACGACGATTTGAGTTATTACTTCTCGTTGGACCGTAAATTTATTGCAAGCAAAAGCGTGAACGAAGAGATTCAGCGCACCATTTTCTTCCTTCAGATTATTGAAAGAACTGCACGTAGTAACAATCAAACCGAACTGGCCCAAAAGGTAGGCGATGCAATGCAAAACTATTTCTCAAAATTCAATTCAATTTAAAATCGAAAAAGGAGAAAAAAATGAATATTCTGATTATCGGTTCTGGTGGCCGCGAACATGCAATGGGTTGGAAAATTAAACAAAGCAGCAAAGTTGATCAGTTGTTTTTTGCCCCCGGAAATGCAGGCACCTCGCAAATTGGCGTCAACCTTGACACAAGTGTCACCGATTTTCAGAAAATAAAAACTTTGGCGCTGCAAAACAAAATCGACTTAATGCTAATTGGCCCTGAAGTTCCGTTGGTTGAAGGGTTGCACGATTTTTTTGCATCCGATACCGAATTAAAATCAGTTAAAGTTGTTGGCCCCAAAAAAGAAGGGGCACAGTTGGAAGGAAGTAAGGATTTTTCCAAAGATTTCATGATGCGGCACAACATTCCCACTGCCCGGTATTTAACGGTTACAAGTGAAAATACAGATGAGGGAATTGCGTTTCTTCAAACTTTAAAATCGCCTTATGTTTTAAAGGCTGATGGTTTGGCTGCCGGGAAAGGAGTTTTGATTATCGAATCGCTGGAAGAGACTACAAAATCACTGAAAGTTATGCTTGACGGTCAATTTGGCGATGCCAGCCGGAAAGTTGTAATCGAAGAATTTTTAAGTGGAATTGAGGTTTCTGTTTTTGTTATTACCGACGGGAAAAGTTACAAAATACTCCCCGAAGCCAAAGACTATAAACGCATTGGCGAAGGCGACACCGGGCTGAACACAGGTGGAATGGGAGCTATTTCACCGGTTTTGTTTGCCAATGCCGAATTTATGGAAAAGGTGGAAAAACGAATCATTCAGCCCACCATTTCAGGACTGCAAAAAGACAACATTGAATACTGTGGTTTTATATTTTTCGGGTTAATCAGCGTAAATAAAGAACCCTTTGTTATTGAGTATAACGCCAGAATGGGCGACCCGGAAACGGAAGCGGTAATGTTGCGCATAAAATCCGATTTTGTTGATTTGCTCGAAGGCGCCGCAACAGGCACGCTCGAAAATAAAACCATTGAAATCGACAAACGTTCTGCCGTTGCGGTAATGCTGGTTTCGGGCGGATACCCCGGAAACTATGAGAATGGGAAAGTAATTTCAGGAATTGAAAGTGTGACAAACAGTATTGTTTTTCATGCCGGAACAAAAACTGATAACGGCAACATTGTAACCGCCGGTGGGAGAGTGGTTGCAGTAAGTTCGTACGGAGCAGATATGAAAAGCGCGTTGGAAACTTCGTATGAAAATGCCAAAATCATACAATTCGATAAAAAGTATTACCGGAAAGATTTAGGATTCGACCTGTAAAAAAATGATTTTACGATTATTAAAATCCAGCAATCCATTTATTTATATCCTTTTTCTGCTAGTCGGAATCTTATTCTGGACGAGTAGTTTACTACAACCCATACCATACATTTTTTTTGATGGCGAAAACGATAGTATATTCTATTCCCCAATTTATAAAATTACTGCCAAATTGCCCCTTTTGCAAGTTGTTCTTTCGTTAATTATTGTTCTGTTTCTGGCATTTTTGGTTCAGCAAATCACCAGCAGGTACGCACTCATCAAAGCACGGACAAAACTTTCAATTGCTGTTTACATTATTATAATTGGTGGTTTTACAACTATGCATACGCTGCACCCGGTTTTTTTCGGGGCCATTTTCATGCTCTTTGGTATTAACAGTTTGTTTTCTATTTTCAATAATCCTAAACCACAAACCGATATTTTTAACGCCGGACTTTTTATCGCCCTCGGAACTCTCTTCTATTTTAACCTGATTGTGATTCTGCCCGCGTTTTTTATTGCCATTTCAGTTTTGCGCCGCGAGAGGAAGTGGCGCGAATTTCTGATTCTGATTATCGGCTTTATTATTCCTTCCATGTTTGCGTTAAGTTATGCTTTTGTTACCGACCAACTAAACGAAGTTTTTATCACTTTTCAGAAAAACATATTTACGCCGGTAAACTATTTTAAAAACAACATACCATTACAGGGATATCTGATTTTACTGGTTTTACTTACCATAATTGGCAGTGCTAAAATAATACAGCAATACGATTCAATGAAAGTAAGCACACGTAAATATTACCTTGTTCTGTTTTTTATTTTTATTTTTTCGATTATCAGTTTTGTATTTATTCCGGCCACTTCACTCGAAATGCTTGTTATTTCAGCGCTGCCGGTAACTTTTCTGGTATCAAATCTCTTTACAACAATTAAGTCGGGTTTCTGGCGGGAACTGCTGTTTATACTGCTTACAGGAGCTGCAATATTTATGCAAATTGCCGGCAGGATATCCGGGTGAAAACGAACTCAATCAGTATATTCAAAACAATTAGGTAATTTTGCCCCAATAATTCAAGTAATATCAATGGCACTTATTTTAAATATCGAAACATCAACCGAAGTTTGTTCGGTTACACTTGCTGAAAACGGAAATCTTGTTGTATTGAAAGAAAGCAGCGAGGGGTTTAACCATTCAAAATCCTTGACGGTTTTTATTGAGGAAATTTTCAAAGACAATAATTTAAAAATTAATACGCTTGATGCAGTGGCCGTGAGCAAGGGACCCGGTTCGTACACCGGTTTGCGCATTGGTGTTTCGGTGGCCAAAGGTTTGTGTTATGGTTTGAATATCCCGCTTATTTCGGTTTGTTCGCTCGAAATGATGGCAGTTCATACTGCTCTTAACCTGGAAAAATATGTGTCAGAGAGAAATTCTTTGCCATTTCTTTTTTGCCCGATGATTGACGCCCGCCGTATGGAAGTTTATACAGCGCTTTACAATACCGGTGGAAAAGAAATCAGGACTGTGACTGCCGAAATTATCGACGAAAATTTTCTTTCCGAATTATTTGATACGCATCAAATACTCATTTTTGGCAATGGTGCCGGGAAATGCAAAGGCCTTGTAAATCACAAAAATGCCATTTTTGCAGGGCCGTCCGAAACCTCGGCACAGTTTATGCAAGCCATTTCAGAAGTAAAATTTAAAAAACAGGAATTTGAAGATGTTGCCTATTTCGAACCGTTTTACCTTAAAAACTTCGTGGCAACCATTCCGAAAGATAAAATTCTGAAATGAAACAAATTATTGGCATATTGCTCTTTATTTTTCTGCTGACACAAAGTGTTTCAGCAAAAAGGGAGAAAATATTGTATGATTTTAAATTCGGTTTTGCAAAAGGTGGCGAGGCTATCCTTACTATTACCGATACTGTTTTTAACGGAATACCTGCCATTCATTACTACATGGATGGGCGAACTACCGGGCTAACCGATAAATTATTCGGGGTAAACGACATTTACGAAACCATTGTTGACGCCAAAACAATGCTGCCATTGAAGTCAATCAGAAATATTAAGGAAGGCAAGTATCAGTGGTATAACGAAACCTGGTTTTATCACGATATCAACTCGTTATACAGCAATAAAACCGGTCGGATAGCGATGCCTGATAATATGGTCGATATGGTTTCGGTTTTTTTCTATTTCATAAAACACCATCTTTTTACTAAAATTGAGCCGGGCACTATTGTTACGTTTCCTACGTATCACGGAGATAAAATTTCAAATGTTTCGATTAAATACGTTGGCGAAAGTGAGGTAAAAACTGATTTAGGAGAAATTAAATCCTTAGTGCTAGTTGCATCGGTTGACAAGGGAAAATTACTTAACCGATCTGACGGTGTCAGGTTTTTTATCTCAAAAGATAAAAAAGTTCCTGTTTTAATGGAATTCGATATGAAACTGGGCCAGTTAAAAGCTGTACTCAGAAGTTATAAAATCAATAATGTTGAGCAGGTTACGAAGTAAAAGAGCTAATTTTTCAATCAAAAAATTTGCTGATATGGTTGATTTCTAACTGTTTTATTTACTTTTGCGCCGTAAATAACAAGAAAAATAAAATTCATGGCTTCAACATCAGATTTCAGAAACGGATTGTTTTTCATTTTTAAAGGCGAAATTCATACCATCGTAAGTTTCCTGCATGTAAAACCCGGTAAAGGCCCGGCTTTTGTGCGCACCAAACTCAGGAATATCAAAACAGGCAGAATCATAGAAAACACATTTAACTCGGGTGTAAAAGTAGAAGACGTTCGTGTTGAACGTCGCCAGTACCAGTATCTTTACAAAGATGATGCAGGACTGAATGTGATGAACACCCAAACCTATGAACAAATCTCAATTCCGGAATCGATGATTGAAAATGCTGACCTGATGAAGGAAGGACAAATCATCGAAATTCAGTTTCATGCTGATGAAGAAATACCGTTAACTGCTGAAATGCCCCCTGTTGTTGAACTCCAGGTAACTTCAACTATCGCGGGCGAAAAAGGAAATACAGCCAGTTCGAATGCTTTAAAACCGGCAACTGTTGAAACCGGGGCCGAACTGATGGTGCCGATGTTTATCAACGAAGGCGATATCATCAAAGTAAGCACGGTTGACAGAAGCTATAACGAGCGGGTTAGACAATAAAAAAAAGGAATATCAATCCGGGCTGGTTTCAGTCCGGATTTTTTCTGCCTGAATTTGATTTCCCGAATAAATATCAATTGCCACAATCATTGCAGTAAATCCCCAAAACGGCACCGAAAGTTTATCGGTATCGAGGAAATTATTCAGAAATCCATGGATATAATAGGTAACTAACCCAATAAAAGCAGCCAGTACAATTGATTTCAAACGTTTATCGGATAACCGCATGTAAGTGTGAACGGCTGTGTAAATAACCACCCCGATAATCAGCAAAAAAGTGAGTAACCCCAAAACTCCCGACTCTGAAAGCGGCCCGAGATATTCGCTGTGGGCATTTCCGCCGTCGGCTGAGTTGGTACTTATAATGGTACGGTTGGCGTTTAACTGAAACGGTGCATATTGAAACATATAAGTTCCGGGCCCGTAACCAAAAAACGGTTTTTGCTGAAACATTTGAATAGCGCAATTCCAGCGGTTGAGGCGTTCCAGATTCGAAGCATCGCTGGTAATATTTGTCATCGAGGAAAGATGTGTTTTAAAATCAGCCGATGATTGTTCCGAATTCTTCTCGAGACTCATAAAGATTTGATCCTGAAATGTAAAAAACAAGATCAGGACAGTTACAGATGTGATAAACAACGGTTTAAATCTGATTTTCAGCTTAACAATGCCATATACAACAATTGCAACTATCATGCTTAGCCAGGCTGCACGGGTGTACGATAATACAAAACCAACCAGCAGGATAACCAACCCAATAACAGAAAAAATCTTTACTTTACGCGATACAAAACCCCCAAACGAAAACATGGCCATAAAAGGCAGATACATTGCCAGCGCTGCGCCATACGATGTATGATCTTTATAAAAAGGTGAACATACAAAATTTGCTACCTGTTTGTTCCAGATTCCATAGCCTGTATGGCGGTTAAGTGTGTAAAAAATCACAATCACCAACGAAATTACATACAGTCCTACATATTTTTCGATATTTTTTCCTTCAGAAAACATTTTTGCAGTTAAAAAATATAAACCAACCACAAACCATATTCTTGCCAGCAAAAACTTAATTGAAACGATGGGCATTGTGCTTGTGAGGGCAGTTAAAAAAATCCAGAGTAAATTAATATAAATGGCCAGTGAAACCGGATGGGTAAGGATTTTTTTGTCGAATTCCCGTTCATGAATCAGTTTCAACAGAAAAACAATCAGTAATCCCACCAGTAGCGGTTCGGTGGGTAAAAACATATCAAAGCCAAAACCCGGCATAATTCTCGACAGAGTAAGTGAAAGTGGAGCAAACAGTACAATGAGGTAAATAATTTTATCGAAAGAAAAAATAACCACAAAAAGCAAGGCAAGAATAAATGGAAGCGCATTTACAACCATCATATCTTTTTTCACCATAAAAAAAACGTTCAATAAAATAAAACTTATTGAAATGAGATAAAAGAGGTAAAATTTTATGGATGCCTTTTGTAACAACGGTTTTAGCTAATCTTCTTTACGGTAATCAATGACAAGAAATACAAGCAACGCCATAAATACTGCTGAGAACGCTGAAAAAACAACAATCAGCCAGCGCACCGGGTACGACTTTTTATCGGCTGGAAATGGATGTTCAACTACATGGCTGTAAGTAATATTTTTTTCGTATTCGCTTAGGTTTAACTCGTAAACTTCCTTGATTTTAACGATATCCTCAAGTACGCTGTTAAAAGACACTTCCAGTTTCTGGGCTTCTGCGCCTTTTTCGATTATATTCTGATACAATGTTTTAACCTTGTTAATATCATCCTGGGAGGCGCTTCCCTTGCCTTCAACCAGCGCTTTAATATAACCCCTGACAATTTCGGGCGATTGAACGTAAACGCCAACCACGCCCGACTCTTTCCTCATGCTGTTTATAAGACTAATCAGCGAGTCGGCCTCGGCATATTTTCTGTCAAGCTGTTTTTTTGAAATCTGCACCAGTTCCCAGTTTTTTGCCCTGTACATATCGCCTACTGACTGATTATAAAAGTGGATTAACGAATCGCACATATCGCTTGCTATTTGCGGATCATAAGCCATTACTTTTATTTCAACAGTTTCGTTCTGTGTTTTTGCAGTTTTTATATTTTTATTATAAATATCAAAGGTATAAGTCAGGTAAAATGGATCGTCCTTGCTTACATTGAAAATATCTGTTGATTTAAAAGCGTCGAACATTTTAAATTTCACAGTGTTCGAATTAATAATCTCGAGCATCTGCTCAGTTTTCGATTCTTCGCTCATTTCACCCAGGTTAGTTGGGTATATTTTGGCTGTGGATCTAAATTTTGGTTTAATAAAAGTTGGTCCCGAAAAAATTGCCCCCAACAATATGGCAATTACACCAACGATGAGGAAATGAATTTTGCGCTTCCAGATTAAATTCAGGATTCGCTGGTTGTCAAAAAAATTTTCCATGTTTAATTGAACGTTTTAAAACTGGTTTTAGTATGATTTATTGTGTTGAATTTTATAAGATTATCCGGCAATAATTAGGGAGTAATTTTTCTTTCCTTTTTGTGCCAGAATGTATTTATTGCTGATTAAAAAAGAGTTGTCGATAACCAAATCTGCATCCGAAATTTTCTCTTTGTTAATGCTCAGCCCATTCCCCTGAATGGTTCTGCGCAATTCACCTTTCGATTCAAAAACTGTGGTTTTACCAGCCAGCAATTCAACCACATTAATGCCTCCATCGATTTCGGATTTTGCAATGTTGAACTGCGGAACCCCTTCGAAAACAGCAAGAAAAGTTTTTTCGTCAAGATTTTTCAACTCGTCGGCAGTACCTTTCCCAAACAGAATTTCGGAGGCTGAAACTGCCATTTCATAATCTTTCCGAGAATGAACCATTACTGTAATTTCCTCGGCCAGTTTTTTCTGAAGAGTTCGTAAATGCGGAGCTTCACGATGTTGCTCAATTAAAGCAGCGATTTCATCCCTCGATAAAAGTGTAAATATTTTAATGTATCGTTCTGCGTCTTCATCGGAAGTATTTAACCAGAACTGGAAAAATTTATAGGGTGAAGTGCGATCTGGATCGAGCCAAACATTTCCCTCCTCTGTTTTCCCGAATTTGGTACCGTCGGCTTTTTTAATCAGCGGACAGGTTAACGCGAAAGCTTCACCTCCTGCTTTTCTGCGGATTAATTCAGTTCCCGTGGTAATATTTCCCCACTGGTCGGAACCGCCCATTTGCAGTTTGCAGTTTTTTGTTTCGTATAAATGAAGGAAGTCCGTTCCCTGCACCAACTGGTAAGTAAATTCGGTAAACGACATTCCGGCTGCCCCACTTTCAGGGTCGAGCCGTTTTTTTACCGAATCTTTGGCCATCATGTAATTTACGGTAATGTGTTTCCCGATATCGCGGATAAATTCAAGGAAACCATATTCTATCATCCAGTCGTAGTTGTTTACCATTTCGGCGGCATTGGGCTCATCCGACTCAAAATCGAGGAATTTGGCCAACTGTTTTTTAAGGCATTCCTGGTTATGGCGCAAAGTGGGCTCATCGAGCAGGTTGCGTTCCTGCGATTTTCCCGATGGATCGCCAATCATGCCGGTGGCGCCGCCTACAAGTGCAATTGGTTTATGCCCCGAAACCTGAAAGTGCTTTAACAACATCACTCCCACCAAATGACCAATATGCAATGAATCAGCAGTTGGATCGATTCCAAGATAAGCCGTCGTAAGTTCTTTTTTTAGCTGTTCTTCCAAACCGGGCATCATATCGTGAATCATCCCGCGCCAGGTTAGTTCTTCAATAAAATTCATGAAAACCTTTTTAAAAAATTTGCGCAAAGATATAAAATGATGATAGTTATTCAGTTTTCAGAAAATAAAAAACAGTTATTTGGATGTTATGAATTTGTAATAATACTTATGCGGTTAAAATATCTTTTAATTTGCCGGGTTTTTGGTTATCGTTCCAAATATCAATAAACGGGAAGATAGATGGAGCAATATTCCGTATGGGCTCATACATTCTCGATTTTTCCTTTGCATTTTTTGGAATGATCTGAACGTCGTTATCAATTTTGTCGAAAACCATCAGCACAATACTCAGGAAAAGCACCGAACGCAAAAATCCAAAAACCAGACCGCCCAGTTTATTGGTGATTCCCAGTAATCCCGAATCGACCATTTTACTTATAACGTTTCCCACAATATGCACAAGTATTACAATAACAATAAAAGTAACGATGAATGAAATGATGTTCAAATAATCAGATTCAAGTTTAAAATACCTGATTAACAAATCAGTGGTTATGTCTGATGAATGAATTGCTCCCCAAATGCCAAATATTAAGGCTGCAAGTGAAACCACTTCGGCAATCAGGCCATTCTTAAATCCCCCGATTGCAGATAAAATCAGTATTATGCCCAAAATGATATCGATGTAATTCATGGTAAGTTTCAGTTTAATAATTTGTAAAAATTCGATTTTCAGCCAAATTATCAAAAATACTTTTTAAAAATGTCTGAAAAATCGGCAAACCACAGCATTCGTATTGCTTAACGGAAAAAATAGCCGGATAAATACAGATAAATTAAATTTGTTAATTGGAAAGCATTTCAACTTGTTTGAATACCCTGAAGAAATTTCCACCCCAGACTTTGCTGATTTCGTTCTCAGAATATCCACGTTTGAGCATTTCTGCCGTAATATTAGGGAATTCGCTCACATCGGCGCAACCGTCAACACCTCCGCCGCCATCGAAATCGCTGCCAATGCCAACGTAATCAATTCCAACAAGGTTTTTCACATAATCAATGTGGTCAACACAGTCGGCTACCGTGGGCAGTGCGTTTGGATAATTTTCGCGCAGACTGCGCCATTCTTCCCTCAGTTTCTTTTTTTCATCGTCGGTCATCGACTCGTAACGGGTTTCGTAAATGTGGTTCAGTTCTTTCTCTTTTTTATAACGAACCGTTGTTACATCGGGGTTTTTAATATAAACATCGAGTAAGCAAATCTGAATAACCCCTCCATTCTTAGCCAGTGTTTTAATCATATCATCAGTCATGTTGCGGTTGTGACGGGCAATTGCCCGAACACTTGAATGAGATGCAATCACGGGCGCTTTGCTCAGTTGTATCACATCGTAAAAAGCCTTATCAGAAATGTGCGATACATCAATCATCATTCCCAGATGGTTCATTTCAGCCACCACTTCTTTGCCAAAATCACTCAACCCGTTATGTTCCGGTCCTTTTTTGTCAGTCGAAGAATCGCAAATGTCGTTGTTTGAGGAGTGGCACAGGGTAATGTAGCGTACCCCGCGATTGTAAAATTCCTTTACACGTTTAATATCAGTTCCCAATGGAAAACCATTTTCCATCCCGATGTAGATAGCGCGTTTTCCCTGTTTTTCCAAACGCGTAGCATCTGCCGGTGTTAAAGCTACTTCAGCCATTTCGTTGTATTTATTGCAGGCTTCGTAAGTGGCGTCAATCATTTGGTTGGCCATTTTGTATGCATTTTCAGTGTTTTCGGGAGTCCGTTCGCGCTGACCGGTAAATGCAGCAAAAAACATGGCATCCAAACCGCCTTCCTTCATTCTCGGAAAATCGACCCGGCTTTGTGGCGGGCTATTCCTGATTCCAACATCGAAATTATCGTCCAACATGGCCATTGGTGTATCGCAATGGGTATCGACGGTTAATATTTTATCGTGGATTTCTCTTACTTTTTTTTCTGAGACCTTTTCTTCAGCGTGATTTGTTATGTTGATCGAAAACAATACAAGCAATACCATTATCAGTTTCTGCATTTGTTTCTTTTTCTGTTTAAATGACTTTTAAAATTCTATTAATAACGGTTTTTTATCTTCCCTCCTCATTCAGGAGGTTTGTATTCCACTTTAAATACTTTAAAATCAGGTATAGCAAAGATGTCAGAATGCAGATTCCAATAAGGTAATAATTGAAATCAGTCCTGCCATTAATTAACTCACCTGTAATATCTAGAAATGTAAAAAGCAGAAAGATGGCAGCAAAGCCGTTTTTTTCTTTTTTAAGTATCTTTTTCCAGGAGAAAGGCAGGTTTGGTTTTTTATAATTCTTAAAACTGGGAATAAACGCTGGAACATTTTTTGCCCAATCGGTATAAATTTTGCCAAATATTTTTTTCAGAAATTGCTCCTCTGCATACATAATACGCTCGTAATAAACCCAATAGAAAAGACAAAAAGCAATTATAAACCAGAAATTACCGGTTAATAATGTCGGGCCTAACCACATAAAAAAGTTGCCCAGGTATAAAGGGTGTCTAACGGCGCTGTACATTCCGGTTGTATTCAAAGTATCGGCGATTTGTTTTGAAGCATTTCGACCTGAAGTGTTGACAGGTGTATGTCCTACCGTAATTATTCGAATGTATAACCCAAAGAGGCTGACGACAATACAAAATACCTCAAAAATATTTTCGTACGGTGTTTCTTTAATAAAAGAAACCTCAGGATTGAATTCTGAGTAAATTATCAAACCTGCTCCGATAACCAGTACCGCAAGTGGTACATAACTTCTGTATTTAAAAAGCCAGTTCCCCTGATTTTTAAGTTCTCTTCTTAATGCCATGTTATTAAAGGTGTTATTTTGATTTTTTGCTGAATGCGAAATTATTATAATTCTTTTAAAATATTACAACTTTATTTCGCCATCAAAATTATAAAGAACCGAGAACCGGAATGTGTTGTAGTGATAATCATGCAAGCCGGCCTGGTATTCAAGTTTATAGTCAAATCTTTTCCCCGATCTCATTATCCTTGAGCGAATTATCAACGGGTCGTTGTCGCCTCTTATATTCATATACCGGTAAGCATCGTATGCATTGTATCCTGCGATTTCGTTTTGCCAAGAGAAGTTTTTTCTTTTCAGGCTTAATCCAAACTCGTATAATCCCCCTTCATCCTGTGCCATTTCCACTTTATTGGTTTGCCAAACATAAAATCCACCCATCAATGCCAACCTCATTTCATCAATAAATCCCCTTTTGGGGAACAATGATTTCCCAAAAGCAATGTAATAATATTCTGCGCCTCCCTCGGTATATCTTCCTTGCACAGCCCCACCTGTCGTGGTTTTATGGCTATAATTGATTCCGATATCAGGCCAGTGCTTCTTTCCTTTAATCAGTTGCAAATAAGTGCTTATCCACAAATCACCAGCCTGAGTTATCCAGCCGGTATCATCATAATAAATTTGCCGTTCATCCCGCACCGAATTGTCGGTTTGAAAAGTTTCGGTTGGAACACCCCAAACATGCACAACCACCCGCCGGGGCACAACAGCCCAGTATAAACTGATATATGAATTGATGGCCTTGTCGCCTTCCATAAAATGTGCATGAACTCCTGTTTCAATGTTCGACATACTGTCGAGCAATGCATAATCCATAAATGGCACCGGTAGTGAATTTGGTCCCAGTTTGGCCGGGGCAATCTGCAACCATTTATTAATGTGGCCACTCCCAAAATCAAACCAGTCGCCGGTTGGGCGCGATTGTCCGAATCCCGAAAAAACAACAAAAATAAAAAACAGTGAAACTGAAATTCGCATCGAAAAAATTTAAGGGTTCAATAATACAAAAATGTTGAATTTTTTTGGTCAATTAGCAGATACTAACTTCACCAAAGTTCGAAAACTTTGGTAAAGTTTAAATCCAAACAGTTTTTTTAACCCGTATTTTGCATGAGTAAAATGAATATCGTTATTTTGACCATAACAATATTAAAAATGAAGTTGTATTGAAACAGAAACTCAAATTAAGAAAATGGATGATTTTGCCGGTTTTGGCTCTTGTTACATTTGGGCTGACAAAACTTGCGTACCGTTTCCCGGCGGTAACCGAAAAATTGTATTCGCAAAAATTCTATCCCCTTGTTGCCAAAATAATTTCACCGGTAAGCAGCAGCATTCCTGTTTCGCTCGACGATTTGTTTTACATTTTACTGATTATCGCATTTCTTGCTTTAATTATTCTGTTGATTTTCAGAAAGATTTCTCTGAAACTATCAGGTAAAATCATTTTGAATTTGCTGTCTGCAACGTACATTCTTTTTTATGTTTTATGGGGATTCAACTACTTCCGCAATGATTTGTACCAGCGGTTAAACCTGGCCAAACATGAACCCAACAACAAAGCTTTTGTGGCGCAACTCAAAAAGATTGTTGATGATACCAACAAATCATGGACTTCTTTCGAAAAGTGGGATAAAAACAA
>Ga0351903_1137_pt1 | contig 15841 bp, 18 predicted proteins | sample BONcelHT113001D6_FD_206874 | JGI IMG/M metagenome (GOLD analysis project Ga0351903, IMG submission 206874) | Enriched cells from coal bed in the Powder River Basin, Montana, United States - BONCAT cells T11 rep1 HSBNCT.T11.300.1.D6 ... | reverse complement strand
CAATGTTCAAGTTAAGGAGGGACAGTCATCCCTGTCAAGTGAGAATATTGTCAAATTAGATCCTAATGTTATTATTCTGACACCCAATATTGTTCTCACTGAACCTGATCTCATCTATTCTGACGCTTATAGTTCACTGAAAGATATCGATGCGATTAAAAACAAACAGGTAGGTTCACTGGGAAAACTTACCTTGGGAGGAGATTTTAAATTAAATGCTCCAGTTATTCTCTTAATATCCGCGAAAACGGCATATCCGGAAGAATTTTCTGATTTAAATGTGTATGACTGGCTTAAGAGCCATTACAAGGAGTTATATGGACTGACAGATACTGAAGCAGCAGAATTGGCGAGGATTCAACACATCGATTGGATGGAAGATAAAAAATTTTAATTTTTTCTGTTAGCTTGGGAAAGGATTGTGTTGGTTATCTTTCGCTCGGCAATGAAGGCAGAGAGGAGGAGGGCATCATCCTGAGTAATATGGTCTTTGAGAATTGCTCGAGAAAGAACCCTGTCCGAATAATCTTTATTAATGCAATGAAACCTGTCGTTGTCAGACAGTAAGAGGAGGGCGTGATCAGGCATCTGACCAGAAGAAAAAGAATATCAGATATTTCAGGAAAGATGCGATAACCGGACATAAGAACAGCATGTTAGATACGAATTTCACCAAACCATTCAAGGTACTCGCCGAACCATAGAATCCGGTGCGGCGTTCGTATGCCAGGATAATATCCTCTGATACACTCTTGGGTTCTGCTATGGAAGTCATGGAATCACTACTGGAAAAAGTCCATATCACAGTTCTGACCGGATATATAAAAAAGTAGTGATGAAATCAGAAAGGCTATAAGGGTGCAAGGATTAGGGTGATTATAGCTTGGATGGCTATTGCAGTCAGATTAACATAAATGAGGACAATGGAAGACCCAGAGATGAGGATAAAGAGGATTGCAATTTATAGAAATTAACAGTCGAAATTTTTTTATATTCCTAAAACAAGGCAAATATCATGCCAGTAGATAATAATGAATTTTTTAAAAATATGTTTGAAGAAAAAAAGATGTACATCGCTGAACGGACAAATTATGTCTCTCGAAAAATTGTTTTAATCACAACATTTTCAGGCTTCGGTTCTTTAGGTAATTATAATGGCGTATTCTTTTTCCCTCTACTATTCTTTGTTCCCTTGATTGCTATTGCATATGATTTATACATTAACGCAGCAGATTCACGAATTAAACAATGGGGTTATTTTGTAAGGGATGATAACAATAAATATCTCTTTTCTGATGCTGAATTGAAATGGGAATCCTATATGGCTTCTGAAAGGGGAAAAAACGCTCCTTTAGCGAATTTAATTTTAAGTATTGTTTGTGTTCTTTTTAGCTATTTCATATTGTTTTATTATCTGATAGCCAGCGAAATAATTGTTAAACCTCTTCTTTTATTATGGGCAGTTTTTATGATTGGGATTATTTATTATGTTAATTCTCTACATCGTGATCATGTATTAAGACTAGATCAAACCAGTGGTTATAAATCTAATTGATAATGCGATAATTTTTATTTTTTACCTATTAGGAAAATTAATAATTATTATTTTAATATTTCTATAAATAATTGATTAAGAACTCATAATTAGCATTCGCAAATTTAAGAAACTCATCATCTGACTCAATCGCTGCCTGATCCAACCCATGCCCGCAGATATGACAATGCCGGGACACCGGACTGTTCATCTCCCTGCAATGCGGACAGACTTTCGGCTCCAGGGCATCACCAGTGACCTGGCTGGTCGTCGGATCGATACCATACAATTTACAGATCTCCCGGTCGATGTCTGCCCCCGGTCAGATGAGCATAACTGATAAACATCCGGGAATCTACCGATCCCCACATCATGAGTTTAATGATCGACTCCCTGCTGAATTCGATGAGTAATGCGGGAATGCCGGAAGATATGAGGGGTGATATGCTTGGTGATGCCGGACCGCTGGCAGAGGCGGCCGAGTTGCCTGGTTATTGCCGGGTAGGTGAGGGTTTATCTTCGTTCGTTCAGGAAGACGAAGGCTTCATCGGTGATATCTTCCGGGTAATCACTTTTCCACTTGATGAGGTGTTCTTTTGCCATGAAGAGCCAGATGTACCGGGGCTTTCCGGTCTTGAAGGTGACATTTACAATCACCCCGGTCCGCATAATCAACATTAATACAATAGAACCAGTCGTTATCAGACAGTAAAACTACTGGGTGCATGATCAGACACTGACCGAAAGAAAAAAATAGTATCGAGCTTATCTCTCTGAAAAAATGCGATAACCGGGGATTGAACCCGGGCTAAGGGCTTGGGAAGCCCCTGTCATGCCACTAGACTATTATCGCAGATGCGATACCATAGTTGTATTTCTATTCATTTAAAGGTTAAGGAGTTCATTCAAAATGATGACCGGTTTCATCACTCTTTCTTTATATTCTGAATCTCCTGCAACATCTCCCGCTGGTACGCAAGAAGCATGTCAGACTGAATACCAAACATAAAAATCTGGAGCCCGACGATGATAAGCATAACAGAGAGGATGGTCAGAGGAATATGGTCAATATTTTTCAGCCATTCGCTGACAATGTATACTCCGATAACAGCGCCGGCAAGGGAAATAATTAACCCGATTACCCCAAAGTAAAAGAGCGGATTATTCAACTTGGCAAGCCGGTAAATCGTCCGACCAATTTTAAACCCATCATGAATCGGATCAAGTTTGGTTACCGAACCAACACGCACTCCGTATTTCACCGGAATAACCGCGATACGATCATTGTTCTTTACTGCTTCAGATGAGACCTCGGTTTCAATTCCAAACCCTTCTTCATACAGATGCATCCGCTTGAGAGATGAAAGTGTAAACGCACGATACCCGGAGAGAATATCATAGAGATACTTTCCATGAGCAACCTTAAAGAGCCAGTTTAATATGTGGTTACCAGTCAGGTTCAGACGATGAAACGAGGCAAAATTATCCTGAATCAGACGATTACCAATGGACTGATCATATCCCATGACCAGTGGGTTGAGCAAAGACGCAGCGTCTTCCGGAGCATAGGTCCCATCTCCATCAAGCAGCACCACATAGGGCTTATTAATGAGTGAGAGAGCCTGGATAAACGCATTACCCTTTCCTTTCCCGGTCTGAACCTCTACTCTCGCCCCGGCAGCTAATGCTTTCTCACGGGTCCGGTCTGAGCTCTTACCATCAATAACCAGAATGTCAGTATATCCAAGAGAGAAGAATTGTTGAACCAGGTCGCCAATGGTCGGCTCTTCATTCAGCGTGGGAATGAGGACACAAACCTGATCCTTATTAATATCCATCATATACATATTACCCGTGTTTATAATTATACCTCATGGAAACCTGCAGGCAGATCATCACAATCCATTAAAAACGCAATGCAATCTACCCCGGGTGACGATATAAGAGAAAGGGGAGCAGACCTTCGATACCATTATCATCTCACCGTCCGGGAATTCTACTATGCAGCTCCAAAAACCAGGAATCCGGGTACTCGGAATTGCTGAAAGTTTCTCGGATCGGGAGCAATCCTGTCTGTGCGGAGTGGTCATGCGTCGGGACCTTCATATCGATGGGTTTGTATTTGGCAACGTCACCGTCGGAGGGGATGATGCTACCAGTGAGATACTAAAAATGGTGCAGGCACTGAACCGGCAGGATATCAACCTGATTATGCTGAGCGGGTGCGTAATTGCCTGGTACAACATCATTGATCCTGCATACATTTATGCAAAAACCAAAATTCCGGTTATAGGTGTATCATATGAAGAATCAGATGGATTAGAGGAGCATATCACCCGGCATTTCCCACATAATGAAAAAAAGATCCTGATGTACCGTGCTCTAGGCATCAGAACACCCGTGACGCTTGCAAACGGGCATACCTTATATGCACGCGGATGGGGTCTTACAGACCAGGAACTAGCACGATCATGCCGGATTTTCACACATCACGGAAAGATTCCAGAGCCCCTTCGCGTAGGACGGTTATGCGCAAGGAGTTACATGAAATCTGTTATGCAGTATACTTGTGCTGGGAAATGAGTCGATATCCTTTTTTTGTCGAATACACATTCTCCTGCAGCCACCCGGTCATATACCGGGTATCAAGTAATGAACCAGTTATCGGAGCAACACGGGTATCTGTCGAACGCTGATAAATTCGAAGTTCCACCAGACTTCCTGGTTCATAATACCCGTTTTTAAGATCTACCAGAATCTTCTCACCAGAAGAAAAGTACTGACCTCTGCACCCTGACCCACCAATCGTTGATACCCCAAAATGATGGCTCGGGATGAAATCTTCGCCGTGAAGTGTATTGATTACAGCATAGAGTTCTTCATCATTGCAGAAAAAGACCGCCATGAGATCCTGGTTAGAATATTCAGTCGTGCAGGTATTTTCAATAACAACACGGCTTGCAAAATTATAGGTACCACCAGTAGTATTATGGTAGACATCGGTAACCTTAATCAGGGGAGGAGCCAGAGCTCCAGAACCGTTAAGACCTCCAAAAAGACTCAGGAAAGCCAATAAGAGTAAGATAAAGAGGATGAGTAGAATTGCAATCATAAGGATTGAACTGATGACCGGTGAGTCCGCCAGATCTTTTCGCATGATGGGGACCATCGTTATCCGGATTTAGATATAAAAATTACGAAATATCAGCGATGACAAGGTATTTCCAAAAGATGATAAAAAAGATGTTATATAAACAGGAGCATAGCACCTGCCACCAAAAATGAGATGATTTTATAGTCGCCACTGTAGGCAAGGGTCTGACAAATACACGGGCTATCTGTTCAATCAGAGAATAACTAAAAAATTTAGAAGTTCTGAAGATACCGCTCAATTTCCCATGAGTGAACAGTAAGAGCAAAGTCCTCTGTTTCTGCAATAGCGATATTGGTCAGGTTATCGACAACATGCTTGCCAAGTGCTTCACAAATGACTGTATCCTTAAGAAGTTCATCATTTGCTTCGATAAGGGAGCCGGGTAGCATCTCAATTCCACGTTTCTGCCGCTCTTCAGGAGACAGATGATAGATGTTTACATCTGTTGCTGCCGGAGGCATAATCTTATTCTTAATACCATCAAGTCCTGCAGCGATCATCGCAGCAAAGAGAAGGTATGGATTACAGGTCGGGTCCGGACTACGCAGTTCTGCACGGGTACTGTTTCCACGTGCTGCGGGGACACGGATAAGCGCAGATCGGTTCGCTGCACTCCAGGTGATGTAAACTGGTGCTTCATAGCCGGGAACCAGACGCTTGTATGAGTTGATCGTCGGGTTGGCTATGCGAGTTATTGCCTTTGCGTGCTTAATCAGTCCGCCAATATAGTATAATGCAGTCTCTGATAGCTGCCGATCACCATTTGGATCAAAGAACGTATTTTTCCCATCCTTACTGAGCGAGCCGTGAGTGTGCATACCGGTACCATTAATCCTGCCGATTGGCTTTGCCATAAAGGTAGCATGCATTCCACTCATCAGTGCAAGAGTCTTGGCTGCAAACTTGAAGGTAATAACTTTATCTGCAACTGAAAGAGCATCACCATATTTGAAATCAATCTCATGCTGGGATTGTGCAACCTCATGGTGAGATGCTTCAATCTCAAAGTCCATATCAGTGAGAGCGAGCACAATCTCTCTGCGGAGATCTTCAGCCTTATCACTTGGAGCGAGGTCAAAGTATCCGCCATGATCAACAAATTTCGTTGTAGGCTGACCGTTCTCATCACGCTGGAATACAAAGAACTCCAGTTCAGGACCGCAATTAAAAGTATAGCCGAGTTTTGCTGCTTCATCCAGATTCTTACGAAGTACACGCCGGGGGTCCCCTTCAAATGGCTTTTCCCCGTAGGTATATACATCACAGATAAACCGGGCTACTTTTTTGTCAGCCGGTCTCCAGGGCAGGATGGCATAGGTGTTTATGTCCGGCTTGAGAATCATATCGGACTCATCAATCCGGGTAAACCCTTCAATGGATGACCCATCGAACCAGATCCCATCGGTGAGCGCTTTCTCGAGCTGGACAACCGGTATTGCAACATTCTTCGGAATACCAAGAATATCGGTGAATTGAAGCCGGATAAACTTCACATTATCGGCTTTTACCCGTGCGATCATTTCGCTGACCTTAGCATCAGACATTGAAACAAGCTTCTACCTTTCAGTATAAAAATTTAACCAATACTTGGAAGATCTATCAGTAAACATATGAGCCACAGGTTATCAATGCTCAGTAATGCCAGATAGAAAAGCGGAACAACATCTATTCGTGGAGAAGAAACGCATGAAACCGGGGTCATACGCAAAAAATGTCACTCGATATTACACGTATAGTATTACTTGTTTGTAACGGGTCATATTAATAAGATCGAACAACCTATAAAACAAGTTACAACTAGTCAGCTTCCATCTAGAATCTCTGACAGGAATAATGCAAGGCGGTTTTTCGCCTGTTTGGTATATGTGGTGATATGTGCGGAATTATTGGAGTAATTGACCGGACCCGTGAGCAGATGGACGGGTCTGCAATCAAAGAAGCCCTCTCTGTAATGGATGAAAGGGGGAGTGGTGAAGGCGCAGGATATGCAGCATATGGAGTGTATCCGGATTATGCGGACCTGTATGCAATCCATGTTTTTTATGATAATGTTGTTGAGCCGAAAGGAAAAGTAGAGGAACTTCTCGAAACCTGGGGAATGATTGAACATGATGAGGAAATTCCAACCTATGAAACCGGGAGAATGAAAAAAGTTCATACCCCATGGCGATATTTCTTCAGGCCAAACCGGAAACTGATGCCCAGAAGCGATACACCCGACGATGACATTGTCACTCAGATTGTGATGACCGTAAACACCTCAATACCAGGTGCGCTGGTCTTTTCATCAGGTCAGAATATAGGAGTGTTTAAAGCATCAGGCTGGCCGGAAGAGGTGGCTGATTTCTACCGGGTCGAGAATTATGAAGGTTACCTCTGGATTGCGCATAACCGGTATCCGACCAATACTTCAGGCTGGTGGGGAGGGGCACACCCGTTTAACCTCCTGAACTGGAGTGTTGTTCACAACGGAGAAATTACATCATATGGTACAAACCGGCGCTATATCGAGAGCTTTGGGTACAGCTGCACGATGTACACCGATACTGAAGTCGTTGCATACCTGATGGATCTTCTGGCACGCAAACACCGGCTTTCTCCAGAGCACACAGTCCGGGCTCTTGCACCCCCATTCTGGGAAGAGATTGAGAGGATGGGAGCCACCGAACAGGAACTCAATACCGCTATCAGGCTTACCTATGGACAGGCGATGATGAACGGACCATTCGCTATTGCCGTTGCATCACATGATGTGCTTGTCGGATTTTCTGACCGGATTAAACTGCGTCCACTGGTAATCGGTGAGCATGATCAACGCCTGTATATATCTAGTGAAGAAGCAGCAATCCGGACTATGGAACCCATGGTTAATAAGATCTCGATGCCTCGCGCCGGCCAGCCCATCGTCGGGAGGGTCGTGACATGATCATCGGATCACGTCCGGTCAAATTCCAGGTATCGGTAGATCATGATCAATGTATGCTGTGCGGTAGGTGTGTTGATAACTGTTCATATAACGTGTACCGGATGGAAGACGGGAAAATACGTGTAAACTCGCGAAACTGTGTTGCCTGTCACCGATGTATATCACAATGCCCCCGTGATGCAATAATGATTGAGGAACGGCCTTGTGATTACCGCAGCCATCCGGTATGGACAGATAAAATCAGAGAAAATATCTTTAAACAGGCAGAATCGGGGAAAATTCTCCTTGGTGGCATGGGTAACACCATGGACTATCCGATAATATTTGATCGTATCGTCCTTGACGCATGCCAGGTCACCAACCCAAGTATTGATCCTCTCCGTGAACCAATGGAGCTCAGGACATTTATCGGTAAAAAACCCAGGCAACTTGACCTGAAATACGGACCTGGAAACGATGTTGAGCTCAGGACAAAACTAGTTAAAAACCTCCAGCTTGAAACACCAATAATGATTGGGCATATGAGTTACGGGGCAATATCACTGAACTCCCACATCGCAATGGCAAAGGCCGTATCAAAAGCAGGGACATTTATGGGAACCGGAGAGGGAGGACTTCATGAAGCCCTGTATCCATATCAGGACCATATGATCGTCCAGGTTGCATCAGGACGATTTGGTGTTGATGTCAATTATCTTGACCGTGGTGCAGCAATTGAAATAAAAATAGGTCAGGGTGCAAAACCAGGTATTGGCGGACACCTTCCTGGAGAAAAGGTCTGTGCTGACGTCTCATGCACCCGGATGATTCCGCAAGGCAGTGATGCCATCAGTCCGGCCCCTCATCACGACATCTATTCAATAGAAGACTTAAAGCAACTGGTCAGGAGTCTGAAGGAGGCTACCGAATGGAAAAAGCCGGTCTTTGTAAAGATTGCTGCCGTCCATAACGTAGCCGCAATTGCTGCAGGTATTGCAAGGTCGGGCGCTGACGCGGTGGTAATTGACGGATTTCGGGGAGGCACCGGAGCGGCACCATCAGTATTTCGTGATCACGTAGGAATACCAGTAGAAGCCGCAATTGCTGCAGTGGATGCAAAACTGCGAAACCAGGGCATCAGAAACGAAGTTTCAATCATCGCATCCGGCGGTATCAGACAGAGTGCGGATGTTGCAAAAGTAATCTGTCTTGGAGCAGATGCAGTATACATCGGAACTGCTGCTCTCGTTGCCATGGGATGCAGAGTCTGCGGAACATGTTATCGTGGGCTTTGTGCATGGGGCATTGCTACCCAAAGGCCAGACCTTGTTGCCCGGCTGAATCCCGATGAAGCAGCACAAAACGTGGGTAATCTCATTGATGCATGGACCCTTGAACTTGCAGAACTGATGGGAGCTGCAGGGATTAACAGTATCGAATCTCTTCGCGGTAATCGTGACCGGCTAAGAGGATATATGTTAGATCAGACGATGCTCGATGTTCTTGATATAAAATCAGTAGGAGCCTGACCATGCCAGCGGTAGAGATCGATGCAAACGGCATGCACTACACCCCGCTGAACCAGTTGGTCAGAAAAGCCGTAAAAGATGGTGCATCAGAAATTGTTCTGAAAAACGTCATGGGTCAGCGGTTCATCGGTGACGGGCTTGTCGGCGATGTGAAAATCACCGTAGAAGGCGTTCCAGGTGGAGATCTTGGAATGTTTATGAGCGGCCCGACAATCATTGTGAAAGGGAATGCAGATCATGCACCCGGTAACACGATGGACAGCGGGTGTATTGTTATTCACGGAAGTAGCGGAGATGCAACCGCTCATAGCATGAGGGGCGGGAAAGTGTATGTCAGAGATGACATCGGGTATCGTGGCGGCATCCATATGAAACAATATCAGGATAAACGCCCGATACTGGTCATAGGTGGAAATGCCCGTGCATTCCTTGGCGAATATATGGCTGGGGGGCTCATAATCATGCTCAGAATGGGCGAGGAACAGCCAGAGCCTTTTGAAGAAATGGGCATTGCCAGCGGAATACATGGCGGAGAGATATTTATCCGGGGGAAAGTTGCTGACTGGACGCTTGGTATCGGGAGTGCAGCATTACCTGCAACACCAGAGCAGCTTGCATCGGTATGCACATATATCACTGAGTTTTGTGATATGTTCGGATATGATACAAAGAGAATTTTAACATCACCATTTACCCGTATCGCTCCGGTAAGCGCCCGTCCATTTGCAAATAAATATACCTGGGAGTGAGGACATGTCAGAAAAAAAGAGTTACATGGATCTGAAAGCAGAAGTATGGGATGCCGGATACTGTAGCGGGTGTGGTGGATGTGTTGCAGTATGCCCTGCTGATGCCCTGTATTTCATAGAAGAGCCGGGGATTAATCACCCGACATCATCAGGTTATTGCAAGATGGAAACCGACTGCGTTGAATGTGGAGCCTGTTATGATACATGTCCACGAACCCATGAGCAGAAAAGCGATACAATCGGGTCACATCTGCGAATTGTGAGCGCAAAATCAGTACAAGCAATCCCCCATATGCAAAGTGGCGGCGCAGTAACCGCTATACTCTCTGCTGCGATGAAGACCGGGCTTATTGATGGAGTTATCACTGTTTCTGAAGATAGATGGAACCATAACCCTAGATCAGTTCTTATCACCAGTGCTGGAGAACTCATTGAACATGCCGGGTCCCGGTATAACTGGTCAGTACCAGTTCTTCGCTCGCTAAAAACTGCAATCGTCGGGAAAAAACTCAAATCTCTCGCAGTTGTGGGAACACCCTGTGTTGTGCAGGCTGCGAGAGCAATGAAAGATTCATCAAATGATCTGCTTATTCCATTCGGGCGATCAATTCGCCTGATTATCGGCCTCTTCTGTACAGAGAGTTTCGATTATCACACCCTTATGGAAGAGATTCTCAAAGGGAAAGCCAATATCTCTGCCCAGCAGATTGCCCACATGGATGTGAAAGGAAAACTTGAACTCACTCTGACAGATGGCTCTAAAAAATCCCTGACTCTTGAAGAAGTGAGTAAAGCGGTCAGAAAGGGTTGCCATACCTGTGCAGATTTCTCAGCTCTTGATGCTGATATCGCCGCAGGATCTGTTGGAACACCGGCAGGATATACAACCCTTATCATTAGAAATGAGGTGGGCGACAGTTTTGTATTGAGTGCTGAACAAGCAGGGGCGCTTGTCATCGGCGATGATGTTGACTGTGCACCGGTTGAAAAACTTGCAAAGGCAAAACAGCTCCGAATTACCCACTCCTGACCACTTTTTTATCCGGATTGAGTTCTATCCTTACAAGGCCATCCTTCCATTCAAAACGAACAGGAATAAATAGAACTATAGAAAGACAATAGAGTATACTTACCATCTGATAACCAATGGACGATAGTAGTTCTGAAGATATCCCTCCACATAGTAGACTCAGTGCCGGGTGCACACTCTGCTTTGAAGGGGCGAAGCTGGTTCTTTTTATTACCGGATTGTGCCAGAGATCATGCTGGTACTGTCCGTTATCCGCCCAGCGCAAAAACCGGGACGTAATTTTTGCAAATGAGCACCGGATTAGTTCACCTCGTGAAATGATCGTCGTTGCCCATAAGATGTCAGCACTTGGAACCGGAATTACCGGCGGTGAACCTTTCCAGGTATTAGACCGTCTTGTTGAATACACAAGTGCGCTCAAACAGGAGTTTGGCCCGGAGCATCAAATACACCTCTACTCAGGGATGGCTCCGTCTGAATCTGATCTCATGCAGATCAGAGGTCTTGTTGATGAGATTCGTCTGCATCCACCGCATGAAACCTGGAGTGCTGCCATTAATGGTCCGTTTCATGATTCAATCAGGGCAGCGCGAAGGCTTGGGTTTGATATCGGCATAGAAGTCCCTTCCCTACCAGACATCGACGCATTTCTCCCCCTGATGGACGATTTGGACTTTTTTAATATCAATGAACTTGAATGGGGAGAATCAAATGCCGGAGAAATGCGGGTGCGTGGACATACGCTGAGAGGAGATGTCTCAAACGCAGTCCAGGGAGGGAAAGAGGCAGTATCCGCAATCCTGAATCATCCGAAAGTGCACTGGTGCTCATCAGATTTTAAGGACAGAATTCAGTTACGTATGCGACTGAGACGGATTGCTGCAAACACAGCTCGTGAATTTGACGAAATAACTCCGGATGGCACTGTCGTATACGGTGTATGGGAATGTGACGGTCTGAATGCAGGTATGCCATCAGATATAGAAAAGGAACTCTATGCCAGGTACGATGACCGGATAGAGATGGCATGGTGGATATTACAGGACCTGAATGATGATGCCATGACCGGGAAAAAATTCATTGTTGAACGATATCCCGATGCAGGTTTGATTGTAGAGGTGACCCCGATATGCTAAGAAAACTCGTTGAACCGCTCTATGAATATCTTATAACCCGTCAGTGTCTGCATATTCCTGCGCATATTGCCATTATCCCGGATGGGAACCGCCGATATGCAAAGAAGAAGAGGTTACACACCGGCCTTGGGCACCGGGTAGGAGCTGACCGCACTGAGCAGGTTTTAGAATGGGCACAGCAACTGGGAATACAGCATATTACACTCTATATATTCTCAACTGAGAATTTCAACCGAGCAGATACTGAAGTGTCAGATCTTTTTACCCTGTTTAAAGAGAAACTCTCGCGAATCATTGATGATAAACGGGTCAGAAAATACGGCATCCGGATTCAGATGATCGGTGATCGCACCCTTCTTCCTGATGACCTTCGTCAGGCTGTCGAACGCGCCGAAGCAGCGACTGCGCATTATGATAACTTTTATCTGAATATGGCTCTGGCTTATGGAGGAAGAAACGAGATTGTGCAGGCCACCCGGAAAATACTCAGTGACGTTCGCGATAATAAGATTGAAAACGAACAGATTTCTGAGGAACTCCTTGAAGAATATCTGTATGGAAAAAATATCTCAATACCTCCGGTAGATCTTATTATCAGAACAGGAAATGAATGCAGGACCTCAAATTTCCTGCCCTGGCTTGCAAACGGGCATGAATCGGCAGTATATTACTGTGCTCCCTATTGGCCGATGTTTAGAAAACTTGACATGCTTCGTGCAGTCAGAGTATATTCGCAGAGAAAAGAGAACCTGCTTAAGGCAGCCGGGGCATAAATCCCAAAATACATTTCCAGTCTTTTTTTTCAAATAATTGATTAAGCCCCAAACCTTCTTATTCTTGCCTGATAATCCCGGAAAGAACGAAGAATATCTACTTTCCTAAGGTTCTCCCAGTTCAAATCAAGAAAGAATAACTCTGAATATACTGACTGCCAGATGAGAAAATCCACCAGATGAGAACCGCCTGTTTTTATAACAAAATCCGGAGTATGTTGAAAGGTCAGATATTGTTCAATTTTATGCTCATCAACCTGTTCAGGCACCACAGAGTCTTTTGCCATATTTCGTATTGCATCGATGATCTCTTCGCGACCCGATTTTCCAACTGCGATCGCAATCGGGATTCCAAAACCTGCATCTTCAGTCTGATCTTTATAATGCAGGATAAGGTGTGCAATTTTTGCAACATTGCGAATTGCAGGAAGATACTTTGGAATATACTGAGGATTGGCTGTACTGATATGCACCGTGATGCTTTCAATTCCCGGTCGGTCAGGAAAACGGTGAACCACATCAGCAGATATTTCAGTGCACCAGGTAATCACCTGCGCGAGTTTATGCGGATCTTCCCGCATATTTTCTTCTGATATCATAAAACAGAGAAAACGGGGGATACGCTCCAGGTATCGGGTAATCTGCCATTCGTAAAACCTGTAGAGCATTATATTATCCTCCATATCTAGTGAAAAACGGAAATATTGGGGCTTATTTGATATCAGTAATCCCTTTCCATTTCCGATACCATCTCTGAGACCAGCCTTATTAGTTTTTTTTAATTACTATAAAAGGATTGGATCAGATGATGAGAAAAAGCCCTTTTTTGTGATATCATGAAGTTAATATAATTACAGGTCGACTGATTAACAGATAGATGTACAAATACCTGTCCGGTATCGATAGTATAGACCAGAAAAGTGGCGGGCTGAATCCGGGAACAAATATCCTTATACTCGCTCCGGCATTCTCAAATGGTGAGCAGGTCGCTTCATACTTAGCAAAACCCAGAAAGGGTGAGTTTATGATAATCCTGACCACAGAGAATCAGGCAACAGACCTCCTCGATTACTTTAAAGGGACTGGATATAACACAGACCATATCGGAATTATCGATGCAATCACCCGTAGTTCAAGCGCTCTGACCGCTGATAGTCATAAGGTCAAATATGTGGGCAGTCCAAACGATCTTACCGGTATGGACATCAGGTTTTCTCAGTTAACTGAAGAGATCATGAAAGGGGAATTTACTGATGATCCCAATCAACTCTTCCCAACTCCTATCAGATACTGCATATTATCGCTCACTTCAATGCTCATGTTTAGAAAAATCGATGTTATCTACCAGTTCCTCCATGTCGTTACATCAAAACTGAAAAAGATGGGATCAATCGGGGTATTTTTAATCAACAGTGAAACATTTGATCAAAAGACCGTCGCAATAGTCAAACAACTCATGAATGTTGTTGTAGAGATTCGCAATGATGAAATGAATCCGTCAATGCGTATTCAGGGTACGATGGGAATGTCGATGAACTGGCGGCAGTTCCAGATAGAGGAAGGAGAACTGATTTTTTCAACCTGAAGATCTCCAGTTTATTATAATCATGCTTACTTTTGTCGGACTTGGTCTGTATGACCTTGATGATATCTCACTTAAAGGAATTTCAGCGATAACAGAGGCTGATCAGATCTATCTTGAAGCATATACCTCCCGGCTTATGGGAACGGACCATGCGGCAATGCAGGAGAGATATGGAAAGCCGGTACATATCCTTATGCGCGAGGATGTGGAGCAGCATCCAGAGGCAATCCTGGATCATGCCAAATCAGGTAATGTCGTTTTCCTGTGCGGTGGTGATCCGATGGTATCTACCACCCATGCAGATATCAGAATCAGAGCTGATAAGAAGGGAATAAATACCAGAATTATTCATGGTTCATCGATCGTAAGCGCGGTATGCGGACTTTCTGGTCTTCAAAATTACCGGTTTGGAAAATCGTGTTCAGTCCCCTACCCTGCAAAGAACTGGTTTCCAAAAACCCCGTTTGAAACGATTCGAAAAAATCTGGCATCTGATCTGCACACAATCGTGTATCTTGATATTCAGCAGGACCGATTTATGACCGTTTCAGAGGCAGTCGATATTCTCGAGCGCTTGGCAAGTGAAGAAGAAACAACAATTCCCCTGTATATAGGAATTGCCAGAGCAGGATCCAATAGTCCGGTCGTAGCGGCAGGAAACGCAGAAAAGATGAAAATCACTGACTTTGGACCACCACTGCACATACTGATAGTTCCCGCAAGTCTGCATGAGATAGAAGAAGAGTATCTTCGGATATTTGCAGGATTATGATCGATTCCCCTTTTGAAATCTATTTTTTAGAAATCTCATCAGCATACCGCACTCTTTCATCACCCGTTAGACCAGATTCACCGGTTGGATGTGTTGCTACTGATATCAGGGAGATGATCGAATCATACCTTTCAGATGCCCAAACCTTCAGAGAAAATGGTGACAGAATAAATGAGTATGCATCTCTTTCATATGCACATGGATGGATGGATGCAGGTATGTGTCTTGGATACCTGATCGGAGACTCTGCATTACTTGTTCTGTCAGAAAGCACAGACATCCCGTCTGACCAATCAGAAAGGCTTGAGGAGAAGACCAGACGATATGCCAGAATGCTCTCTGATGCTCTTGACTCTGTTCAGCCTGCTCCGGAATTTGGAAGTCCCTATTATCAAGCAGCAACCATAATCATTGATATCGCCAATGGGGCACTAAAAAAGGCAATGCTTACCATAAACAGCCCTGATTCATTCTCCCGGACATTAGGGATCCTTAGTTATGGATACGGATGGCTTGACTGTGGTCTGCGTGCCGGATTATTTACAATAATAAAAAATCCTGACCTCTTTACAACAGAGACGAGTAAAAAATTTTAGAATCAGGGTTTTCTGCGGGATTCAAGCTCTGCATATACTGCATTTGGGTCTACACCGGCAGCTTTCAGTGCAAGGAGC
>Ga0351903_1136_pt1 | contig 15888 bp, 15 predicted proteins | sample BONcelHT113001D6_FD_206874 | JGI IMG/M metagenome (GOLD analysis project Ga0351903, IMG submission 206874) | Enriched cells from coal bed in the Powder River Basin, Montana, United States - BONCAT cells T11 rep1 HSBNCT.T11.300.1.D6 ... | reverse complement strand
CGATTTCTATACCCACATATCTTCCCGGTGTAAGAATATATTCGTGTTTTTCAACCTCTTCCTTCTTGACAGATTTACAGAAGCCTCTAATATCTTCATATTCTTCATTTTTACTTCTCCAAGAATGATAAATATCAGTTATTCGCTGTATATCTTCATTTTTAAAGATTCTATGAGTCCTATCTTCCATCTCACCCAATTTACTGGCATCGATAAACAGGACTTCTCCTTTTCGATTCCTAAACTTCCCATTTTCTTTATCCTTGTCTAAAAACCATAAACAAGCAGGAATACCAGTATTATAAAACAACTGAGTTGGTAATGCCACCATGCAATCAACTAGGTCATTACGAACAATATTTTCGCGAATTTTGCCGTCTTGACCACCTGCAGACATTGAAGCATTTGATAAAACAAAACCTGCAATGCCAGAAGATCCTAAATGGTGAATAAAATGTTGCACCCAAGCAAAATTAGCATTACCTTTAGGAACTCCATAAGTCCACCTTACATCATCCTGCAGTTGATCGGCTTTCCAGTCCTTGTCATTGAAAGGTGGATTGGCCAGTATATAATCGGCCCGGAGGTCGGGGTGTTTATCTTCAATGAAACTGTTTCCCCACTGGATATTGGAGTCTATTCCTCGGATGGCTAAATTTATTTTACATAATCTCCAGGTGGTCTGGTTGGATTCCTGTCCATAGACTGCAATATCATCCAGTTTTCCTTCGTGGGCTTGCACGAATTTTTCACTCTGGACAAACATTCCTCCTGATCCACAGCAGGGGTCGTAAACTCTACCAGAATAAGGTTCAATCATTTCCACCAGAATCTTGACAATGCTCCGGGGAGTGTAAAACTGGCCTCCCTTCTTACCCTCAGCATTGGCAAACTGGCCCAGGAAGTACTCATACACCCTGCCCAGAATATCCTTGCTCCTGTTTTCCCTATCTCCCAGACCTATTCCACTGATTAAATCAATGATTCCACCTAAGCTCTGTTTGTCCAGGGCTTCCTTGGCATAGTCTTTAAATAAAACACCTTTAAGATCAGGGTTTTCCTTTTCAATGGCATCCATGGCCGAATCAATTAAAATTCCAATATCTGGCTGTTTGGCCTTGCTCTGTAAGAAGTCCCATCGTGCTTCCTGAGGTACCCAGAACACGTTTTCAGCTTTGTACTCGTCTTTATCCTCTGGATCAGATAGGCCTTCTGGATCGTTTTTTAGTTCCTGATATACCTCGTCAAAGGCATCTGATATGTATTTGAGAAATATTAGTCCCAGTACTACGTGTTTGTATTCAGCAGCATCCATATTGTTCCGTAATTTGTCTGCTGATTGCCAGAGTTTTTGCTCAAATCCCAGATTCGCACCATTGTTAGTTTTAGCCATTGAAACACCGAGTATAATAATAAATTTCTAATTAATTTTTATTTGTTATCATTAAATAGTTAACCTTTTTTATTTAATTTTCAATATGGATAATCATAATCCCATAATTTATTATGGTTTTAAAATAAATTACTACAATAATTATTAATCTATATGAAAACATTTAATAAACCAGATTCTGAACCATAAACATTAATTTATGGTTGATAAAAATAAAGGGTTAATTTATGCAATTTAGCGACAGTTTAACCCATAATCGAATTCTGAATTTAATGAGATAAAAAAATAGTTTAAAATAGGTGTTATTAATGGCTGTTCCTGATTTTCAGAGTTTAATGTTACCCCTTTTAAAATTTTCTTCGGATAAAAAAGAACATTCAATAAGAGAAGCTATAGGTCATCTGGCTGATGAATTTGGTTTAACTGAGGATGATAAAAATGAATTACTACCTAGTGGAAATCAGAGTATTTTGGCCAACAGAGTAGGTTGGTCTAGAACTCATTTAAAAAAGGCGGGACTTCTAGAGTCAAAAAAGAGAGGATATTTTAATATAACTAATAGAGGCTTGGAAGTTTTAGATCAAAATCCTGCGAAAATTAACAATAATTTTTTAAAACAATTTCCAGGATTTATTGAATTTAGAACAGGATCAAAAGAGAAAAAAGCAGTCACTACTGATATTTCCAAGGAAAACTTCACTCCTGAAGAAACATTAGAATATAGCTATCAAAATTTAAGGGATGATTTAGCTTTAGATTTGATAAGCAGCATCAAATCATGTTCTCCGGATTTTTTTGAGAAATTAGTAGTTGATCTGTTATTGAATATGGGTTATGGTGGCTCAAGAAAAGATGCTGGAGAAGCCATAGGAAAAAGCGGTGATGAAGGTATTGATGGAATCATAAAAGAAGATAAGTTAGGTTTGGATACTATTTACATCCAGGCTAAAAGATGGGAAAACACTGTTTCCAGACCAGAAATCCAGAAATTTGCAGGTGCTTTGCAAGGTCAAAAGGCTAAAAAAGGAGTATTTATTACCACATCTAGTTTCTCTAATGGTGCAAAAGATTATGCGGCAATAATAGAAAGTAGAGTCGTTCTAATTGATGGTGAAAGGTTAGCTCAACTAATGATTGATTATGATATTGGAGTTTCTAAAATAAAATCATATGAAGTAAAAAAGATTGACACGGACTATTTTACTGAATATTAATAATGATTTTTACATTATAAGTAGAGGTTTTTGTAATGTCTCCTGATATTGATAGTAAAATGAAAGAAGCAAATGCTAATTTTGAATCAGAGGAATATAAAAAGGCCATTGATTGTTATGATGATATTTTAAAAATTGATCCAGACCATCTTGATGCATATTTTTTTAAAGGTAATGCTTATTTTAATTTAGGAGACTTTGATAAAGCTATAAAATCATATAATGAATTATTAAAGTTAAATCATCAGGATTTAGATGCTTTGAATTGGAAAGGAAAAGCACTTTATGAAATAAATGAATTTGAAGATGCTATTAATCAGTTTAATGAAGTTTTGAATATATATCCGGGCGATATATTTGCTCTATCTGGGAAGATCTATTCTTTAATTGCTTTAAATAATCTAAAAGAATCATTAAAATACTTAGAAAAATTATTAAAGATTATCCCAGAAGATGAGAAGATTGGGCATGTCAAAGAATATGCGGATGCTTGTTTTGAATTAGGTAATGTTTTAAAACATCTTAATAAAAAGGATGAGTCTTTGAAAGCTTATGAAAACTTTGTAGATACTGTTAGGAAAAATAAAATTAAAGATCTTTATGTTAAAGCCCGTCGGGTGAGTGGATATCTAAATTGGGCTAAAAAATCCGGTGAAAACGTTACTTTTTCACCCCGAGAAGAGCCTCAATACTGGCAATGGGTAACGAATCCAGAATATTTTCTTGAAGAAGATGGTAGTGAAAGAAAATGTCTTGAACCGGAATTTATGGAAGATCCCGGTGAATGGTGGACGTGTCACAAAGATACACTCTTTGGGGATTTAATATTTATATATCGTGCAGGGACAGAAAACGGAGTCACATACCGCGACATTAAATATGTGGTAATGGCCCGCAGTGATGCATATCCATTAGATTCTATTGAAACTTCGGGTAAAGATAACTGGCGTTATGGATGTGATTATATACCTCTTTTTAAATTTAAAAATTCCTTAATGATTGAAGAAATCCGTGCAGACCCATATCTTAATGAATGGAATGCCTTAAGAAAAAATTTTCAAGGAGTAGTCTTTCGAACAGAAGAATCAATCTGGAAACACATTAATGATGCTTTATTAAGCAAAAATAAAGATTATGAAACGTTTTTTAAAACTTTTGATAGGGGAGATATAATGGCTAAAATAATTGATGAGTTAGCAGTTGAAAATAAGTTATCTGATAATTTCCATATTATGAAAAATTTTGGATATGATTTAGATTTCGATAGCCGTCAAAAACCATGCCTAGGTGATGGAGGTTTCATAGATATCTTATCTAAAGATAAAAAAAGCGGAGAATATGTTGTAATCGAACTCAAAGTTGTGAAAGCAGATAGATGTGCTTTTGGCCAATTATCCAGTTACATGGGATGGGTAATGGAAAATTTAGCTAATGGAAAACCAGTAAAAGGAATCGTGATAAGTAGGGGATTTGATACAAAATTCAGATCAGCACTTCAAACTAATCCTCAAATAGAACACATTGAATTAACTGAGCTCTTGCAAAAACTCAATATGAAACTAAAATAATTTTAAACTATAAACCTTTAAGGTATGGATTATGCAATGCGGATCCTGAGATTTCCATATAATATTAATCCAGTTTTAATTGATCTGAGTTTGAGAAAATTAAAAAACCACTACAATTCATTTATCCAACCCCACACTAAGGGCCATATTAATAGTAAACTTATCAAATCCTTTTTCGGCCAGCATTTTAACTACTTTATTATTGTGTGCATCGTGTTCATCTCGAAATCTTTTATTCTCTACTGGATCTTTACTGATTTGAACTATAGTGGATAGTGCCGGAAGGTGTTTTGTTCTACCATCAGCATATATTCGCTCGTGTGTATCATCTGTCATTCTATGAACTGCATAATAATCCAGATAGTCTCCAGTTTCGTCTTTTCCAAAACAATACTGGATAAGCAATCCACTATCGTGTATAAAACCACTATTTTTTGATTTCAGATCTTCCTCAGGCAAAGTAATGTCCCAGCGGGAAAATCTTTTCCTAAAACTTTCTTCTATTAGCTGCATAATATCCTCCATTTAAATCATTTTATCAGAAAATAAAATATTTAATCCATATATAATATTTATTGTTTACTATTAAATAGTTAACCATTTTCATTCAATTTATTATTCATAAATGACCTGACTAGAAATTTGGTTTTATAACGTAAATTTTAATAATGATTAACTATTAATTATTACTTAAGTTTTTATTAATAACTGGGGATGAATAAATTAGAAATTTAACTGAAAGAGATATTAAAAATTGGCTTTCAGATATCAGTAGAGAAAAAATAACAATTGATAATCATCCTCGAAAAAGAGCCAGATTAAGATGTTTTTCTGAAGAGATATTATATGAACTACTTATTGAACGCCGATTTGAAAAGGTAAAAAAGATAGAGACTCCTTCAAAGGTAATTAAATTTGAATTACATTATGATAATCCTGACAAAAGTAGAAATGAAGATATAATAATCGTTATCATGCCTCTTGATTTGAACGAAAAAACTATTAAGGTTGTAACAGTTATATTAGAATAGAATATGGTGATAATGATGAAACATAGAAATATTATAAAGCATTTCCTCATGGATCAAGATTATGATTACCAATCTGATTCGTTGCTTTTACACATTACTGAAGATTACGAATACAAAAAATCAGTTCGCCTAGAAGATGATATAATCCTAGACTTTGATAAAAATGATGTCCCTGTAGCTTTAGAGTTATTAAATGCATCTAAAACTCTCCATGTTAAAAAATCTTCTCTCATTCAACCTGTTTCTTTAAAGATGAATATTGGGGTTGCAGCGGATATAATAAAATTAAATGCTACCTTCTCATTTTTAATTCATCAAAAACAAATCCCGAAATCTTTAAACTGGCAGACCAGCAACGATGTTAATTTAGCAGCCAATGAAGCTAGCTTTGCTACGGCCTAAGTTTAGTTGGGCAATTTAAGGATTAAAATATCTTTTAAATAAAGATTAGGATCTCTCATACTAGAATGGCCTCCTTCATGACCTGTTTTTCAATTTCTTTACGAACAGTATCAATAGGAACCTTTAATTTAATTTAATTTAACATTAAAGAAAAAAAGGGCCCCATCATCAGACCCCTCCTCTTACTCTTTATAATTTAATATGGATTACTCAGTATGAGTATCCCTTAATACTAGTTCATTTATCTAGGCCAGATAAATGCTGGCTATTGCATAGTCCAGGGAAGAGTCTTCTGTGTTTGTTGATACAACTGTTTTTTCTCCTCTTATTATAGATACAATTAGCTCATCAGATTCTGGATCCTTTTTTTGAACTACAGCTTTTAGGCTACCTGTATACATTCCTAAATCTATTGTTTCATCACCAGTTCCTTCTATTGAACGAGTCCCTGATGAATCTGTTATTGTACCATTCCAACTACCAGTATGATTAACCACAACTTTAACAGAATCAAATGAAACACATCCAGATATAGCCACAATTAAACAAACAAAAACAATTAATAAACCTATTTCAATTTTCTTCGACATTTATACTACCCCCATTAAAACATACCATATATTATTCTTATGAATATATTTTAAATTTTCGGTAGCTCAAAAAGCTGTAATAGGAGCATATCTCAATTTTTAAAACCATTAGCAATGTTATTCCAATAATTGAAATTTTGAACTAAAAATAATAGATTACAACTTTCATAAGATATAATTTAAAGCTCAAAGTATATCACAACAAAAGGTGATAAATATGGCCATGAAACTATATGACCTGGTAAATAAAGTGGAAGAAATTGAAAATGCAACCATATATGTGGAAAACTATACTAACGAAGAGGACGCTGATGGAAATAATATACACCGGGTGGAAATAAATTTGGAAGATACCGACACAGAAATGGTCACAGGCCCATATATCCTGGAAGCAGAATCTAAAGCGGCCCTGGACCAGCAAGTGAAATTTACCCTGGGTGCTTATTTCAAGAAAATAGATGTGGTTAACAAATTGTATTAATTAAGGATATTAAACATGGATTAAACTAGTTTACATGAATATTTCTGGATCAAATAATAGAAATGATTATTACGAAATTTTCAGGACATGAAAAAAGTATGGGATTTTTAAGAATTAAAAAAGATGGATTGATGCTATTAATCTAAAAAAAAAATATATTATTTAGGTTTATATTAAATTATTTTTGAAGTTTACCTTTTATTTTTCCTTCAGCTTCTTTAGCTTTCCCTTTTATTTTTCCTTCTGCTTCTTTGGCTTTCCCTTTAATTTCACCTTTTTTTTCTTTAGCTTTTCCTTTTAATTCATCTGTTTTTTCACCCATAGAATCCCTCCTTTATTCTTTATTTTACATTTCAGATTATTTATCCCCAAATCCAATGAATAACCCGATAATGAATTTAATATTTAAATCCCTAAATCCCCGGAATAATCCGATATGAATTTAATATTTATGAACAATTAGAATTTAATTAGATGACTTATTATCCAGGTTTTGATACCAACCATTACCCGTACTACCCTTGAGTTTCGGAATTATAAAACTTCTCAAAACTGTTTGCAACATGACTTTGAACATATATCTATGATTAAGAAGATATTTGGGCCGGGTATAAAATTTAAAGTATGCAGTGGCTAGTTTTCTCTCCACCATTTTCTTGTTCAAACCTAGTTGATCGTATTTCAAAAGTGGTTTAAGGACGGTGTATTCTTCCCAATCTTCATTATCAATTAAATTTTTTTCTTTAAGTTCATTGTAAATTGGTGTTCCTGGAAATGGCGTTAATATAGAGTATTGGCAATAATCAGGTTCAAGTTTTATAGAAAAATCAATTGTTTTATTAATATCATCTTTAGTTTCTCCAGGATATCCGATGATAAAAGAAGTTAATACTTCTAGACCTGTATTTTTCGCAATCTTAACCGCATCTTCAGCATTTTTAAGACTTATACCTTTTTTCATCAGGTCCAAAATACGCTGCGACCCGGATTCAACCCCATAATATATTGTTTTCATTCCTGAATTTTTTAGATTTTGAAGAAGGCCCGAATCTACTCGGTCAACACGGGATGATGCTACAAAAGTCACATCCAGGCCTCTGGTTTTAATTTCATCCGCAATATCATTGGCCCGTTTTTTATTTAACATGAATGTGTCATCCATGAATCCAAAATCTATTATCTGGTATTTATTTATTAATTCTTCAATTTCATCCACTACATTATCAGGACTGCGCGATCTGAACTTTTTACCCATAATAAGTGATGATGAACAGTAGTTGCAGGAATATACACAACCTCTACTGGTTATTATTCCACCAGTTCGCTTTTCGGGCATATATGATTCAAATGAAACCAGATGTCTCGCAGGAAAAGGTAATGAATCAAGGTCTTTTATTAAAGGTCTTTCAGGAGTAGATTTTAAATTTCCAGTTTTTTGGTCTCTGAAAATTATTCCCCGTACATTATCCATATGTGGAACTTCCTGGAATGATTCATCTAGGATATCCACCATGGTCTCTTCACCCTCACCACTAACTACTACATCAAGATCTTCAGAACTATTTAATGTTTCAAATGGCATAAAAGTAGCATGGGGACCGCCAATTACAGTTAAAGATTCAGGTAGAATTTTTTTAATCATTTCCACATATTTTAATGCACTTTTTATGGTGGATGTAGTGGCAGTAACACCTACTAATTGGGGATTAAGCTTTTCTGCCATCTCAGAAACCTTTTCATAACCCATCTGAAGTAGATCATCATCCACTATTTTCACTGAATATGATTCATTCTCCAATGACGAGGCCAGATACATGAGATTCATAGGAGGAGCTACAAACCCCAGAGCATTTTTTAATGCATTCTCATCATAAGGATTTATTAAGATTGCATCAATGTTTTTATTCATATTTTACCCCTTTTTAGTCAATCAAGCTATTATTACGAGTTTAGAATTAACAATTGATTATTAGAAAGTTTTTTTTATCTAGTTTTTCATGAGGAAAACGTATATCAGCCGTAATCATCATAATATCCCGAAAAACCTTTCTTAAATTATAATACATGATATTATGTTTCCTTGAATAATATATTGTTCTTACAAGATAATAAGTATTTTTAAAAAAACATAAATATATTTAATTAAAATTAGGGAAATCATGGCCCCAATTATGTTCAGTTAACTAAAAAAAAGAAAAAAAGTATAATTATTTTTTACTACTCACTAATCCACCTATTACCAAAAATAAGGCCATTATTAGCAATATTAATGGTATTCCTGTATCTTGCATAGTTACGGTGTTAGTTGCTGCATTTACTGTGTTATTAGTTTTATTAGCATTGTTGTTGTTAGTATTGTTGTTGTTTGGTGTTGCTGCGGCATTTATTATCAAGGTTTGTGTATTAGCGTTTAGTGTGGGGTCATAGGTGCTGGTTGATAGTGTTGGGTTAATCAGATAGGTTCCGCTGCTTAATACTTTTAAGGATAACCACATGAATGGATCAGCTACTGGTACATCACCAATGGTCCAGGTTATAGTGCGGGTCTTAGGGTCGTAGGTATATGTTCCATTATCTACTTGGGCCCCTGCAAATTCTAAACCTTCAGGAATAGTATAAGTCATTACCACGTTTTCTGCAGTATTGGGTCCTTTGTTACCAACTTTCAAGGTGTAGATTACTGTGTCACCTACCATAGGATTGGTTTTACTAGGTGTTATGGTCAAGTACAGACTGGATTTAGGATTAATAATCACCTCATTGTTAACAGTCTGAGCATCCGTTACTGAATTAACATGTGCTATTCCTGGTGTCTCATCGGCAGTTAAAGTAGCAGTTGCTATACCCTCCATGGTTTCCTTGTTTATAGTTTTAGATCCAAGACTTCCTAGATCAGTGCTGAAAGTCACTGGTGTTTTGTCCGGAATATGGCCATTATCCGGGTTTAGTGGAGTGACTGTAGTTCCATCAAAGGCATTATTGAAACTAGCAGTTAAAGTAGAAACATCACCCTGCACAATATTTGTTGGGTTCGTTTGAAGAGTCATGTATAACCATGGACTGTAATCCACAACTCCACTAATTAAAGTCGTGAAGTCAGGATTATTAGAACCCCACCAGTTATACAGGACATCAACAAATAACCCAAAATTGTGTATGGCTGTAGGATAATTGCCTACAATACGGTTGAAATTCGCAGTCAGCCTACCAAGATTGTAGATAGCACCACCATTAGTTGCAGTATTATCCGTGAAAATACTATCAGTCACAGTCAAAGTACGTGTGTTGTAGATAGCACCACCAGTAGAAAAAGCAGTGTTACCTGTGAAACTACAACTAGTAACTACAGACTCACTACCATCATTGTAGATAGCACCACCATAATAAAAAGCAATGTTGCCTGTAAAACTAGTACCAATCACAGACAAAGCACCGCCACCGCCACCGCCGTCATTGTAGATAGCACCACCATAATAATTTGCAGTATTACCTGAGAAACTACTATTAGTAACAGACACACTACTATCATAAGGATTGACAATAACACCACCATAATTTGCAGTATTACCTATGAAACTAGAATCAGACACATAAATACTACCAATATCATTGTAAATAACACCGCCATAAAATGCAGTATTACCTATGAAACTACAACCAGTCAATACAGACTCACCACCATCATTGTAGATAACACCGCCAATAATTGCAGTGTTACTTGTGAAACTAGAATCAGACACATAAACATTACCATAATTGTATATAGCGCCACCATAACTAGTTGCAGTATTACCTATAAAACTACAATCAGACACATAAACACTACCCACATTATTGTAGATAACACCACCACCAGCAAAAGTTGCAGTATTATCTATGAAACTACAATCAGACACATAAACACTGCCATCATTATTGTAGATAACAGCACCATCTGATCCAGTTGCGTTGGTTATTGTTAAGTTGTTTAGTGTGAAGTTTATTCCCTGGTTCACATGGAAAATCCAGTTGATTCCGGTTCCATTTATTATCGTACCGGTTTGGCTTTCACCATTAATAGTCATATTCTTATCAATCGTGATTCCCGTATTACTGGTTCCGCTGTATTGTCCATTGGCAATATTCACTATTCCATTAACATTAACAGATCCTGTTGCATTTTTGATGGTTTTTTTGGCCGTGGACCAGTCAGAACCGTCATTATCATCGTCTCCACCAGTATCATTAACATAAATAGTGTCTCCAGAAGTAGCTGAAATATCATCAATACCAACAGCAAAAACCAGAACTAACGTTAATAACAATACTTGTATCAAAGCCTTAGTCATTTTAAAAGATGAAATATTTTTAATTGTCACGTTCTTTTTCACCCCCATTTACAACTATTAAATAAAAATAAATATAATAACCTCAGTTTAAAAATAAATAAACTCGGTTTATTAAATAATCTAGAGGAGAAAAATAATATAAAAAAATTAAGTTATCTTCCCCCAATAGATATAAATTCCATCTTAAGTTATATTGGTAAAAGAGAAAAATATAATTTTCTATTAAAAAATTGATTAGGTTATTTTAGACTCCAACATGACTTAAAAAAAAGAAAAAAATAGAGTATTCAATTTAAAAAATTTAAATTAAAAACAGAATATTTAAAGAAAAATAATAACATTAATCCCTACCCAATGCCACCTTAGCCGCATTCTGTTCGGCCTCTTTTTTACTTCCACCTACACCAGTTCCATGATTTTCACCATTAATTAACACGTTCATGGTAAATGTCTTAGCATGTGGTTCCCCAACTTCATGAATTAACTCGTAGGCAACTTTTCGGCCATCCGAATCACATAATTGTTTTAATTCTGATTTATAATCATAAAAAAAGATATCTCCATTATCTATATGGGGAATCACGGTTTTATATAGAAATTCCTTAACTTTATCCAAACCCAAATCCAAATATAGTGCCCCTATAAATGATTCAAAGACATCGCTGATAATCGAATTAATTTCCCTTGGAGTTAATTCCACCCCGGCCCCTATTTTCAGGTAGTCATTCAGGCCCACCTCAATGGAATAGGTGTAAAGTGCTTTTTTACAAACGTAATTGGCCCGTGTGCGGGTTAGCTGGCCTTCACTTAAAGAGGAATCCATGTCATATAAATATTCAGATACCACCAGGTCCAGTACGGTGTCTCCGAGAAATTCTAGTCTTTCATAGCATTCATCCAGGCCATGTTCATTGGAATAAGACTCATGGAGAAAGGCCAGTTCATAGAGATGAGTATTAATTGGTTTAATTGAATGGGTTTTTAATAATTCCATATTATTTCTATATTTTATATAATAGAAATAAATATTTGCTAATTTTAGAGTAATCCAATAAAAAAGTTATTATTATGTAGGGTATATTTAGCCCATATTATATTATTTTTATAAATATTCCGCTCATATTCACAGACATAACTTATTATTCTAATTGCTCATAACGTTTTTTAAGGTCTTCTAAATCACTGCTTTCTATCATGGTTTTCTCAGCAGTTTTCAGAACCATTTTAGCATGTCTTTGAATATCCTCTTTCTGTTCTTTATTTGTGGCAAGTTGGTTGATGGTTACTAAAGAATCCATCAATCTGATGATAACTGAAGGACTATCCTTACCAAACTGTCTGATTTGATTAAATGCAGCATTTATTATTCCTGAAAATTCAATCGGATTTACCTTAATCCTTACCTGGCCTTCATCATCAAAAAGATAAGCTGAAGGAAATTGAATCTTGGTTAAATAACATAGGGTAGCTGTTAAGTTATCTATACAAGTAATGGCCGTGAAAGGATCATTAATTCCTGTTGATAATGATCTCACTGCGATTTCAACCATCTGATCTATGGCAAATTCAGGATCCTGAATTGGAGTTCTTACTTTTCCCAGGACAAAAGCCTTTCTTATTTTTTCTTTTACATCATCACCAACTTTTTGGTTGGAATAAATTTTTACTAGTTCCACATCATCCACCAAATAATGTCCAGGACGATAATTATTAAATAATACTAAATCATTATCTTGGGCTATGGAAATTAAAATATCATTGTCCATAACTTGCAAATATCCGTTATCTTTATTTTTTACAGATTCGGAAAAGGAAAGAGTGTTTTTCAATTCTTTAAAATGTTTCTCATCTGCTTCTAAATGTTTTTCAGTTGAATAATCTGAGAATACTTTCTTGATATTATTATTTAAATTTCTATTTACCTCTGAAATTACTTGATCTACTTGAATACTAACTGAAACGTGATGGATATAAATTATTAATAGAATTACGTTGCTTATGGCCAGTATTATGGACATAACAATGGAAAAATTTGGTATAAATTCCAAGTCAGTATATGATTTTACTGATCTTAAAACAATTAAACAATAAATAAAAGTGGAAAGATAGGTACCCAGAACTATCTGATTCAATTTATCATACATAAAATTACGCAGTAATCTTGAACCAAATTGGGATGATGCCATGGAAAGGACCACTAGAGTGATGGAAAATACAATTCCCGCAACACTGAGCATGGAAACAGCAATTGTAGATAAAACACTGCGGGCCGATTCTGGTCCGCCTATAAAAATAAAATTGAGTATTCCTTTTTGACTTAAAATAATGAAACTGTCAATATAGATAAATAATGTGGCTAAGACTATTCCTAATAATACAATGATAAGTGGAATTAGTAAGAAACTGCCTTTTAATCGTTCCCAGATATATACTATTTGAGGCATCATAATTATTACACACTTAGTAGGTCTTTAATAGGTATATTAATAATTCTAGAAGCTCTTAAATAATTTTTAAATAAGTATAATAAATATATTAAATTTATGATTAAAATAATATTCTATAAAATAGTGACTAATTAGTATTCCCGAAGTACTTTTTTTGAGTAATCAAATAAACATATGAAGTAAGGTATATATTCTTTTATAACTAAAGATTATTAATTAAATCTAATATTTTTAGAAGAATTCTAAAATTCTATTAAGATTTGAAGAGCTGAAAACTTGAATAATTAATTGAAAATATCTAAATATTAAAATAAATTACATTACTTTATATACTAGTAAAATCAATAGTGTATTGTCCCTAATTTGGACATATATATTTGGAAGTGAAACATTGTTTGAAGATAGTTACAGTAATAATAGAGATAATTCTGCCCCTATTAAGGAAGGCGGAGAATATGATGTTAAAATTGAAGATACCGGTAGAGATGGCGACGGAATCGCTCGTATAGAAGGTTTCGTGGTATTTGTTTCAGGCGCTAAAGTCGGCGATGAAGTAAAAATCAGAGTTAATTCCACCCGAAGAAACTTTGCCTTTGCTGAAATTATAGAATAAGTATTATTTTCTAAAAGTGAAAAGGCTATATAAACTTCGGTTTATCTTTTCATGTTTTTATAAAATTCAAGTTACTTCTTATTATTTCACATAACTAGGGATTTATTTCCCTGATCTTTTTTATTTTTAAATTAATTTTAATATGGTTTTTTTATATCTTTAGTAGTTTAATATTTATTTTTTCTTGATTTTGATTGTTGATTATTTTCCATAAAGGCATATTCCAACTTCAAAACTATTATCTAGATCAAAAGAATGGAAACGATTTTCATTAAATTAAAAGAAATATAATAATCGTATCTAAATTTACATCAAATAATCTTTTTTTTAATTATTTACTCGTCATAAATAGCTACCACAAACTTATTTTACTTATAATTAAATCATTATAAGGAGCTATTTTATGGAAGTTATCTTACAACAACTGGCCAATTTCAGCATTTTAATCTATATTGTCACAACCATGTTATCCATGGGTCTTAGTTTTATTCCTAAACAATTTTTAGAACCATTAAAAGATAAGAGTTTGATATTAAAGTCTTTAGCTGCTAATTTTATAATCCTGCCCATTATAACTTACCTTATACTGCAACTTATCCCCCTTCCCGAAGGCCTGGCCATTGGTTTGATTTTAATGGCTGCCGGGGCCGGATCACCGTTCATGTTGAAAATTGTTCAGCTAATAAAAGCGGACATGACCTTTGCCGTGGGACTGATGATAATATTGTCCCTGGTGACTTTGTTCTACTTGCCCCTCATGCTTTCCTTTTTATTACCAGGCGTTTCAGTTAATCCCTTGGCTATAGCCAGTTCACTGATAGTTCTAATTTTTTTACCATTAATCATAGGGACCTCCATAAAATCAAGATATAACAAAGTAGCTACCAGAATTCAACCTATTTTTAACCAGTTATCCAGCATTTTTATTGTTGTGGTGGTAATTCTTTATCTGGGCCTTAATTACCAGGACTTCCTGACGGTATTTGGTACTGGGGCCTTAATATCATCCATAATTTTTATATTAGCTGCTTTCACAACTGGATATTTGCTGGGTGGGCCTTCCTCCAGTACCAGATCTGTGCTGGGAATGGGGACTGCCATAAGAAATTCCTCAGCGGCCTTTGTGGTGGCACTGGCCAACTTCAGTTACCAGTACGAGGTAATGGCCATGATCATTGTGGTTTACATGTTCAGCATTATCCTCATGGTGATTATCTCCCGAATACTGAGGAAAAAATAAAATATGTTAAAATCCAGACAATAACTCTGATAATTAGGTAATAACAATTAAAAATTGCATATCATTAGAATATAAGTTTATAATTGACAAAAAAATTAAATCACCATGTTAGAAAACGATTTACATTAAATTATGTCATAGCCATGATCATTGTGGTTTATATGATCAGTATCATTTTAATGATGGGTATTTCCAAGGTGATGGGTATTAGAAGTAATGAAGTAGAATAAGAATTATTTTATAAATTTATATTTTTTAGCTATCCGACACATAGCATTATCTTTTAAGATTATTCTCTGTGCTTTATGTCGTCCACTTTTTACTATTAATATAGGATCTGTAATTTTTCTGGCTTCGGCCACAATTTTATTGCCTTTTAAGGTGTCAGCTTCGTTGGTGTAAATTTGACTCATTTGGTTACTCCTAAACGTCCTTCTCGTTCTAGTTCATCAGTTATTTCACAAACCAATTCATAATCAAGTTCCAAGTCATGAGCAACTTCATAGTCATAGGCTTCTTTATAACTACGATAATAACCCAGAATTTCACGTTTGGCCAATTCGTAGTCAATATCTCGAAGT
>Ga0351903_1081_pt1 | contig 16400 bp, 14 predicted proteins | sample BONcelHT113001D6_FD_206874 | JGI IMG/M metagenome (GOLD analysis project Ga0351903, IMG submission 206874) | Enriched cells from coal bed in the Powder River Basin, Montana, United States - BONCAT cells T11 rep1 HSBNCT.T11.300.1.D6 ... | reverse complement strand
ACCACCATTCCCGAAACGTACACGGGCGCGGCGGGTGAATGGAAGATCGCCACTCCCATGGCCCATCTTCCCAGAGGCAACTGGTGGGAAATCTTCGGCGACCCCGAGCTGAATCGCCTGGAAGCAGAAGCCGCGGCGGCGAACCAGGACCTCAAGGCGGCTGCCGCCCGCTTTGAGCAAGCCCGGGCCGTCGCGGATGTCGCGCGCTCCGGGCTTTTTCCCCGCCTCGGGGCCGCTTTTCAGCCGGTACGCCAGCTTGACTCCGAAAACCGTCCCACGGGAGGAAAGCCCGGCCAGACCTATGACAGTTTCACCGTGCCCTTCGACTTGAGCTATGAAATCGATCTCTGGGGGCGCGTGCGGCGGACAGTCGAAGCCGCGGCCGCTCAAAAGGAAGCAAGCGCGGATGATGTCGAGTCGGTAAGGCTTGCCATCCAGGCCGAAGTCGCGGTCGACTATTTCACGATTCGCTCGCTTGACGCGGACAAGGCATTGCTCCTTTCGAGCATCGAAGTGTACCGGAAATCCCTTGGACTGGTCAGAAACCGCAGGGCAGAGGGCATGGTATCCGACCTCGATGTGGCGCAGGCGGAGACCATCCTCAAAACCACTGAATCCCAATTGCCCGACACCGCGCTGCAGCGCGCGAAGTTCGAACATGCCCTCGCGGTGCTGACCGGGAAGAACGCCTCTCTTTTTAAGGTCGAGGAAAGACCGCTCGACTTTGGCCCGGTCATTGTTCCGCCCGACCTGCCTTCCGAACTGCTCGAAAGACGGCCGGACATCGCGGCCGCCGAACGCCGCATGGCCGCGGCCAACGCCAACATCGGAGCAGCCGCGGCCGCGTTTTATCCCTCCGTTAAGTTCAGCGGGCTGGCCGGTTTTCAGAGCGCCGACATAGGCACTCTGTTTGACTGGCCAAGCAGGCTCTGGGCAGTTGGACCATCCGTCACCCTGCCGCTGTTCCAGGGCGGCCAGCTCACCGCCAACCTCCGTCAGGCGAAAGCGGCCCACGATGAAGCGGTCGCCCGCTACCGCCAGACCGTGCTCACCGCGTTCGCGGATGTGGAAAACAACCTCGCTGCCGAGCATCTGCTCGCCGACCAGTACGGCCAGGTAATGGCGGCTCTGGAGGCCGCGCGCAAGCAGCTCAAAATTGCCGACAATCGTTACAACTCGGGTCTGGTGACATATCTTGAGGTGGCAATAGCACAGAACGCCGCGCTTTCAACCGAACGCGCCGGCTCGCGGCTGCGCGGCCAGCAACTGGTCGCGGCCGTGGCCCTGATCAAATCGTTGGGAGGGGGATGGCAGGCAGCAACGAATACAATTCCCGCGAGGGAGAAATAATTGCCGTTGATCAGATGGATGTCGATTCAGTTCCCGGACAGGGAAGGTTTTGTGGGGTAAGCAGTGGCTGACCCGGCGCCTACGCGGACTGTATTCTGTATGGAATAGGCCAATGGCTCCAGAGGGCATTTCAAAGTTGAGAAAGGATTATGTCATAATTGGCATGAGAGCCGATCCAGAACCAGATATACTGGTCCTCATGCTTGGTACAGATTGCACGCCAATTGTCCCCTATGCGCACTGAGTAAATAGGACGTGTAGTATGGACTTTCTTGAAGTGGAGGGAAGGATGCCACGGATCATGCAACCAGAGATTATAAACCTTTTTGGCACTGGTTCTGACGTTTGCGGGAAGTTCTCGATAAACTTTCCAAAATCCTCTTGTTTACACTGGAAATCATAGGATGTCTTTAAGGGAATTTGTTTTGCCGACCTTGAACTCAGCTATGGCCTCATCCGCCATCTGAGCCAGCTTGTCTTGTGATCTGGCAAAGGCTTCATCCCAGCGGCTTTCATCCTCCAATTCCATGAGCATTCTTGCGGCTATGGCATCCTGACTCTCCGCGGGAAGCTTTGATATAGCCTCAAAGGCTTTCTTGAGCAGTTCGGTCATGGGTCTCCTTGTCGTAAATTGAGATACACTGAAAACTTACCTTCGGTGGAAGGCAATGTCAACTCCACCCTTGCCTCCCTTGGCATAATGAGGGTATCCACCGGATAACCGATCACGTGAGAAGCATCCAGGCGAAAGCGGCGCGCGATGAAGCGGTCGCTCGTTACCGCCAGACCGTGCTCACCGCCTTCGCGGATGTGGAGAACAACCTCGCGGCCGAGCATCTGCTCGCCGGCCAGTACGGCCAGGTAATGGCGGCCTTGGAAGCCGCGCGCAAGCAGCTCAAAATTGCCGACAATCGTTACAACTCGGGTCTGGTGACATATCTTGAGGTGGCAACGGCGCAGAATGCCGCGCTTTCCACCGAACGCGCCGGCTCGCGACTGCGCGGCCAGCAACTGGTCGCGGCCGTGGCCCTGATCAAATCGTTGGGAGGGGGATGGCAGGCAGCAACGAATACAATTCCCGCGAGGGAGAAATAATTGCCGTTGATCAGATGGAAGTCGATTCAGTTCCCGGACGAAGGAGCCAGGTGATGCAGGGCCGCGCGCCTCATGATGACAACTACGAAATGCGGGTGCTGGAGAGCTTCTCCAGGCAAAAGCTGCTGAAATCCATCGGGGCGACTCTTACAAAGGTGATGCCGGGGGAGGTTGAAATATCTCTCGAATTTCGAGACGATTTAACGCAACAGCACGGCTTCATCCATGCCGGTATTGTCGCCACCCTAGCCGATACCGCCTGCGGCTACGCAGCATTCAGCCTGATGGCTCCCGATGCGGCGGTGCTTACCGTCGAGTACAAGATAAACCTGCTCTCGCCAGCCGTGGGGGAATCGTTGGTCGCGCTCGGGAAAGTCACCAGGCCGGGGCGCGCTCTTACCGTGTGCTCGGGAGATGTTTTCGCCGTGAAAGACGGTGACAAAAAGCTGGTAGCCACCATGCTCGCCACAATGATGAGCATTCGGGACAGGGAAGGTTTTGTGGGGTAAGCGGAATGCTTACCCAAGGAAGTCGCCAGTACTGGAGGACCAGGAAAGCGAGTCGATAGGATGGCAATATGGGCCTCTGCTTGTTGCAGCGTCCCCGCCGGCTTCGGCAACTCATATATCAGGATATCGGGATCATGAACTAAAGCTGTTGGGAGTTCAAGGTGTTGCGAAGAATGTTGACTTCTTTGCATTTACCCAAGGGTCCCTTTATGGTGGAGACCTTCTGAGCTTGTTCACGCCACTTGATAAATGACAGGACGATAGCGAGGTTCAGGGACAGGCTTCCATGCTCCCGTGCTGCCTCAAGCCATGCCGCTCTTGCTTTGAGCACTTCTCGCAGTGCTTCTTCAGGGGTCGAGCCAAAAGCGGAACAGTGCTTCAAATCAGGTATGTCGGCAATGTAGCCTTCATCTTCTTCACTGTAGAACAGATTGATATGATAGTCTTTCATTCCTCATCCTCTATTTCGAGATTGTATTGTTCAATATCTTCAAGAGTTGTTTAATCTGGTATGGCTTAGCCTTCCCATCAACCTCCTGTCGATTTACTAGTTCCGGCACCTCTGGATGTACATAGATATGATGATCCCCAGTGATGCGTGACAGTTGGAATCCAAAAGCTTTGGGCACAGGTTACTGCTTCAGAGAACCGGATGTTCTTCGAGCCTTAAAGCAATTTCCGCAATAATTTTCGTTTCTTCATCCTACCCTTTGAAGGCTATCTTGCTGTGGGGTACTCTATGCATCCAGACCGGTTACTTTTCAAATTTTATATTATAGCACATGAGTGGCAATACCGCACGCCCAACCGTCCCATGCGAGGGTACCGTTCGACTTTGAAGGCCATAATAAGGGTTTGGATGTTTTGCGCGATTAAATGTCCAATAACAGCGAAACCACGTGGGACGCATCGGAATTCTCCATCTTTTTGCATTCTGGCGACAAAGGTGCGCGCATCTACCAATGACATCACTCCTCCTCTTGGGTTAATGTGACACAACTCCGTGGTTTTTGGCTTCTACTGGATTGACGATTCGGCGGCCCGGCGGATGGATACATTTTTTTCTAATTTGTTTTGAGTGAAAGAAATCAAATGTATGGAAGTTGATCTGAACGAAGCAATCGCAACCCTGAGGCCGGCCCTCTTTGCCTATGTGCGTGGGCGCAATTGCGCTCACTGCTTCAGGAGGCCTGCAACTTCTACACTGATGAAAGAGGAATCCTGGTTTGTGAGACGAAAAACCGTACGTGGATCGCGGGGACAGTCACCAAGAAGTAAGCTCGCTACTTTTCTTGGGAGTATAGTGTAACTTGAAGCTGAACAGAAAAAGTGCACACACCAGTTCATCGGACTCGGCGCCTCGCGAGGAATCGGCGGTTGGCGCTCAGAGACTGCTGGTTTTTCAGCAAAATAGCAGAGGGGAGACCAAGATCAGGGGCATCCGAATATACGGTGAAGGGCTTTTCGAACTGCAAGTTGTGTCCCTCGACTATGCTCTTCCCGCCATTCTCGATGACACAAGCGAGTTTCTGCCCTTGGACTTTCAAGCCGATTTGATCCTGGACTATCTGAGACATCCAGACCTCTCCCACGATCTGGCGGTCATGTGCAAAAACAGGGGCATACCCGTGGTTGCCTCCGGCAAGAAAATGCGTGTGGATGGCGCCTTCTCGCCGGTGATCTGTTGCGCGCTACCCAGAAATCGCCGCCTGGGACAATACGGAGATCGTTTTGGAGCACCGGAATTTGTCGTCGAGATCGAAGGCGAGAGGATTCGGAAGATCACCGTTTTGCGCGGAGCGCCGTGCGGGGCGAGCTGGGCGGCCGCTGCCCGCTTGGCGGGGACGCCCATCGAAGGTGCCGCGGCCCGTATGGGTTTGGAAGTCCAGTTCTTTTGTACTGCCGACCCATCCGGCTGGGACCCGATTTGCGGCAAGAGCCCGGTCCATTTGGCCGCCGAGATCCACGGAGCGGCGCTCCGCAAAGCGATGGGACCCTCGAATCCCTCTTTATCCCGCCCTGGCCATATTGATCCCAGTTAGCTCTCATTGTCCCAGAATCTCGACCACTCAGGGATTTACCACGTTAAAGTCATGGATTATCGAAAACGCGGAACCTGCAGGCTCAGAAGTGTTGCAAGGAATGATGATTCTTTGCATTTTGACCCAAGGGCTCCTCTATGGTTGAGACCACGTAGGACTGCTCAGGCTGCGTATGGACCAGGAAGCACACTCGTTCTCTCCACGGGCTATTCCATGACTTGCGATCATGTGGGAGGGGGCAGGAGGGGCATGTCCACACTAACTTCGTGGGAACACTCATTTCGTGAGTGATCTTCCTCTCGCAATATCGGCCATACAGTCCTCTTGCGCTTCGCACTCGGATAGCAGAGCTACACGGGCCACCCGCGAGAAGTGCTTTGTGAAGCCATTAAACCCATGATATATGAAACAAGATCCTCGGTAGACTTTCCTCCCATCTTTTTCAATCCGGACTTGGAGGTAAAGAATGACTGACCTATGCCAGTATAAAAAGATGAAAAGCCCTCCTTAAAAGAGCTTCTGTTACGGTTATTTTGATATACATTGTTTTCTTTATGATCGGCTGCACCGCTGACATAAAAACAGTGGAACGGACAACAGACCAAGGCAAACTTGCCGAAATTGCTTTATCGGCCGATAATGATGATAAAGTCCGTCTAGCCGCAGTGGAAAAGCTCACGGACCAAGTTGCCTTGGCCAAACTCGCCGTGGATGAGAAGAACGAATCCACTCGCCACGCCGCTGTCAGGAAACTCTCTGATCAAACCTTACTGGCCAAGTGTGCCACGGAAGACACGAATGAAGAAATTCGTCGCACTGCCGTGGAGAAGACACAGAGGGTTGCCCATGACACACGTGCGCCATCATCGAGACCAGGTTGCTCCCTGAGGGTTCTTAGAATTTTCCCCAAGGAATGGTTATAGAGAGGTCCAGGATGTTCTCAGCGGGGGCTTTCGGCGAACTAGCGCAAAGTGGTGATTAATGGCTGAGATAGAAACGGAAACTATATTTCAATTCAGTGAGCTGGGTAGCGCCCAATCCGATCATGTGCTATAAAGAAAAGAAAACATGGAGCAAGCAAAATGAACAGGCGGCTTACCTTAGTCTACTGGAAAAGTGAAAAATTCTGGCTTGGCAAGCTTCTTGAGTATCCTGAGATCATGACCCAGGGTGAGACATTGAAGGAGCTTGAGGAAAATATTAAGGACGCCTACCACCTCATGGTTATGGAGGATGTCCCGGAGGGTTATTCCACGAAAGAAATAGCCTTTTGAAGCGAAGCGAGCTTATTCGTGAACTGCTGGCCGCCGGGTGTATTCTACACCGCCACGGCGCCAGGCATGACATTTACCTCAATCCAGCGACGGGCCAAAAGCAGCCGGTCCCAAGACATAGTGAAATTGATGACCGGCTTGCGCGGCACATCAGAAGATTCCTTGGTCTGAAATAGCCTCCCAAGTGATCGAAACCATTGAAGACACCGTCCGCGGGATATTACGTGGTCTCAATCATCGAGTACCCCATGGGTCCATTTAAAAGCACAAAAGACAAGCAACGGCACGCCTTTTCTCGTTTTCTAGGGTGATCTTGGGGTACGGGTTGATCCGCGGAACCGGAAGACCATGTTCCTTGAGGATTGCGACGTGTTCCTCCATCCCCCATCTGGCCCTGTAGATGCAATCTTCAATGGAATGTTTAATTCCTGTAAAGCCCTCCAGGTCCGGAGATTAAAAACCGAAATAATCGGGCTCCTCCTTGGCCTCGGTGGAAAACAACCTCGCGGCCGAGCATCTGCTCGCCGGCCAGTACGGCCAGGTAATGGGCTGCATTGGAGGCCGCGCGCAAGCAGCTTAAAATTGCCGACAATCGTTACAACTCGGGTCTCGTGACATATCTTGAGCAACGGCACGGAATGCCGCGCTTTCCACCGAACGCGCCGGCTCGCGCCTGCGCGGCCGGTAACTGGTCGCCGCCGTGGCCCTGATCAAATCGTTGGGAGGGGGATGGCAGGCAACGCATAGTGGTGGAAAACCATAGTCAGGGCCGGCATGGTATCCGGCCTCGATGCGGCGCGGGCGAAGACCTGAAGGAGAAGTGGGATGAATGTCTTTATCGCCAGGCAGCCAATCTTTGACACTAACAAGGTGGTATACGGCTATGAGCTTCTGCACCGCTCAGGCTGGGAAAATGTCTACTCAGCGGCCGATGGCGACAAGGCAACCCTTGCCGTGATTGGAAATGCCCTTTTGATCGTCGGCTCACGGCAAATTTCTCAAGGAAGGAGGATTTTTGTAAATTTTACTCGAACGCTTCTCCTTGAGGGAACCGCTACCTATCTTCCAAAGGAAATCAGTGTCGTTGAGATCCTCGAAAATGTGAAGCCTGATGATGAGTTGATCGAAGCTATAAACGCGCTTCGCTCTCAAGGTTACATGTTCGCCCTGGATGATTTTGTCCTCCGTGGGAATGAGTATAATCCCTTTCTGGATCTGGTGGACATAATCAAGGTTGATTTACGCCAAACGGATGAAAAGGAGAGGAAGGCAATAGCGCGAAGATTTCCCGGTTCAGGCAAGGTTAAGCTCCTTGCGGAAAAGACAGAGACCCGGGAGGAATTCGATAGCGCTCTCAAAATGGGATACAGCTTTTTTCAAGGCTATTTCTTCTGTAAGCCGGAAATGATTGCGAGGCGGGATATCCCAGGGCACAAAACACACTATCTTCGCATTCTAAAAGAGGTAAGCTCCGATAATGCGAACTTAATGGCGATAAAGAAAACCATTGAACAGGACGCTTCCATTGCTTACAAGCTTCTTCAGTATGTCAACTCCGCTTTCTTCGGCTTGCGCAGCGAGGTCTCATCGATAATGCATGCACTGGGGCTTCTCGGAGAGGAGGAGATCAGAAAATGGGTAGCTCTTGCGGTCATCATGGAACTCGGAAGTGACAAGCCCCAGGAACTCCTGAGGATCAGCTTGCTCAGAGCGCGGTTTAGTGAGAACCTTGCTTCCAAATCCGGACATGCGCGGCAGAAGTCCGAATTCTTCTTCATGGGATTGTTGTCGTGCATGGATGTTCTCTTAGGCAGGCCAATGAAAGAGATTATGGAGGACCTGCCTATTCAAAGCTCTATCAAGGAAGCTTTGCTTGGTAAGGCCAATCTTTTTAAAACAGTTCTTGATCTGGCCGTCTCCTACGAAAAAGCAAACTGGACGGATATACCCTCGTTGGCCTCACAGTTGGGAGTGGATCAATCGGAGGTGCCGGAGATCTATTCCGATTCGATCGAGTGGGCTGATCGGATGTTCTGACGCCTGTTCAAGTTGCTCTTAACGACGGCTCAAAATTGTACGTGTACAGAAAGAAAGTCTCTTTAAAAATGAAGTGCTTATTCCTGGGGGGGGGTACGTGGATAGCAAGCTGTTTGAATATGTTTGAATAACGTCGGGGCACAGATAATATTGCGGTCCATGATACTTGTTACCCGGGCCGCCCGCCCCTAAGATACGGGTGGCAAAAGCCAATGAACGGAGAAAATATGAATTCCAAGCAAGAACGAGATACGGATAAAAGAATTTCGTTCTTTGGGCCGATAGCAAGGAAGCAGGGTCGATAATCAACACTCTCGCCGCCGGAGGGATTATTCCATGACCGAGGCCGCCGGGAAGGGGGGGCAGGTTTGTGTTTCCACACAACTGGGCTCATGTTTCGCCTGAGGGCTCCTCTATGGTTGAGACCACCAAGGGGCCTTGATCTAAGTAATCTGACGCGCCGATAGGAAGGGAAAGGGACGTCTCGAAATCTGCTTCCAGGGGGATCGAGACGGTCACCCCCGAAGCCGAGACCGCCAAGACGGGATCTCACGAGGGCGACCGCCCGGGTGCTTATTCCCACCCTTTTTACTGGGGCCCGTTTATTCTAATGGGAATTTCAAGTAAGGTACTCCTGCCTGATTGTCGATTCCATGGCTACCCTTGCCTCGATCAGGCAGGAACACCGGTTCCCGGCTTAATTGTCTCGGTCCGGATGGACATCGATATCAATGCCTTCGTTTTCCTTGGGAGTCACGGCATCAAGGGCCTCACGCCCAGCATCGCGGGTGTCGCGCCCGAATTCATCCATGCTTTCGCCGGCTCTTTCCGCGGGGCCCTGACCAAACTCCACGGCAAAAGAAGGTCCGGCGGCAAGAAGCGTGAGTGCAAGAAAAGCAACTGCGGCGTAGCCATATATTTTCTTCATAGTTGTGTCCTCATTGGATTGGCATGGTTCTCAATTCTTCCCCGAAATATCGGGGAATGGCTGTGCACTTCGAAGTAAGGTGTGAATTCTACTACAAAATAACATAGTCACGACACTGGATTTGTGAAGTGCACTGCGGTTATACAAGGGTCCGGACTGGAGGGAATCAATAGAGGGCATCGAAGCCAAGCGGGAATTCAATGGCCTTCCTGACCGCCCGCATGTGATGCGGTGAGAGGTGGGTAATAAAAGCACCTATCCTTGTTTTTTGCACGGTCTGAATATTGTCCAGGTTCACCGCGCAATCAGAAAAGAGGCCGCCGGCCTGGCTGAGTCTCACTTCGGTAGGGATTGACCGAATGGTTGTAGTGATAGGAGCAACAGTGAGCGAGGTAAGAACCGGGATAGCGGAATTGCGTGTCAAGATCAAGACCGGACGCCGTTTGTCCGGTTCTTTGAAAGTGTACCGGCACACGTCTCCTTGACTCACCGTTCCCCCCACGCCTGCTCTGGTTCCCAGATATCGAATTCACCCGGAGCTATTGGATGCCGGGTATATCCTTCCGTATGCTGCTGCTCCAATCTGGAAACCGCATGCCGGCGCAATGCAAGTTGCAGCGCCGAGCGGATAAATGCCGAACGGGTGGTTTTGAGGTCCCGAATCACATGATCGACCTCTTCCAGCAACGGTTCATTTATGGTCATCTGAATGGTCTTCATATAGGTCCTCAACTATGGATTGTATCCACATAGTAATCCATGGAAAACAGATGGGCAAGCAAACCGGGGATTCACCCCAAATACCCAAATTGCGTTCAATCCACGCTCGCACCCCAGATGTAGACAGGGGGTTCAATCCACGCTCGTGCCCCTAAGGACCAGATGGGGACAGGGGGATTCACCACAGTTACCAGTTGCGTTCAGATTGATCCAAAGTATATTCAAAGACAGCATCCATCCTTGGCTCCCTTGCCCACTTGGCCAGAAAAAACGGGAGAAGGAAAGCGGACCGGATATCGACGCTCTCCTGAGGGAACTCGACGAACACGTCCCATCCGATGCCAAACGGCTCCCCTCCCCTCGGCGGGAGGGGCAGGGGGAGGGGGTTGAATAATCTGATTGACACCCCCACACTCATTCATATGTTCAACATCCAGAAGCAAAGCCAGATCCAGAGGCAAAACCAGATCTTATACCGCCAGATTTTTCTTTGGACCAGTCATCCCAAGCCGGCTCGATTTAGAAATCAGTGGTATCCTCATCCAGGGGAAAAGCCCGCTCCGCCTCCAACGCTTTCCGAGAAGGTTGGGCATACTCCTTTCCGTTGGCTTTGCCGTTTCCATTTGTATGCTTGGGCAACGATACCCTGGCCGTTCTCACCGGCGCATTTTCTTCTTTTCCGGCTCCGGCCGGCGCGTTTTCTTTTCCAACTCCCGCCGGCGCGGCTTTGTCGCCGGCACGGTTCACGTTCACGGCGCCGACCATCGCGACCAGTTCCCCCACGAAATCTTTCATCCGCTCGGCCTGAGCGCTCATTACCTCGGAGGCCGAAGCGGATTGTTCGGCACTGGAGGCATTATGCTGGACCACACTGTCCATCTCGTTGACTGCCCTGTTTACCTGCTCTATGCCCTGGGCCTGCTCAAGCGAGGCCGCGGAAATTTCTCCAACCAGGTCGCCCGATTTCCCGACACCGGCGGCTACAGCCTGAAATTCATTATTGGTTTTTTCAACAAGCGCCGAGCCTTCCTTCACCCGCTTGACAGTCCCTTCGATGAGATTGGCGGTATTGCCGGCGGCTTCGGCGGCCCGCATCGCGAGGTTCCTTACTTCATCGGCCACGACCGCAAAACCCGCCCCGGCCTCTCCCGCGCGCGCCGCTTCCACGGCCGCGTTGAGTGCAAGCAGGTTGGTTTGAAAGGCGATTTCATCGATTGTTTTGATGATTTTGGATGTTTCTTCACTTGCCCTGGAGATCTCGGCCATCGAAACAATGAGATCGCCCATTGCCTGACTGGCGCGCGAAACCGTGCCCCGGGTTTCAGCCATGAGTTTGTTGGCTTGATTGGCGTTTTCCGCATTCTGTTTTGTTGTCGAGGACATCTCTTCCAGAGAGGACGAGGTCTCTTCAAGGGAGGCCGCCTGCTCCGAAGCGCCTTCAGCGAGGCTGCTCGATGCCGACGACAACTGCATCGAAGCCGAGGCAGCCTGTTCGGCGCTGTCTGCAAGACCTTCGACGACCCTGGCGATAGGCCTGGAGACGCTTCTTCCGAAAAAATAGACCAGAACAAGCGACAGGCACAACAAAATGCTTCCGGCAAGGACCGTGCGGTTGCGAAGCTCTGTCGGAACGGCCATAATCTCGTCTTTTGCCTGGGATGCTATAATGCTCCACGACTTGACTCCCGCCGGAGCAAAAGAGGCGAGTTTGTCCACACCCTGAAATGTATAGTACTCTATTCCTTTTTGCTGAGCGATCACCGCCTTGGAAATCTTTTCCATTCCCGGAATCTCGGCGATCTTTGCCTCGAGAATCAGCTTTTCATCATGGTGGGCTATTACCACTCCACTATCATCGAGCAAGAATGCATAGCCGGTTTTGCCGAATTTGGTTCCGGCAACCATTTTGTTCAGGAAGCTGCAATCTGAGATTACCGCCAGGAGACCCGAAAATTCACCCTTTTCCGACTTGAGCGGCACATAGGTGACCATTACCGGTTTATTGGTCACCTTGCTCTTTACGAGCGAGCCCACGCCCGGCTTGCCGTCCTGCCTGGCCGCCTTGAAATAGTCTCGGTCGGAGACGTTCATCGACTTGTAGCTCTTCATATCTCCGTCGCTTTTCGCGCCGGCAAAAGAGGCCCCGTTCCTGTCGGTGATAAAAATCCCCGTGTACTGTTCCCCCAACTGTTTCACAATACCGAGGATCTCCCTGTTCAAAGACTCGATCTCCTCTTTGGCGCTCTCTCTGCCGTCCCTGTCGACTTTCGTGAGCGCTACATTGAGGCTGGTCAAGGCGGACAGGGCTTTCGCCTGTACGACTTCCCGCTGGATGAACTCCTGCACCTGGCCAGCGAGCTTTTCCGTAGCCCTCATCGTGGTATCTTCAGCAAAACCCTTTACAGTTTGAGTGGTGCTGAAAATTGTGATTGCGCCGAGCACCAGCATTGGAATGATCGTGAGCGCGGCCCCGCCTGCGAGGAGCTTTTTCCTGAGACTCATTTGTTTCATTGATATTGCCTCCGTGTTTTTAATGCGAATAAACCTCACCGCTCTTTAGCGATGAATTCGCTGCTAAAATGAGATTACGAGAGAAATATCGGTTGTTGTAGCAATTCACTTTAGACAGTTTATTAGACAAGAAATGAAATCGGTAGGGAGGAATTATGACATTGTAAATCGCGGGTAGTCCCAGGGACAGCAGGGACGAATAGACCGTGGGGCGTTGAAGTAAATACAACGCCCCACGATTGCTATTCGGACAACTGTAGGGGCGGGCTTCATGCCCGCCCGGATTATCCGATATTTCATGCCTTCCGGGAAGTCCCGATGCTTCATACGGTCCGGAAGTCCCGGTGTTCCATGCCGGTCCGGGAGTCCGGGAGGGGATAAACCCCTACCTTATCGGCACTGAGTTCCGGAAACGCACGTACTGGTTTCGGGTTAATCAGCCTGCCTGCGGATGAACGTGGGGATGCTCAGGTCTTCTTCCTCATGCGACCTGCCGCCTCCGGTTATCATCTGGAGCAGGGTCCTGCGCCGGGGCTGCTGCTGATCGGAATCGGCCGGCTCGGGCGCCTGGGCCATTTCGCCGCCCTTCGGGATGCGGTGGCGCACGTGCGCCGGGATCTGCAGGTAATCGTAGTTGAGGTCGGGCACCATCCCCTCGGGCTTGAGCCTTCTCAGCGGACGGACGGCGGCCTGCTCGACTTTTTTTGCCTGCTCGGCCTTTCCGATGCCCGTTGCGATGACCGTGACGCGGATCTCATCGGTCATGCTTTCATCCATCACCATGCCCAGGATGATATTGGCATCCTCGTTCACCTCTTTCTGAATAATCGAGAGGGCTTCCTCAAATTCATGCATTCCAAGGTCGGGCCCGGCCGAGATGTTTATCAGGGCGGCCCGAGCGCCGTGGATCGAAATATCTTCGAGAAGCGGGCTCGAAATGGCTTGCTGAACAGCCTGGGAGGCCCTGTTTTCCCCTCTTCCGACGCCGGTTCCCATGAGGGCCAGCCCCATTTCACCCATGACGGTCTTCACGTCGTTGAAGTCGACGTTGATATAGCCCTGCTTGATTATGAGGTCCGAAATGCCCTTTACCGCATAGAGAAGGACATCATCGGCGCGCTTTATCATTTCGAGGAAAGTGGACCGCTTGTCGGCAAGGCAGAGAAGGCGGTTATTGGGTATGGTTATGAGGGTATCCACCGTTTCCTGGAGCGATTTCAAGCCGTCCTCGGCGTTGCGGATGCGCACCTTGCCCTCGACCATGAACGGCTTGGTCACGACGGCCACCGTCAGGGCCCCCATCTCCTTGCAGATCTGGGCCGCGATCGGCGCGCCGCCCGTCCCCGTGCCGCCCCCCAACCCGGCGGTGATGAAAACCATGTCGCTTCCGTTTACCGCTTCGCGGATTTTATCCAGGTCTTCCTGGGCCGCCTTCGCCCCGACTTCGGGTTGCCCCCCGGCCCCGAGTCCCTTGGTGAGATTGGTTCCAAGCTGGATCTTTATCGGCGCGAGATTTCTCTCAAGCACCTGCCAGTCGGTGTTGGCGGCTATAAACTGGACCCCGTCCAGCCCGGAAGTGATCATGTTGTTAATGGCATTTCCGCCCCCGCCACCGATACCCAGAACGCTGATTTTCGCTCTGCTGCTGACTCCGGCGTATTCCATTTTCATCTGTTCCATTTTGTCCTTCCCCCTCTTTGTCTCTTTCCTCGCCATAACTGCTCCGCCCTTAAAAGTGGCTCTCCGATTATTTCATGGCCCGCTCACCACCCCGTCTTGCAGATCCCCTTCAACCGGCGCATCCCCGCCGGCCGGTTTGCGAGAGAACGGGGGCCGCGTTTTTACCAAAAGTCCCTGTACCAGCGCTTAAGCATTTCCAGGACCGATCCGAATTTCCCGCGGGAAGTCCTGATCTGCTGTCCGCCCCCGAGTTCCTTCCCGTAGAGCAGAAGTCCGGCGGCGGTCGAATAGATGGGGTTTTTCACAACGTCCCCCAGTCCGCCGAAATTATAAGGGACACCGATTCGCACCGGAGCGTCGAATACCCGCTCCGCCAGCTCGCGAATGCCCGGCAGGAGGGAAACGCCACCCGTGAGCACAACTCCCGCGTGCAGCGCCTCGATATAGCCCGACCGGACAAGTTCCCACTCGATGATGTCAAGAATCTCTTTTACACGCGCCTCGATTATCTGGGTAAGAATCGACTGGGCAAGCTGGCGCGGCTTTTGGCCGCCAACCGACCCCACCTCGATCACGTCCTGCTGGTTAACCATTTCAACCAGGGCGCAGCCGTATTTTTTCTTTATTTTCTCCGCCTCGTCCATCGAACAGCGAAGGCCGACGGAAATGTCCGAGGTGATATGATTGCCGCCCAACCCCACTACGGTGGAATGGCGGATGGCGTTGTTCTGAAAAACGGCGATCTCGCTCGTGCCGCCGCCAATATCGATTAACGCGACTCCGAGCTGTTTTTCGTCCAGGTCGAGCACCGCTTCGCTCGACGCAAGCGATTCGAGCACCACGTCCTGGACCTGCAACTCGGCGCGCTCGCAGCACTTGATGATATTCTGAACCGCGCTGGTCATTCCCGTGATGATGTGCACCTTGGCTTCCAGCCGTACTCCGGCCATGCCGATCGGGTGATGGATTCCGTCCTGGTCGTCCACAATGTACTGCTGTGGAAGCACGTGGAGGATCTGCCTGTCGAAGGGGAGGGCAACCGTCTTTGCAGCGTCGAGCACCCTTTCCACGTCCGACTGGGTCACTTCGCGGCTCTTGATCGCAATAACTCCGTGGCTGTTGAGGCTTTGCACATGAGTTCCGGCTACTCCCGCGAAAACGGTGGAAATCTCGCAACCCGCCATGAGTTCGGCTTCTTCAACGGCTTTCTTTATGGACTGGACAGTCTGGTCAATGTTAACCACCACGCCGCCCCGCAGCCCCGCGGATGGGTAAGTGCCGACTCCGACGACATCCATACCCTCCTGCGTTACTTCTCCGACTACGGCACAGACTTTCGTGGTTCCCAGGTCGAGACCAACGACCAGCTCCTCTTTTTTTCCCATCGGATTCCTTTCAAACGCACATAGAAGCAGCCGGATGCCGAATACCGCTCTACAAAGCCTTTGCACTCACAAAGTTCTCGCGCTCACTACCCTCTCGCGCTCTCAGACTATCCCTGTTCTTATGCTCCGTTCGAACTATCTTTTTCTTATGCCAAGTCGCGTCAAGATGATTCTAGACACTCACAAATCCCCCCTGCCCCCCTTTAGAAAAGGGGGGTGAATAAGGCGATGTTCGTTGTGATTCCCTCATTTTTAAGGCTTTCCCGTTTCTTGGTTCAAGCGAGCAAGTAAATGTAACTTGGTATTACACCCTGTTCGAACCATCCCTTTGCTGATTGCCTGTTCGAACTCCCCCTTTGCTAAAGCCCACTTTCGATTACCCCCCTTTTCTAAAGGGGGGGCAGGGGATTTGTTCCTTTAGCTTGCCTGTTTTCCCTGTCCCGGGGCGGGTTTGGGTACCGGGAACCGGCCTTCCAGGAATGCCTTACCCGGATAGTCCAGGTCTATCCTCGTCACCAGTTCGGTCCACTGCCGCTCGTCAAGAGTCGCTATAACCTTTTTTAGCCGGGCAAGCTTTTGCGATATGTTCGCATGGCCGATCTCAACCGGAACACCCCTTTCGCCCAAAACAAGCGTAAAACCGGTGGGGCTCCACCGGCACTCCACTATGGCGCTTGCCGGAAGCCAGTTCCTGGCTTCGTTGAGCGCCGATACGAGTTGTCTTACGCGATTGACCTGCCGCGCGGGAATGGTATCGCCTTCCTTGAGACCGGGTTCGCATATCCCGGTTATGAAGGGAAGATGGCGATTTTGCGACGGATCGGCGCGGGAGATGAGAATGCCTTCCTCATCGATCAGGTAGGAGTCGC
>Ga0351903_1134_pt1 | contig 16413 bp, 13 predicted proteins | sample BONcelHT113001D6_FD_206874 | JGI IMG/M metagenome (GOLD analysis project Ga0351903, IMG submission 206874) | Enriched cells from coal bed in the Powder River Basin, Montana, United States - BONCAT cells T11 rep1 HSBNCT.T11.300.1.D6 ... | reverse complement strand
GGGCCAGTACCTGGTAGGAACCGCAGCACACGGTGCTTGCGCCGAAATCCACGGGAACAGCGCCGATCGCTTCGACAAACTCATTCATCACCCTGCCGTCGGCCGGTTCGATCGCAACGTCTTTGGGCCTGACCAGAGTGCACCCGTAGTAGGAGGCTATCTTCATCCCGCTGAGCGGGACCTTGATCTTGGACCGCAGGTTGTCCCAGCCGACAACATCCCTGAGAAATGTCACGAAATGGGAGACCTCGACTTCACCTTTATAATCCGGTTCCTCGCTCATGAAGTCGTTGATGGTCTTTCTCTTCACTTCGTCATTTCGCATGAGCTGGTTTGCCCGGGCGAGCGTGTTGTAGCACATGGAGCATAGGGTGACGACCTTGTCGCTGCCCTGTTCCATGGCTCTGATGAGGTCGCGTATGGGAGCGACATGGTGGATAAGGTCGTCGTCGGCCAGAGAATGAACCGCACCGCAGCAGTTCCATCTCGGCAGTTCCTGGAAATCAACTCCCAGGGCTGCCATGGACGCCACTGCCGCCTCTTCCAGATTCTTCGCCTTCGTCTTTAAAGTACATCCGGGGTAATAGCTTACTTTCATGATACTCCTCAGCTCGTCAATTTTCTGAAGCAGCTTACCAGCGCAATTTGAGGCAAGTCCCTTACCATTTCGGCGGACAGCCCGGAAGGATCGATCATGTTGATGTTCTTCCTCAAAGTCAAAAGCCGCACGGCTTCCATGACTTTTGCCAGGTCGACCCCTCTCGGACAGTTCGCGGTACAGGTGTGGCAGGATGCACAGGTCCAGCTTGTCCCGGAGTTGGTGACGTCTTCTTCCATCCCCAACTGAGCCATGCGCATGATCCTCCTGGGCAGAGTCTCCATCTGGCCGGACATGGGACATCCACCACCGCAGGTGCCGCATTGAAAGCACATGAAAATGTCCTGTCCGCTCAGTTGACTCACTCTCTCGATGAACTCGTGCTTGATTGTCTTGTCAGAAATCTCGATCGGCATTTTTTCCTCTTTCCTTTGCGTTCAGGAAATAACCCGCTCAGGCAAACACGCGCCTCTGATTCGCACAGGGGAGCGCCACGCCCGGCGGGGGCAGTTCAGGAAAAGCCGCCCGCAAAAAGGCAGCCATCCCGCGAATCAGGGTTTCGAAACATCCGGATCAACAAACGGGTTTTACAGGACAGCCGGTGGGTACCAGCCGTGCGGAAGCAATCCAGAGTTTTTTCAAAACCGGTGGTCCTCAAAAAATCATCTAGTCTTTGTGCGTAACAGTTCAATATGTGGTTGTAGTCCCAAAAATTTTATCCAATGGCAATGCGCCACGATCAGAATCGGTTGGGCGGTATGGACAGAGTTGGTTTTGTAATCCAATCACGGCATTTTGTGAAGCAAAAATGCACAAATTTTTTGCATTTATTTTCTCAAACTCGAAAATCATCCCGCGAAGCAGCATGATTGCGAACCCCTACTTTCCGCCGACTCAGTATTTCAATTGTAAAATGCCAAAAAATATCTAAAATCTTTTCTCGGCCAATCACCAAAAAGGGCGTGGCGGTTCCTTCCCTCCGGGTTACGAGGGTCCCGCCTTTGTTTTCACTTTCTTCCAGGGGAAAAACCGCTGATGAATGTCTTCGTACTCGGCTCGGCTGGTTCCGAAGGTCCCGGCAATTATACTCCCGCATTCCTGATCGACGACTTCCTCCTGATGGATGCCGGCACAATTGCAGCGCGCCTGGACAGAGATGCACAATGCAAGATCACCCATATCTTTCTTACACATGCGCATCTCGATCACATCAAGGGCATACCTTTCCTGGTCGATAATCTGGTTGCAATGAACCAGCTATGCAGCATTACCGTGCTCAGCGGCAAGGAAGTACTGCGCGATCTCAGGAAAAATCTGTTCAACGATCGCATTTGGCCTGATTTTACCCTTATTCCAGACGGAAACAAGCCGGTTATGCGCTACCAGCCTATTTCGTCGCGGGCGCCGATCCAGGTCGGAAAATATCGAATCCACGCGGTTAAAGTAAACCATACGGTTCCCGCGTACGGTTATGTGATCGAGGAGCCTTCATGGGGGACGCTGGTATACACCGGGGATACCGGCCCCACGGAAGCTATCTGGAAAAAGACGCGAAACCTCAGGGTTCGAAAGCTCATTATCGAGGTATCCTTTCCCAATGAGATGAAAGACCTGGCAATTGCCACGGGCCACCTTACGCCGGCCCTGCTCCACGATGAAATCCGCAAAATGCCCTCCCTTCCCGAGAAAATCTACATCGGACACCTGAAACCATTTTACAGGCAGGCAATTGAAGAGCAGCTCGCAAGAATTTCCGACGTTAAATGGGAAGTGCTCGACGATGGGAAAGTGTTCAAGCTTTGAGCCTCCGCGGCGCCAAGGCAGGGGGAAGGTATCCACGCGGACCATCGGAGCGGTCCGCGAGGAACTGCAATGAGTCTCCGCCTGTTCGAAGAGTTTTTCACGGCAAGACTCCCGGAAACCATGACCATGCGAAAAACTGATACATACGTCATTCCCGCGAAGGCGGGAATCCAGTGTCTTTGCCGCGGGTTGGCGTATCAGCGCAAGAGGGTCGCCCGATTTCAGCCTTCCCTGGAATGACGTATATGTCGCGAAGATATCGGCTTGGCCATGGCAGCAAGAAATCCGCTCTCATTCCTCGGAGCAAAGGAAGCCGGCTTCGAGCCGGAAGCTGGACGGTCCACTTCAGATGAGTGTCTCAAAGAGGTTAAGCATCCCTGTTGTACTGCTGTTGGTATTCGAGATAGTTTTTCTTCTCCTCTATTTCCCTCCCTCGCTCATCCTTGAGCCTACGGTAACCGCCGGTGGAGACACTCCGTCCCATTTCATATCCGCCCTCGCAATGCGAAACCCCTTCTCCTTTTTTTCACCAGTGACCTGGTTCCACGGCAACTTCGCGGGTTTTCCTCTTTTTCTGCACTACTTTCCACTGCCCTTTCTGCTGATCGGGCTTATCTCGCTGCTCACATCCATCGCGGTCTCCTTCAAACTGGTCACAATGCTCGCCGTCATCCCCCTGCCCGCAGCCGTATTCTACTGCCTGCGGCGCATGGCCGGCGGCAGCCGCGCTCCAGCCCTTGGATCGATCCTCAGCCTCCCTTTCCTCATGATGGAGGAAAATCATATGTGGGGAGGCAATATCGCCAGCACCCTCGCTGGTGAATTCGCGTACGGCATTTCTTTTATCCTGGCGATCATACTTTTGGGCAGAATCTACTCGGATGCACCCAATCGACGGTCGCTGCTCGGAAACTCATTCATAGAATCGCTCATTGCACTCAGCAACGGCTATCCCATTTTGCAGGTCGGCATGGGGACGAGCTATTTTCTGCTCAGGGGAGGCTCCACCCGCTACATTTTATGCATGCATGCCCTCGCGTTTGCCCTGGCCGCCTTTTGGCTCCTTCCTCTCTTATTCTATTCGTCCTGGAACAGTCCGCTTGCCCACTGGTGGTCTTTCAGAAAACCTTTCGAATTCCTGCCTCCATTGCTGTGGCCTTCCATAGCCGGAGCGGTTATCGGCCTGTGCTTTCATGCTCGAAAGCTGCTGCAACTGATAATGCGAGCAACTTCCGGACCCGAATCCCGGATTAATCCCGAGCAATACCTATGGTGGCAATTCGGAATCTCGCTTCTGGGCTTTGGCCTTGCTCCCTACTTCGGGCTGGTGGATGTCAGGTTTTTACCTTTTACGCAAATTTTCATCGTTATGCTGGGAGCAATCGGCTGGAGCAAGCTCATCGGGATTTTGCCGCGCCCCCGGTACTGGCTTGCCGTGTTTGCCGCGGCAATGATCGTCTTTACCTTCGCAAAATCCACCATGGTTGAATCCTGGATCAGGTGGAATTATTCGGGCATGGAAGCCAAGCCCCTCTGGAAGTCCTATTCCGAAGCGAACCGCTTTCTGGAAGGGACTGAAAACGCTGCGCGCGTCGCATGGGAACACTCCGAAATCATCAATGGAGCTGGATCGACAAGGGCCCTTGAAATGCTTCCCCACTACTCGGGACGCTCCACGCTCGAGGGACTCTACACGCAGTCGAGCCTCAGCACCCCATTTGTCTTTTACATTCAATCCGAAATCTCCCAGGCGCCAACGACACCCATGACGTCCTATTACTACTCGCGCTTCGACCCGGACCGGGCAGCCAACCACCTGAGGCTGTTCAACGTGAACCAGATGGTCGCCGTCACGGAAAATACCCGCAATGCATTGGACAGTTCTCCTGAATTCGAGCCGCAATCCTCATTCCCCCCTTTCATGATCTATTCTTTGAAAAATGCGCCCAACTCCTATATCGAGCCTCTGCGTTTTCGACCTCTGCGGATTCCACTGCCCGGCTGGAGGAAGGTCCAATACGACTGGTTTCGACTCGCTTCCCTGGACGTTCCGCTTATCGTGGCGCCCGACGACTCGCCTGGCGATTTCCTGAAGACAATCCCGGTCTTTAGCGGCTCGCTCGAAAATCTGCCAAAGGTCCCTATTTCAGGTTTCGATAACGTAGAGGCGAATGCGTTTCTCGCCGAAAACCACATTTCCATCACCACCTCCGTCCCCGGCCATCCGTTATGGATAAAGGTGTCCTATCACCCGTGCTGGCGGATTGCTCGCGGGGAAGGTGAACTCTATCCGGTATCTCCCGCTTTCATGCTGCTCATTCCCAAAACATCGGAGGTAATTCTGGAATTCGATACGGGAAGCGGCATTTACCTGCTGGGGAAGACCTTGAGCCTGCTGGCAGTGGCGCTGTGCGGGGGCATATTGGGTGTGAACCGCGTGCGTAAAGCACGCGCGTCCGTCCGTCCGATATCTGCCGATCCGGGGGAAGCGCCCCGGTCATGTTCGCGCACTCCCGAGGAAATCACCGTACCTGCCGCCGTTTCCCGCGGGCCGATATTTCCCGCCCGCGCCAGGCTCATTGCAGCCGCGGCTTTGATGATCGCTCTTATTTCAGTTGCTATTTTGGCAAGAAGCCGGACCAACCCGCAACTCCTCCATGACGCAGCGGCAAAGAAATTTGAGCAGGCGGAACAGATCCAACCCGGCGCCGAATCTAATGAACCGGAGCGCGAAATATCCAGCGAAAGGGATAGACTCATTCGCGAGACCATGGATCTGGTCGAGAGGAATATCTCCAATTTCCCGGACAGCGCCGTTTTTGACTATTGCATCTACTTCAAAGCCTGGCTGCTGATCGAGGAAAAGAAAACGACCGAGGCCCGGACAATGCTCCTGGATTTTCTAAGGACCCACCCCGATACCAGGGTACTTTCCGAATGCCTTTCCTTTCTGGGGGAGACTTACGCCCAGGCGGGGGACACGGATGAGGCGGAGGAGTATTTCCGGAGGGCTGCCCTAATATGGCCGGCGAGCAGAGCGACAAGGCATGCGGGTATGCGTCTTGGCGAACTTATCGGATTCGATGCCGTTTTCAGCTCCGCCCGGAATTTTTTCGAATCCGGGGAGTATCTCAAGGCATATTCACTGTTCATGGGGCTTACTTTTCATGCCGATGAACGGATCAGGGACAGGAGCATTCTCTGGCTTGGCTATTGCTGCTTTGAAATGGAAAGGTGGGAAGAGGCGGCCAATCTGTTCCTGCAATGGCTGAACGTTCATTTCGATTCGCCCGAGTCCCCTCAGGCGAAGCTCGCCCTGATGAGGTGCAATGTCATGATCGATGCCATCAAGGCCTGGCAGGGACCGGACCCCGAAATTGCCCCGCTCACTCCCGTCCAAAAACTCTTTAGATTCTTTAATCTGGAACACCCCGCATGACCTTTAGCCCCCGTCTTATTTCTTATCCAGGACGGTTATGTGGCTCCACTCCCCTTCGGGTGGATTTTCCAACAGGCTCTCGCACCTGGTCCGGCAAAGCTGCGAGGGTGGGTCCCCGCCCAATATTTTCTCAACCTTTTCAAATCCTTCGATCGCCGTGTCCCACTTCTTCTCTCTAAAGGCAGCGAGCGAGCCGGCATAGAGTTCGAGCGCCTCTGAGATGCCCGCTTCCTCTCCGCGCCTGCACATCAGTTCATATATGGCAACAGGTTTCTGCTTACCTTTCACCCGCACGACGTCGAGTTCTCGCGCAACAAAGGCATCTTTCACCTGCTCCCACACCGACTCGCTTATAATTATCCGAGCACCGTACCTGCTGGTCAGCCCTTCGAGCCTCGATGCCAGATTTACGTTGTCGCCTATTGCGGTGTAATCGAACCGCCGTTCGGAACCCATGTTGCCCACCATTACCATCCCGCTGTTTATTCCGATGCCGATTTCAAGAACGGGCATATTCTTGTTTGCCCATTCCTTCTGAAGCCTGCGCAGCTCCTCTATCATGCTCAATGCAGTCTCGCACGCCCGAGCGGAATGGTCCTGCTGGGGCAAGGGAGCGCCGAAAATCGCCATGATGGCGTCCCCGATATATTTGTCCAGCGTTCCCTGCTGCCGGAAAACAGCTTCCGTCATTTGCGTGAGATAATGATTGAGCTGGGGCACCAGTTCCTCGGCAGGGAATCTTTCGGAAAGGGTGGTAAATCCGCGAATATCCGAAAACAGGATGGAGAGTTCCTTCTTTTCGCCACCCAGCCGGAGTTTATCCGGGTTGGCGAGTACTTCAGCGACTACGGACTGGGGCACATAGAGACTGAAAGTATCTCTGACCTTGCGCTTTTCACGCTCTACTTTTAAATACCGGTGCATTGTCGTGCCGACGTAGGCAAACGCAAGATTTAGCGAAGGATAAACGTGGTTGAGCCACAACCCTTCCCTGAGAAAGAAATGATGTGTCAAATAGATATAGCCCCCCAGCAGGACCGCGACGAAGCAGGCCAGCAAAGTGCCGCGTAGGAAATGCTGGGCAACGAGGAAGATGAGCGCCATGCCGATCAGTGCCCCGAGATCGTAGGCGATGTCCGAGGCCCTGAAGAACTGCTGTTCCAGGATATTTTTCAGGACGGTGCAATGCAGTTCGACCCCGGGAAAAACCGCGTCAAAAGGAGTTGGGCGCATGTCATGAAGACCCATGGTAGTGATGCCGACTACCACCAGCTTGTCCTTGAGACAGTCAGGCGGAAGCTCTCCTCTGATCAGCGCCGATGCGGAATAGTGTGGAAAGGTATAGCCCGGACCATAAAAATTGGCCAGCAGTTCGCCCTTGTCGCTGGTAGCGATAGGCACGGGTCCGAAGCGGATGCCTTCCACCCCTTTTTCGTTCAGTTTGACTATGTAGGGCAAGTCGGGAAATGCGGCAGCAAGCATCTGGAGCGCAAGCGAGGGAAACATTCTGCCCTGGTAGCGAAAAACGAGCGGCATCCAACGGACCGCCCCGTCGGGATCGGGAACCACGTTAAAGCTGCCGGAGTAGCGGGTAGCCTCCGCCAAGGCGGGGATATTGCCCTCCATTCCTACTTGTTCCAGCAGTCTGCCCTTGGGAGTCTCCCGCCCCGAAGAGACCACTATGGGACAAGCGGCCTTGTCGAGGAGCTGTGGAGATGGAGGGTCCGGAACAAACTTGCTCCCCTCGGCGTAAAAGAAATGTCCGAGCACGAGTGGGGCGGACAGCCCCCTGATCGTATCGGCCAAAATCCTGTCGTCATCTTCAACGGCGGCCACCTCGTCGAGCCAGGTCAAGACTTCATTGGAAACCGGTAACCGGCCCGCGCCCAGATTATCGCGAAGATCCAGAATTGCCTGCCGGCGCAGTTTCAGGTCAGGTTCGAAAAATCCGAAATCCTGCCCGATAACGAGGGCGCCCGAATCGTCCACAGCCTTGAGCAAACGGGCCATGAGACGCCTTGGCCAGGGCCATCGCCCTTCTCTGTTAACGCTTTCCTCATCGATGGTGACAAAGGCTACCGGCCCCGAAGCATCGATCTGACCGCGGGATTTGAAGTGCAGGTCCCAGCATTTCAGTTCGATCTGATCGAACAACGGGACCCCCACGATGCTGAGAAAGGCCATAAGAACGGTGAGTCCGGACACGAAGAGCACTTCCCACGCCGACAGGGCCCTGCCGATTTTTCGGGCAGGCCCGGCAACGCGTCCGGATAGACGGACAAAGATTTCACTGTGCATGCAAAAGCCCGCCGTAGTTGGGAGATTGCCAAACCTATTTTAAAAGTTCTCTTGCGATGATCATACGCTGTATTTCGCTTGTGCCTTCATAGATGGTCGTTACGCGAACGTCCCTGTAGAAGCGCTCGAGCGGGTAATCTTTTGTGTACCCGTATCCCCCGAGCATCTGGATAGCATCATGGCAGGCCCTCGTTGCGGATTCCGTGGCATACAGCTTTCCCATCGAGGCTTCACCGGAATAGCCCCTTCCCTGGTCCTTGAGCCAGGCTGCCCGAAGCAGAAGCAGTCCGGCGGCATCCAGGCGGGTGTGGTTGTCCGCTATCATCCACTGAATTGCCTGTTGAGAAGCAATCGGCCCACCGAACTGCATTCTTTCCCTGGAATACCGGGTGGCGTAGTCCATCGCCGCCAGTCCGATGCCAAGCGCCATCGAACCTATGCCGATCCTGCCCCCGGCAAGTTCAGCCACCGCTATTCGGTACCCGTCGTTTTCCTTGCCCAGCATATTCTCAACGGGTACACGACAATTTTCGAAAATGAGTTCGTTGGTCGAGGAGCCAATCTGCCCCATTTTGTTCTCGTCCTTGCCGACGGCAAATCCAGGGAAATCGGGCTCGACCAGAAAAGCGCTTATTCCCTTGCCTCTCGAGGCTTGCGGGTCGGTCACGGCCCACACGATGAACACACCGGCGTATTCCGCGCTCGATATGAAGATTTTGGTTCCGTTCAGCACCCAGTGATCTCCATCGAGCACCGCCGACGCGCACAGCGCCGCCGGGTCCGATCCAGCGCCCGGTTCCGTTAGTCCGAAGCTCGCGGCGAAGTACTCTCCGCTGCAAATGGCCGGGATGTACCTGTGCTTCTGGTCTTCCGTGCCCACCGCCTGGATAACCTCGGCCACCATGTTGTTCACCGAGGCGGTGACGGTGGTCGCGGCGCAGGCGCGGCCAAGCTCGGTCATGGCAAGCGAGAAGGCTACCGCCCCGGCGCCCGTGCCTCCATACTCGGGATCGATGTTGAGCCCCATGAATCCCAGCGAAGCCAACTTTGTCAAGTTGTTCTTCAAAAGATCACGATTTTTGGTCCTGTCGATCTCAGCCGCCACCGGTTCCAATTCACGCCCGGCAAATTTCGCGGCAGTCTCCCGGATCATTCTTTGCTCTTCGTTTAATTCAAAATCCACTTTAAGATCCTCTATTTGTACTCATAAAAACCGCGGCCGCTCTTCCGCCCAAGCCAGCCCGCCTCTACATATCTTCTCAACAATGGGCACGGCCGGTATTTGGAATCACTGAAGCCGGCATAGAGCGTTTCCATGATTGCAAGGCAGGTGTCGAGCCCGATCAGGTCAGCAAGGGCCAAAGGACCCATTGGATGGTTCATTCCCAGCCGCATGACCGTATCGATATCCTCTCTTGTGCCCACGCCATGATAGAGAGAAAAGACGGCCTCATTGATCATCGGCATGAGGATGCGGTTTGCGAGAAAACCGGGATAATCGCCCGCGAGGGCCGGGGTCTTTTTGAACATCACCGCGAGGTCCCGGGTCGTGCGGAATGTCTCATCGGAAGTTGCGATTCCGCGGATTATCTCCACGAGTTGCATAACCGGAACGGGATTCATGAAATGCATGCCGATGACCCTGTCGGAGCGTTTTGTACTTCCGGCTATCCGCCCGATCGGAATCGAGGAAGTGTTGCTCGCGAGGATCACTTCCGGTGCGCACACACCATCCAGTTCACGAAAAATCCCAAACTTCACATGTTCGTTCTCGCTGGCGGCCTCAACAACGAAATCGGCCGAGGCCATATCTTTCAAACTGATACTGGGTTGAATCCGACCGATGATCGCATCCTTTTGATCGGGGGTCATTTTCCCCCTGTCCACACTTTTTGACAGGATATTTGTAATATTGGCGATGCCCCGTTCAACGAATTCCTCTTTAATGTCGTTCATTATGACCCGCAGGCCGCTCATGGAAGCGACCTGCGCAATCCCTGCGCCCATCAGGCCCGAGCCGATAACGCCAAATGTCTTTATCTCCATTTCGAGACCCCCCTCCTTTGTCCGCCAATGATCACACTGGCCCATGTTTTGTATGTACGTCCACCCGATAAGGGCTGGAAACCCCTTACCTGGAAGCGTTTTATGAATTCCGGTTTCCGCCGGCAGCAAATCCACCCCTCCCCGAAAACCCGCGGGGACATGTTCTTGACAAAGGGAAGTCTGTCGACTTTCATTTTCGTCGTGCCTGCCGTCGTAGACATGGCGGTTAGCCCTGGCACCGGCGTTTTTAGCGTTTGATTATCAAAGCTACTGCTTCACCGCCTCCGAGGCACAGAGAAGCAAGCCCGATTTTTTTGTCCGTACGAAGCATTTCGTGAAGCATGGTCACCAGAACACGGCAGCCGCTGGCCCCTATCGGGTGTCCCAGAGCAATGCTTCCGCCGTTTACGTTAACCCTGGAGCGGTCGAGCTTGAGTTCCTTTATAACAGCCGCGGTCGATCCACTAAAGGCCTCATTGATCTCGAATATATCTATATCCCCGATGCCGATGCCTTCTTTTTTGAGCACTTTCGGAATGGCCAGGATCGGTGCGACAAGTACGTATTTCATATCGATGCCGCTGGAAGCCTGCGAACCTATGGTCGCAAGTACAGTACAACCCAGCTCACTGGCTTTTTCCCTGGACATCACCACTACCGCGGCCGCCCCATCGCTGATTACCGAAGCATTTCCGGCTGTCGTTACGCCCTCCTGCTGGAATGCGGGCCGCATTTTCGAGAGGGCTTCATACGAAGTTTCTCTCGGACACTCGTCCATGTCGAACAGAACGGGTTCACCCTTCCGGGCCGGCAGCTCCACGGGAACGATCTCATCCTTGAACCTGCCGGCCGAGACAGCGGCCAGGGTCCGCGCATAGGATCGCGCTGCATACATGTCCTGGTCCTGGCGCGTGATTCCGTACCTTTCACTGCACAGCTCGTTCGAGATCCCCATATGAAAGTCGTTGACAATATCCCATAGACCGTCATGCACCATATGGTCACGCAGCTCGCCGTCGCCCATCCGATAACCTGAGCGCGCTTTGTCCAGGTAGTAAGGGGCCATGCTCATGTTTTCCATTCCGCCGGCAACGATCACGTCGGCATCTCCCAACTGGATCGCTTGAGCTGCCAGCATGACGGCCTTCAGTCCGGAGCCGCACACCTTATTTACCGTCAACGCCTCCACCCCCCACGGAATATTCGCGAGGATGGCGGCCTGCTTGGCGGGGTTCTGGCCGTAGCCGCATGGAAGCACCATCCCCATTATGACTTCGTTGACCTCATCCAAGCCTACCCCAGCTCGTTTCAGGGACTCATGAATAACGATCGCCCCCAGCCTGGTGCCTCCTATCGCGCCGAGCGAGCCGTTAAAGCTTCCCAGCGGTGTGCGGACGGCGCTGACTATGACTGCTTCCCGCATTTGGTGTCTCCTCGGTACAAGAAATGACGGCGGACCGGGTGGGCATCAAACACCAAGGCTCGCTCCCTTCAACTTCTCGCTGATAAATTCAACTGTCCTGTTAATGAAAAATGTTTTCTGCCTGGACTGTCCTCCCCGGACCAGGGTGATCTCGGATTTCGAGACACCGAAAAAGCCGGCCAGAAACTTTATGCACTCCCTGTTAGCCTCCCCTTCCACGGGTGGAGCACAAACGCGGACCTTCAGGCGATCCTGGACCAGGCCTGCGAATCCGTTTCGGGAAGCCTTCGGCTGGACATGGACGGCAAGAAGCGTCCCTTCGTCTTTTTTCGTCAAAAAAGGCAGGTGTGCCCGTTTCATTTTGTTCCTTCCCACCACAGCCGCGGCGGTGCTTACAGACCGCGGCCGCCGCCGGTGAACCGCGCGAGTAGTGAGGCCTGGACAGGTATTGACAGGCTGTGGAGAGTACAATATTATTCCCGACCATTGGCCGCGTGGAAAACTTTGCCACCTGATCTCAGTTTATCAAATCCGTGTACGGCCGCAAACGCTCGACGCGAGCGACCAACAACTGACTAAAACAAGCATCCTAGTGAGGTAAATCAATGAAAAGCAAGCGGTTTTCCGTAGTAGTCCTTCTTGCGTTCGCCTTTTCCGCGATACTTTGCACCGGCACCGCGAGCGCGGTCGAATTCTCGGCCGAGATGGTCATCCAGCCCAAGGGCGATGAGGCCATGACCGGCAAAATCTTTGTCAAGGGAGATAAGGTAAGACAGGAAACCACCGAAGAGGGCGAAACTCAGGTCATGATCATCCGACCCGATAAAAAAGTGACATGGATGCTCACTCCGGAAGAAAAAACTTACATGGAAATGCCTTTCCAGTCCGAGGACAAGACTTTCGAGGAATGGACCGCCGATAAAGAAAAGAGCGCCAAGTTCCTTGGCGATGAGACCGTTTCCGGGCTGCCCAGCAAGAAATACGAGAGCATTGAAGATGGTGAAAAAACCTACTTCTGGATTTCCAAGCAATTCCCATTCCCGGTAAAGGTCGAGGACGCGGAAGTGACCATGGAGTACAAGAACATTAAACAGGGACCGCTAGCCGATTCCCTTTTCGAACTTCCCGCCGGATACCAAAAGATGTCCATGCCGATTCTCCCTGAAAAAGACTAAGGGGCTCCACGGTCATCAGGTCCCTATCAATGCGGACGAGTGGCGCCATGAAAAAGAGTCTCGAATCGGCCAAGAAGCCGAGGGTCACATCGGGAGTTGGTCAGCTTGACCAACTCCTCGGTGGCCTGTCCATCGGCGACAATGTCGTGTGGCACGACGATTCCGGCAGCCTCGCGTCCGCATTCTGCCTCAATTTCATCAACTCTTCCATCACTTTACAAAAGCCCCTTATCTACATCAGCTTCGACAGATCGCCGCGGAATCTGCTCGAAAAGCTCGGGCCGCTTGCCGCCGACTCGTCCATTACCATCCTTGATTGTTTCACCAGTGGGAAGGGAGCGAACTCTCCAATCTTCCTCAAGTTCTATGACGAACCAGGAGATCTCGCATACAACATCATCAGGGTGAAGGAACCCAGCCGCGCCGACGCGCTGATCGAACTCCTTTATGGCATCATTGCCGAATTGCGGGGAGACGTTCGGCTGGTATTCGAAAGCATCACTGGAATGCAGGAACTTTGGGGCGGCGAAGAGAGTATTTCCAGCTTTTACTCCCATTCCTGCCCCCGGCTCTATGAACTGAATACTATCGCCTACTGGATAATGGAGAAGAAGGCCCACTCCCCTCGCCTGCGCGCCCAGATAAATCAGATTGCCCAGGTCGTGATAGAACTCTCAATAAAGCGAGGGACATCTTTTCTTACCATCATCAAGGCGGAAAGACGCGATATCGACAACCTCGATAAGCCTTTTACATACTGGGCCAATGAACTCAACATCTCCTTCGACGAAGAAAAACGGTCCGCGGGTGGATTGGACCTCGGCCTCCGGCTCAAGGAACTCAGGACCCGCCGCGGCCTGTCTCAGACCGACCTGGCAAAGCTCATCGGAGTGACACCGAGCACAATTTCCCAGGTCGAAAGCAATCTCATCTATCCCTCCTTGCCCGCTTTACTGAAGATGGCCGAGGTACTCAGCATCGACATCAGTTCTTTGTTTCAACGGGGCGGCGATACGCGCCGGCGCATTGTTTTTCCGGAAAACGAGGGCACCCCTCTCAGAATGCCTGAATTTCCCGAGGGCAGCATTCAGGCAAGGCTCATCACCCCCATAGACATGAATGCCAAGGCCGAGCCATACATCATCGAAATACCGCCGGACAAGATGCTCTCCAGTCATTTCTTCGTCCATAAAGGTGAAGAAGTAGGATACCTGCTTTCCGGGGAACTGCAGTTCAGGATAGACAAAGAAACTTATACCGCCGTTCAGGGTGATCTCATCTACCTTGGCATGGATATGCCGGGTCAATGGAAGAACACGGGGGCCGCCCCCGCGAAGATCTTGTGGCTAAAGATCAAATAGCGGGATAGCTCCCGGGAACCGCAACCGATGATTCCCAGCGGAAACCAACATCATGCAAAGAGGCGCCATGCTCACATTACCGGTTCTAAACAGGACTGAGCCCCACACGATCAATCCCACGAAGATCATCGCCCTGGGTTTGAACTACCGCAGCCATATCGCGGAAAGCCATACCGTGAAGGTGAGAGGTTTTACGGATGAAATTCCGGAAGAACCGATCCTTTTCCCTAAAACCCCCAATGTTCTCATCGGGCCGGGTCAACCGATCGTGATTCCCAAATTCCTCCTGGAATACGGCTTCGAGGACCTGCGCGTCGACTATGAAGCCGAACTGGCGGTAATAATCAGCAGGCAGTGCAAGAATGCGGGGCCGGAAGAAGCCCTTGACTATGTGTTCGGCTATACCTGCATAAATGACGTGAGTCAGCGAAACATACAGACAAAAGACCGGTCCGGATGGTTTCGGGGAAAATCGCTCGACACCTTCGGCCCCGTCGGCCCGCGAATCGTTCTAAGTGAAGAGATCGGCAATCCCCAGGACTTGCGAATCCAATGCCGGTTGAATGGCAAAACGGTGCAGGACGCAAACACCTCGATGATGATTTTCCCGGTCGCCCGAACCATCTCCTTTATTTCCAAGAATTTCACTCTCATGCCCGGCGATATCATAGCGACCGGAACACCCAGCGGTGTCGGCCGCCTCGGGCACGGTGACCTTGTGGAAATTGAAATAGAAAAAATCGGCGTGCTTGCCAACCCGGTAGTGGAAGAATGGAGACAGTAAAGACAGGTCCTGATTTCCGAGTGAAAAAAGAAAAGGCCTTCCGAGGGGTGGAAGGCCTTTTTCTTTTTGTGGCTCTCGTGTGCGCGCCGGTCATGCATTTCGCCCAAGGGGGCTTATGCCGGGGGACTCGTTCTAATTATCCTTTGCGCCGTCCAGCATGCTCTTGAGCCGGGCATGTTCAGCCCTGGCCTTAAACAGCTCTCTTTCGCAGCCCTCTCTTTCCGGCACTTCGGGTCTCAAACCCTCCAATTTTCTTTCCAGTCTTTCGATTTCCTTGATGACCCGATAAAGCTCGATTGCCACCATCCTAATGCTCATACGGGATTTCTGATCTCCTTGTCCTGGAGCAATTGCCCATGAGGCGCCAAGGGTTTTTGTAATGGCTCACCTTCGGGAATGAACACTATAGGCGAGATCGAATTTCTCTCTTGATCCCGAAGGCAAACGCAGTGCGAATCCGGAGTCGGGAGGCATCGTGTTCCGGTGTAGTGACGGGTTGAGGTCCAGGATTTGACTTACCGGTACTCCGATCCATCCGGCAATCACCTCGAGTCTTACAGGCGATTTAACCATAATAGGATCGAAATCCTTAGGCTTACAGTATTGGGGACTCTCAAAACCATGCTCCGCGGGCTCGCGCATGACATGCATCGCGGCCATAACTTTTGCGGAGTACACCTTGCAACGCGCGGGCAGAAATTTATGCCCGTTAAGCTCCCAATCCTTCACGTAGCGATTTTTCACTACGGATGAGATTGGCCCCCCTCCCGTATTATAGGCTGCGAGGGCCAACAACCAAGAATCATACCTCTCATAGAGTTGTCTCAAGTACTTGGCGGCCGCCTTAGTGGATTTTATCGGATCTCGCCTCTCATCGACCCATCGGTCGACTCTGAGACCCAAACTCCTGGCCGTACCCGCCATCAATTGCCAATACCCACCCGCTCCCCTGTACGATGCGTGCTTTTCGAACCGGCTTTCAACCAGAACAATCCATACCAACTCGGCCGGCACGCCATGACTTTCCAAAATCTCGGTCATCTGGGGGATACATTCTTTTCCCTTCTCAACGGCACCCGAAAAAGTTCTTCGGCCTTCCCCCTGATAGAAGCGGATGTACTTTTGAATGAGTGGTTCTTTGATGGGTATCTGGATTCTGTTTCTCCAAGGCACCGGGGGGCTTTCCGTGATAGCGTCGGGTAGAGCGGGCTGGTAGACCGGTAAGGTGGAAATTTCCTTTTTCAAACTCTCGTGGGAAGGCGAAAGAGCCGCCAAAGTCCCCGGAATTTCCTTATTATCGGTTTTTGCCCACGCCTGCGACGTGAAGAGCAGCACGAAAATAAAACAGACAGCGGCGGTCTTGAGCAAATAGCACGCAAGAACGGCCGTTGATCCCCCCAGATGGTGCCGACGGAGGCTTGAATCAGGCGCCATACTGGTTCTCCTCATATTTCAAAGAAAACCCGCGGCCCTCACGGATACCCCG
>Ga0351903_1127_pt1 | contig 16887 bp, 18 predicted proteins | sample BONcelHT113001D6_FD_206874 | JGI IMG/M metagenome (GOLD analysis project Ga0351903, IMG submission 206874) | Enriched cells from coal bed in the Powder River Basin, Montana, United States - BONCAT cells T11 rep1 HSBNCT.T11.300.1.D6 ... | reverse complement strand
GGGGGAAGATTTGCCATAGAGGTAACCTGAGGAGCAGCAACCGTAAGCGGAGCACTCCCTGAATACCCCCGTAATCTAATTTCAGTGGTTGATATATCGGCGAAGTAGATCCCGGTAGTTGGATCATTGCATCGAAGAACTATCTCTCCGGAGGCCATATTTGCTAATAGTTCGGCTTGTTGAGTTCGGAGTTTTCGAATCACCTTTGCGGAAGCTCGCTTTGCCCCGGTTGTCGCTTCAAGAATCTTTTTCGATATGTCTGCATAAGCCGCATTTGGATCCTGGATAATTTTTATCGCTTCCTGAGGCCCTGAAACGTCTGTGTATGGGACACAACCCCACGGGTTTTCTGCAATAATATACGCAGCAATATCTTCCGGGGATTCCGTAAACGGGAGCGGGAGCGAGGCAACCCGTAAAAGAATTTTAAGATCAGTGGTCGGAGAAGTCAACTCTATACCGCCTTCCCGGAAATCCGATGAATAATATGTCGGTTTACTGTTCCTCCCTCCCCGAAGAGAGATGGTGATTCATATACAGAATTCATGTACCGGAGGACCGGAGCTTCCTGAGGAAAACACCCAAGAACCCGGAGATCGATTATCGCTTCTTTTGTCTCAAGGTTTCGCTCCTCGAAATCTATCGCAAGGTCTCTCAGGGTTGATTTCAATTTATCGCAATTCGGGCAATTTTCTATCGTGTACACAATAATTGAACTCATTTTACTACACCAAATTTTAGGGAAATCAAATCTTTATCATACTGAATTACATTTTCGTGATTATAAATCCATGAAATCAAACCCTTTGTTTCAGATATACCGCCCTTGAAACAACCAGGATGATCCAGTAAGACATTACCCGCACACCTCAAATGAGAAAATAAGAGAATGAGAGAACAGAGGAAAATAATACCCGTGAGGAGACCGGTAAGGCCTGGTATCCCTCGTTCAAAGGTTCTCATGTAGTCATCTCCGGAAGCATCCATACCTTCCGCCATACCGGGTTTGGCAAGGCCCGAGGATCGGTATTCAGGATTTTGGTGATTATAATCTTCAGATATGATTCAGTAAGAGTAACCAAATCAGGATATTTCTCTGGATGAGAGCGGATCTCTTTCTCTATCTCCCCCCTGGAGGTTCCCCGGTTAGGACCGGATTTTTTCTCAGCAAGTTCCTGAAAGAGTAAAAAAATTCTCTCCCGATACTTTTCTTCTGGTTTGAAATTGGGATTCGCCATGATTCACCCATGGTTAATCCTACCGGTAAGAGCAATACAATCAGGAATATAGCACGGCTTTTCCGATGGCCTCCCGCACCAGAGAGAATATTTCCCTGGTTCTTTACACGAGAAGTTAAAAAACCTGCACGGACTTACTTTCATAACTCCCTTGTGAGATCTGGTTGCTGCTTTCGTACTCATACAGCTGCCACCTGGCCGGATTGAGAAGAATTGAAGACCCATGAAGCAGGCCGCTTCCCGTATATCCTTGCATCTTCTCGTTTATTCACAACCGCAGAGATCGCCATTTTTAGAGGAACATCCTGAAGCAATCCCAGATTTGGGTATTTGTCCCGGTTGTTCTCGATCTCTTCCTCAATCCATCTTCTGGGAATGATCGTCTTCCCTTGTTTCTGAAATTTTACAATCGCATTCTCTATCTCGAATTTGAAGATCTCTACATCTCTGGGCATTATACCACCTCAACCTCTGATAGACCGTACATAATTTTCCCGGTCCCATTACAGTACTCACAATCTTTCTTCGCCGGATAAGGATGTCCGGCAAGACAAGGGCATGGAACTACAATCGAATTGAAAGGATAGCGATTCAGGGTAAGCTGAATCATATCAGTAAGTTTTTTGGAGGGGGTCACGATTCTGCCCCCTGATTCATGGAACCTCCTGCATTCGTGAAGCAGGAATCACAGACACTTATGTGATTCTCGGGATCTCTCCATGTTGCTTTCAGGGAGTCACAGATCATACACCGACCAAGATCAACATGGGTTCTGGTCATCCCTGCAACATTCAGAACCCCGGGAAGAGAACGGAACGTCTGAGATCGTTTTCTACTCGCCCTGTCGAAGCATTTCTTACATATTCTCCGGGCAGGGCTGTTCTTTCGGGCTACCCGTTCTTTTGTTAATTTCTCAATATAATCAACATACCGGGTATTGCACCGGTCACATGGTCCCCGCTCTGGGAGGTCCAGTTTTTTGAAATCCTCGATATTTACCTCGAAGACTTCTTTTTGTCCAGGGTCTCCTGGTTGAACAAATGGAGCGGGAGGATCTCCCCTTCCGCTCTGTTCCGCTTGTACTGCCGCTTCATGATTATCACTCGGATTATCATTCTGACTATCCTGCGTAGTTTGTGGAGAGAATTTTTTCTTCGGAGCGGAATTTGAGATCTCAGTAGTAGGAGTAACATGTACATCATCTGCATGTACCTGATCCTCTCTTATGAGATCCTGATCTTCCGCTACTAAATTTTTATTCTCTTCTATGCCTTCAGATTCCGCTGAAAGCAGGCTCTTCTTCGTTTGTTCAGAGCGGATATTTTCCGCTCCGTTCCGCTTATTGCCGCTATGCCGCTCCGGCTTATGAACATGATCCTCTTTTTCAAGCCATACCGTACCGACACCAGCCCAGTTTCGGTATGCTTTCATGTCCCACTGATACGCTCTTGACCTCCTCGCGGTCTTTTCGATCTCATCCCCAATGGTATGGGTCCGGTCACAGTAGGATATTGCCGGGCACTTTTCAAGCAGACCTGAGTAAATATTTCCTTTACTCTGGTAGCCCTGGATCATTTTGTTAATAACACTGTTGCTGAGACCAGAGGCTTTCTGAAGATCTAAAACCGTGAATTCATCCTGATTGAGTTGAACGATGTACGAAACGATCTCGGCTTCCTTCCGGGTCATCTTGGTCAGTTGTCCTCCGGTCTCCCCGGTCAGGACACAATAAAGATCTGCAGCATATCTGAAATCGTCTTCAGTGGCAGCAATACAGGAAAAACCGACTTGTTCAACGGTTGATCGTTGATACTGCATCATTGCCGCTCGTGCATGGATAAGATCAAGAAGCATATCCACATTTCTCCGGTTCCTGGTATCGGAGAACCTGATCCGCTCTGCATAGGGAATTACCACATATACGGGCTTGAGCAGATTCCAGATCTCCCGACAGATGAGGACTCGTTCCCGGTCCCCTTCGGCGTACTGAGGTAACGCAGCTGCATTTTTCAGAGCGTTCTCCATCACCATGTAATCCTGTTCTAATGAGTCATCGATCCAACAGGAGAGCATACGATTCCAGACCTGATCGTCTCCTACTCCTTCAACTTTCGCGACCCACCATACGCACCGTTCCGGAATGATCAAGGTCATCCCGGCCCGATCTTTGTTCACGGTATCATACCTGAACTCTTTTTTAAACGAGGTGGTAACCCCTTTCAGGATCTCCTGCATCTGCTCAGACAATCCCTGATCATCAAGGCATATCGCAGACCCGGCTTTCAGGTCCGTCTTGTAGAAGAGAGCCTTGTCACTCATCCGGTTCGTAGAAGCTAAGTCCTGGGGGAGAAGAGCTGACATGGTAGACATTGCGTGACTCTTCCCTTTCCCAGATTCACCAGAGATAGAAACATGAAGACCAAGCGAATTGATAGATGACCGGGAAGCAAAAGACATCGAGAAGCAATGAGCTATGGTCTGATCTCCGATGTGATCCTCTGAGAACGTATCAACGATGTACGTAACCGGATCCTCTTCCTGGAGGATCCTGATCGCTTCTTCAGTTATCCGGGTCTCCGCTTCGGTTGGTTCGGACCTCGCAGCCGCAAGAATGCTGTTCTTATCAGATTTCTTGTTGTACGTGGTTCCCCCGCTTCCCCCGGAAGAAGGCTTATGATTAGCCGGGCTCCGTCCTTCATAGATCTCCCGGAGCTCTGACCATCTCTGAGAGCCGGACCCACAGGAGTTGTGGTGACATCCGGCAAAGATACCACCTGAAGAGAACTGGATAGCAAAAGCACCGTCTTTATGGGCAGCCGAGAAAGGGCACTCATCCAGGATAAAGATCGTTCCGTCTGCATACGGTTTCTGTTCGTATCCAAGCCCATACGTATCGAGCCAGGTACCCAGGTCAATCGGCTGACTTGCCTTTCTCCGGGTCTGCTTTACCGGTTCGTCTTTCGGTAAAAGGGTTGCAAGGGATCGGATCTGTTCTTCCGTTACCGCACAGATTTCGGGCGGCGTCTCGGTGACCGCTGCCCGCCTATGGGACCGGGTAGAGGTGTTATCTCCTTTTCGAGAAACCGTTCCATACAACTTCCAAATCCGTGCAGCGTTGAAATTAGCGGTATCCACTACACATTTTGAATCAGTGAATAGGACTGAAAGCGTGTTCAGAGCTTCCTTAATCAGATCTCTGATCTCTGTCTCATTCGGGAGATTGATGTGATAGAGCAGATGAGCACCATTCCCTGAGTCAGCCGAGATAGGTTCAGGCCATCCAAGATCGGTGAGGTACTCCTTGATGTTCTCTGCTTTCGCGAGAGCGTTCTCATGTTCCTCATCCGAAGAAGAAACACCTGAAGGTCTAATCGGATCAATGTCGATCGGAAACCACGTTCTTCTGATAATATCTGAGTCGGCAGTAGTCTGATCTTTCTTCCCGAGTCTCGTCTTAATCCGGTTGGCTCTCCTGGCTAGGAGATCTGAGTTAACCGTGTTCAGCGTGACATAAATGCCGATAGTTGAGCGGTCGGCATCGAGGAGGAGGACATCAGCCTCAGCTTTCTCTACCTGATCGTAGTATCCCGAGGAGATCCCTGAATCGGTTATTGCACGGATCTCAAATACCGCTCCGGGATTAATGAGCAGATCAAGTGCAGACCTGATCCCGAGCATTCTTCCCCTCTTCTATCAGGAGCGCTCCGCCGGGCAGAATTCGAAACCGCTTCCAAATTAAAGGATATCGGATCCAGAACTGACATTCTCCCGGCGCTTTCCCAGTCTTCACTAATTCCGATAACGTGATCACGGACTTCGAATACCCGTTAATACTCACGGATTTAGTTCGGCGAACCACTAAGCATAAAATGGTGGAAGGATCTTTCCAGGCTAATAAATCGAACGGTGCCGGATTGGATGCCCGGAGAACCTGATAGCCTTCCTGTTCCAAAATTTTTTTTGCTTCTGTTTCTGTGGCTCGGCCTGCCGGATAGTTAGCCGGCATACTCAGACCTTCGACTGAGACTATAGATAGTTTTTTGAGATGAGAAAAGAGAGAGTATGTAACCTCCCTCAGAAAATCCCTGACATGTCGAAGTGGCTGGAATTAATGAGCGGGGGTACTTTACTCGTAACATGATTCACCTCTGACGAGGCGGACGAGACCGCGTTCTTCCATGAATTCTCCGAGACCAGCAAAACCGGTTCGTAACTCGTAAGATTTCATGAGATCATAATCAATTGGCTGTGCACTAGTGTCCATGGTTTTCACCATTCTCCGTTCAGGCTCTCTCAAAAACCCTCACGGTGGTATAACTTTGACGTATTTCTGTTAAAGTTTTCTATTGTCATTCGTGAAGCGCAGCGATTTTATTTAAATATTCCGATAATGCTCCGGCATTTTTGAGTAAAAATTCCTGAAGATGCTTATCATCGTTGATCATATTTGATCCCAAAAGATTCCCACAGATACAGCAATATATGCTCATCGGGGCGCAAATCTCATTACAATGAGGGCAGACCTTGGGTTCAAGCATTTTTTCCTTATCGTCTTTTTGCTCTTCTGATAACCCGTATAAATCGAAGAATTCACGATCAATATCTTTTCCAGTCAAATGGGCATAAGTCGCGAACATTTGTGAGTTGACGGTTCCCCACATCATTAATTTTATGACTGATTCTGAGATCCCCTGTTGGATCAGATGAGTGATCCGCGAGTGTCTGAAAATATGTGGAGTTACTCTCCGGTTTAGCCCGGCTTTTTCGGTAATTCGTTCAAGTTGCCTCAGTACGGCTGCATGAGTAAGCGGCTCGTTCTTATAATTTAAAAATACCAGGCTGCCGTCTGTTATATCTTCCGGGTAATCTGCTTTCCATGCTGCCAGAGGTTCTTTACTCATCACTAACCGGATGTATCTCGGTTTCCCGGTTTTAAAGGTAACATTGACTCTCACTCCCGAGCTATCAAACTTGAGATCTCCCCATTTCATGCATCCCATTTCCCCAACTCTGAATCCTCCTTCATACATCATAAAAAAGAGAGCACGGTCCCGGGATCTGGAACAGGCAGAGATCAATGATTGGATTTCATCTGGGGAAAGAAGATCCTGAACAGATTTTGTGCTCATAACCTTTTTTGGAGGTTGTATGGCCTGAATCTTTCTTAACGGTAAGGAAACTTCCTCATTCTCAATAAGCCAGAGATAAAAAGATTTCAGGATAATTACCAGATCTCGTTTCGTATTTTCTTTATATTCGGTACCTCGTTTGGAGCTCTCGCTATGGAGTTTTTTAATTCCCGCATATAAGGTTAAAATAGAATTTTCCCTAAAAGGGCCTATTATTCGACGAAGCACAATTAACGACGAAGCCAGTTTATAGGCTCGTTTGACGCTAATGTTATTTGTTACTTCACGTTCTGCAATAAATGACAGAATTAAATCTGCATCATTTGATGTCAGTCTACCGTCACAGAGAGCGGATTGAACTAGCCGCGTAGTATAACTGCCATCAATTCCATGGAACCTGTCGGTATCCGTTTGCTGGGGAGACATACTATTGACTCTACGATTACCGCGTATAAGTCAATTGAGAGAGAGTGGGAGATTTGAACACTTTGTTAGTAAGCCGCTGGAGGGATTTGAACCCTCGGTCTGCTGATTACGAATCAGCCGCTATACCCCTAAGCCACAACGGCGTGCCTATACTATTCGCAGTTCATACATAAAAATAAAGCGATTGAATATCCAATTACCCCTGAGAATATCCAATCAACCGGTTAAGAATTAATCCCGATCCTTTTTAAAAAACGTAGCACAATTTCAATTTAATAAACGGGCCTATTTGGGCTCCGCTTAATATCTTTTTACGAATATCCGGTCATGGAGGTAACATTCTGGGCTTTCTCCTGAGAAGCCTCAAGAGGTCTGAATTTCTGCTCATACTCGCCAACGGTTCGTTGGAGAACCTGAAGGAGATTTTTTGCATGGGTCGGGGAGATACTGACTACTGCCTTGCCGCGTGCCTGGTTAATACCCGGAATCTGATGAAGGAACATAAAGGTAAATTCATCTTCTTTATAGGCAATCTGAATCATATTACTGTATACAGGTTCCAGATTCGGAGGAATAGTAACCTGAATTTCATTAGATGACATACCTACCTGTTACATGGGATCTGCATTAAAATGTCCGAATCTTCAAATATAAATGACAAAGATATTTCAATATCTTCATTGATTATGTGCTGCCGCTGCCCTCGTCAGTATTATTATGCCAAAAATGACCCGGTTTTGAGATCTGACAAGTATACAATCTGTAAACAGATATCAATGCGCTCAGCCGGAGAAATGGACGAAGAAACCCTCTGGAATGAAATTTCTATGATACAGGGGAGTATCTCCCCGGATATGCGCGAATATCTTACATCATGCATTAATAATAACCGTCATACGTTAATTCCTTCATGGACTGATGCCAATATATCGGTATCTTCACCCGGATTTGGCATGTATGGGCTCATCGACAAATATCATGCAGATGAGGGATACATTTCAATTATTCGCAGTTCTTCTGCTCCCAAAGTCGGATGCTGGCCTGATGACAGAATCAGAATTGCTGCATACCTGGTATGCCTGAAAGAAACAACCGGCATAGACCTTCAGGCAGGGTATGTTGAGTACATTCCGGATGGCATCATCAGATATTGTGAACCGGTTCCTCGTGACAGGCGGGCGCTTATCCACGGATTACAGCAGATAAAAAAGGTTCAAAAGGGTGTGTATCCGGAAAAACCTCTTAAAGCCCCTTGCAAAAACTGCTGGTATCAGGACCGCTGCGAAAAGCCTGTTGCAAGAAAATTGTCAGATATTTTATTCAGACTGCGATAACGCATATACATTATCTTCAAAAGCACAAACCCTTTCAGAAACAGTAATCTTTGAATACACGAATGCTCTGACTACAGAGGAAAAAATTGAGAATTATATCTCCCGTTCTTCAAGAAGAGTGATTGATCTGATATACTCACCTTTTGCTTCACGAGTTGTACCTACAATCAGCCATTGCTCATTACCATGTTGTTCAACTACACCCTGCGCCTCTATCCGCTCACCGGCTTTTGCCTGACCTGTGTAGGTATGGGTAAATGAAAGAACCTTTGCAATAACCGGATGATCAACCTCATAGACTGCAGGACTATCAAAAGAGAATTCATCTTCGGTGACTACCGCTTCAATAGTATCCCACCCTAAAACCTTCCCTTTTTGCATTAAATATCCGGGAAGATTTTCATAGCCACGGGAGTAGAGCAGATCAAAGTATGTTCCATCAATCTGACCACGATTCCATTTTCGTTGTTCATGGATCAGAAATTCTTCATACCCTAGATCAGGATTTCGTTTTTTGTATACTGCCTTCCACAGGGATTCATTCAGATCTTCAATACTGCCAGTAGCAATCCCCTCTTTCAGTTGCTTTTGTGCCTGGGTAAAATACCGTCCATATACAACGCCATCAATATCTGAGTCAGGTCCGGCAATCCCGCAGAGCATCGATCCGGTCACACCAAATGCACCAGCAGGAAGATTAAAGATCTGCTGAAGCCGTGAAACCCGGATATCAGCATCGGCAATTTTATGAAGATAAACATCTGGCTTTAGCACCTCCACGATATCCTCCAAAGGGATCCGGTGGACAAGCCCGTCATATTCAGGTTTATGGTGGTGAACCAGATCAAACGCCTCTTCAAACCCGACCTTCCGGTATCTGACACCAGAGGGATCTAACCGTTCACCGTTTTTATCTGGAATATATCGGAGAATACAACCTGCTGATACATCATTGTCATAAGCAGCAACCGCATAAAGCCAACCATCGCAATCTCTGATAAAATCTCTGATTCGAAGCGGCTGCATCAGACCCACTCAGCAAGAAAGGCGGCAATTCGTTCAATATCAGCGCCCGGCCGTATAATCTGCCTGCTTACAAGATCTACTACTGTAGAGGCAGTGCCCTTTAGTGCCCCGACATCAATTGCCAGATCATGAGGAACAGGTGCATCATGAATCGTAATTGGGTCAGGTCCTCCGGCAAGATTTGCACTGGTTGCCGTGATGGGGCAGTCAAATGTTCTGATGATCTCAAGTGCAACATCCTGGGCCGGATATCTGATACCAATAAGACCTGTCCCGGCAGTAAGAAGAGTCGGGACCACAGTCCGGGCTTTTAGTACAAGCGTTACCGGACCTGGCATTAACCGGTTGATAAAAGTTTCAGCGATCTCATCTACATATGCCACACAGGCTATCATATCAGGATCACAAACAGCAATTGAGATCGGGTTGTGATACTCTCTCCCTTTGGCCTCAAAAACTTTGATAATTGCTTCTTCAGAAAATGCATCTGCACCAAGACCATACAGGGTATCAGTCGGATATATTATCAGGCCATCCTTGTTCAGAATTTTAACTGCCTGTTCGATTATTTTTTTCAAAATTTTCTCCCCTTAACGCGGGCTATATCAAATACCGCTTTAGATGAAACGTGCATTACGGCAAAGACTCCTGCCTGTATCGGATCAGTTACAACCAGATCCGCATGATCAACTACACTTCCTGCCATATTCAAAGATATTACTGGAATTCCTGCTTCTTTCACTCGTTCAACAGCAGCTGACGCTTCCCCGCCCATGATCGATCCTGCAAGAACCAATATGACCGCTCGTGGAAGCCGGGGAACTGCATCTATTGCAAGGGCTAATGTCTTTTCACCAACCAGGGGGATGGTATCTATAGAAATCCGCTCTCCCCGGATATTATGCCTGTCAGCTTCATTCACCGCTCCAAGTGCAACCTGTGCAACCTGGGCGCCTCCACCGATAATAATTACTCGCTTGCCAAAAATATCTCCAAACGAGCGGTGAATGATAACTTCACTCACACCATCAAGGGATCGCAGTTCAGTAATGAGTTGTTCTGGAATTATTTTTCCTTCAAATTCCACATAAAGGTCCAGGTAATTTTCATCACCCAGTCCCTCACCTGCGTCAAGGTGGATCATGATGATATTAGCATTATTTTCAGCAAATACTGTTGCAATATCTTTCAGAACCCCTGATTTATTTCTCGCTAAAATGCAGACCGCTTTTAGGTTTTCTTCTCCAAACGTCCTAATTCACCTCTGACCATGACTGATGAGACAGATAAGATATGGATTTAGTAATCAGGGCGATAAAGAACCCGGATTCTTACACCAGATCTTAAGTTTACTATCGGTACAGTAGGGTTAGTCTTCTATAAGAAACAACTTTGTGCATTATATGGTTGAGTCAATACCAGATCCGTAGATTTTCTCTCCTGCAAATGCAGAGAAAAAAATTTATAGTTCCCGGCGGGGGAATATCCCCTGGATAATTGCTTTGATAACCATTCCAACTGCAAAAAGACAGAGAAAAAGAACAAACCACATAAGAATGCTGACATGTTCCTGGACCACCGGGATATTTCCAATAACATATCCTCCAAGAACAAGCCCGAATGTCCACAGAAATGCACCTACGATGTTATATATAAGGAACCAGCGGTAATGCATCTCACCTACGCCTGCAAGGAAGGGTGCAAAGGTTCGCACATAAGGAACAAACCTGGCAACAACAATAGTAGCTCCTCCATACCGGGCAAAAAATGATCGGGTATATCCGATCCATTCACCTTTTACAAATCCTGATAAACGCCCCTCCAGAATCCGGGCACCTGCATATCTCCCGATCCAGAAATTTACCGTATCTCCGATTATCGCAGCAGACACAATAACCACGAGCAAAACCGGCAGATTAAGAACCCCGGTCCCGGCAAGTGCACCAGCAATGAACAACAATGAGTCGCCAGGGAGGAAGGGGGTTACCACAAGACCGGTTTCACAAAAGATAATGATGAACAGAACAAGGTATATCAAAAGTCCCAGTTCGACAGCCATATCTGACAGAGATTTATCCAGATGAAGAAATAGATCGATAAAATTAACAGACATTTGCTAAGAATATAGGTATGTCAGTCTGACCAGATGAGGTTTGTCAGATGGATTCCATGATACCCAATAAGAGATATGTGTTCTGTCATATTGAATCGCAAAAATTGATATCAGATATGACATATTATGAAGTATGAAATACTATCTCTCCTGGTCTTTATCTGATCTGATAAGACTCATACAAATTGTAGGGGTTGCAGTCATCTGTATTACTCTTATCTCACCTCATGTTGGAGCAAAATCTTTTATTCCTGATAATATGAGTTTTCGTCCGGTGTATTCAGATACACTGACCGGATATGTATCTCCAGACCAGCCATTCATCATTTCAACTGATATCAGAGATTCAAGTACTGGATTTTTCAGGATATTTGGATGGGGACCAGCACAAAACAGTTCAGATATTGACCTCTTTGCATCTGCAGGTACAGAAGTATTTCCGGAATTATCCGAATATAACTCTTCAACTTCTTCAGTTCCCGAAGTCATTACTGTGCAGAATTTATCAAGCGGGTATCTGATGATTAACCCGGGAGAATATACTACTATGCTGACTACAGCGCATACAAGTGGTATTGCAGAAGCTTATATCCAGTATGTATATCGCGAAAATATTGACATGGGCACGATAAAAAGTAATGACTACTCAGTGCGTGAAATTCTCATTCCTTCCGGATTATCACGGATAATTTTTATCTGTGAGTCTGCGTATGGAACTGATCTTGATATTTTCATTCAGAAAGGAACAACTCTCCCTGATTCGTATAATACATTTAACTACTCATCAACCTCTGATTGTACAAATTGCTGGGATACTGGAGTAGATAACTGGATTGCTGAGATGCTAATTATTGATAATCCTGAGCCAGGCTCTTACCTGATGGTCACCTATGCTCATGGAGAAGAAGACTTCTTTATGACATATCTCATGGGAGTTGAAGAAGGAGCACAACTACACGTTTCTGAAGAAAATCCTCCTGAAAGTAGTGATGATGATGAAACCACTCAAAAATACAGGACTGTTCCATTCAGAATCACCTATGACAACGCGGCAGATGAACTCTCATCTCAATCAGTTGAAGACATGAATAAGGCCTTTAACAAAGCAATTGGAAATACCTGATTACTCAGGTAATTCCGTTGATACTACACTTGAATTATTTGGAAAACGTAAGGTTCCAATAATTTCCATCGCAAAATTACCATTATAATCCGATGCGGTCAGAGTCGAATAATATGAGCCATAGGGCAGTCTGTCTCTGACAATTTCCACATCACCCTGAACCATTAGAGTGGTATAGGGGGAGTACTGCCACCGGGGGTCATCGGATCCAAGAAAGCGCTCTACAATCTTTGGGACGATACTATCACCGGGTTTCAAAAGAGCAGGCACTTTTGAAAATAACATCTGCCCGTCTTCCATCAGTTCATAAGGATATAACGCAAATGTCATCTCATTTGTATCCGGATTTCTAATTGGATTTATTACCGCCTCCTTGGTTCTGCCTGATCTGATGATCTGAATATAGCCGAAATAATTCTCAAACCCCTGATTATCAACCCCTATGTAGGAATGGAAGAATGGGACCATCTCCCCTGATACCGTATCACGAATATAGAATGTCTGATCATCAGGGGCAGGAATATAAATATCTGGTTCGGACGAGTATACTGGTTCAGATTTCAGGCCGTATGAATGCGAGAGGTTTAAAATATCTGGCATCCAGTCGGTATCGATCCGGACATATGCTAAACCCTGATCATCGGTTATACGGTATTTTCCATCCCCGATTGAGGAAATAACTGGTTTTCTGTCATCCTGACTAATAAACGTCATATACCGGGTAATAAACTCTTCCCATTCAGCATTCAACGGGGCAGTTTTTGATACATATTCAAAATCATAAAGTTGTTTTGTCCGGGGTGAAAAAATGGAAACACCATTCGATCCTGGCCTTGAACCATCATTTCGCTCATATACTACCGACTCTGATATGGCCCTCCTGATAGAAGATAGATAAGAAGCTCCCTCCGGAACAACCTGATCCAGATGGAGTGTGAGATCAAAGAGATCAATAGAGCGTTCCTGATCCATCCTGGGATCATACCCATAACGCTGAGATCCGGATATTGAAACACCAACCCCATTATACGTCCTCATATCAGTGATTGTCTGATTCAACAGAAGGGAAAGGCCGGAAAGACCTTCTTCAATGGTATGAATCTGGTTAAGATCAATAAGTGCAAGGGTCTTTTTATTTTTATCATGGGTCGGGTTGTCCATATATTCATCAATCCATATTTTACCCCAATCCGCAATGCTCATTTCAGGTGATAATGAAAGTAAATAAAACGGAAGAGTATAACTCCATCCATGACCTGGTTCGGCTTCTTCAGAAACCATCAAATAATTTGCGAATCCTTCAACCGACCGGGCTACCTCATAACTTCCCATCAGGCACGCATCCATTCCGATAAGGTCCCAGTGAATAGTTGATGAAGAAAGCACAGATCGTAATTCAAGAAGGTCTAGTGGATCCATGTCATAATTTTCATCAAAACAAACCCCTGCATAACTATCTCCATGGTCCCAGAAAAATAGCACATAGCGTTTATAGGAATCCTGATCTTCAATATACTGAATAAACCTATTCAATCCCTCTTCTGACCCCATATTAATCCGATTATCCTGAAATCTGAACTTTTCCTCATCTCCGATTATTCCATTTTGATAATCAGAATTGATGTCATCAAGGTTGGCAATTGTCATTCCCTTCCATCCCATTTTCAGGGCGCCCCCATACGCGATGAGGAGATCATATCCGTCCTGAGGAGTTGAAATATCAGTGTCGATATAAGAATCAGGTATACCTTCAAGCATCTCTCCGATATCATCGGTAGCACAACCATCAAGAGATTCAAGATCAGATCCAACCATATAGATGGCAATGAGAGTTTTATTCTCATTAAGGTTCAGTTGCGGATTTGCACAAGCGAATGATACAACTGAAAGAAGACAGATCAGAACAAGCCATAAAGACCACCTCATAGATGAGAAATCTGTCTTCAATCTTATTGAAATATTGCCATTACATTCTCAACAGGATAGGGTAAATTTGAGAGTTTCTCAGATCTATCGATCACCAGATATGCATGAGCACCATAGATAATAATTGATTGAAATGATGTATCGTGATGTATTAGAGATAAAACTGAACATATATGGGGTCATTATCTGTGCTCTTCTGATTACCGGAATATTTATTCCCTTTGGGAGCGCAGAGACACAAAACGAAGAGCCCCTTGTTCTGATAGTTATCCCATCACAGGGGTATGACTCTGAATCATTAACAATAATAGAAAAAACTGCAGATGATCTCCGCCTCCCGTACGAGTTAATTACGTTAACGGATCAAAGTAATTTACTGTTCCCTGATGCACCGGATACTACCGCTCTCTATAATGTTCCCTTAAATTATTATGAAAAACCTGATATCGGGCTGGTAATAATTGGCGGAGATGGATATCAGGAACTATCAGACGATCCAGGTCTTCTTTCCTTTATTGCACAATGGCATGACAAAGGGCACCTCATCGGATCTCTTGGAAATGGTACTGCAGTTCTTGCACAAGCAGGAATTTTACATAATATTTCTGCTACATCATCATCAGATTCAGAAATTATATCTATTTTAACAAGTAATGGAGCTCGTTATGCTGACCGTCCCGGGATTCTTACTGATTTTATCTATACTGCAAGGAGTAAAAATGACGCCAATCTTTTTGCACAATCCTTTTTTAACCGGATAATTACTGATATGATTTCCCAACATACCGGAATTATATATCTGGGAGATACCCCCGAAGGGGATTCAACCTATATTATTCCTGAACGAATTTCAGGAACACGGGTTTTTGCAGCAGATGCATCCGGGCTCATAGCAGATTGGGATGGTACACCTTTTGCTCTAAATACTACTGGCAAAGACATCTCATTTGAAACCGGAATAAAAGACTGGACATTTAATTTTTACTTGTATCCCGAAGAAGGGATTTGCATGGTATCAGATCCCTTCTCTGGGGTACAGATACCGTATGGAACTGTTCAAAAAGTCAAAGCAGCATATCTTGGAGACCTCAGAGATCTATCAACCGTCACTGGAAAAGTAAGTGATCTCTTTCCTGATCGATCCTTTCAGGAAATTTTACGGGGTTCTCCAGAACTCGATCAGTCAAATCAAAGTCTGAAAGATTGGACAAATGAGATCAATATAACCAACAAAACCATTAGTGATTCTCTCGGCGACCTCTTTGATGATATAAAAATTCAGATGCCAGAATGGAAAGGGCGTCTGACCAAGGTATGCATCCAGGGAAGAGTTATCAGGAGTGGCACTCTGGATATCCGCGCAATTAAAGAAGATCCATCCAGCAGTTTCCTCTATGCAACCGGACAGATAAAAGAGGGGGCATGCACTGAACTTATGCTCAATGAACAGTACCCTGAGGGAGATACTGCATATATTGTCCTTATCGGAGAGGGAAATGTACTACTTTCTGACCTTCAGATAATCCTCCCCAAACAACTATAAAATTTATTGGTGCAGACAAATTAAAAATGTGCGAAAATCATAATCACATACTATGAACAAGAAGGTACTTGTTGCGGTGGACGGCTCCCCGGAATCTGATACTGCATTATTGAAAGTGCTATCCTTCCTAAATACTGAGCAAACAGACTTTTACGCAGTATATGTGATTTCTCCGGCTAAATATGCAACCATTGAAGGAGCTGCCGGATATGAAGGAATATCAACGCTCCATGAGATACGAGATCGGATTATTTCTGAGGAGCGGGAGCAGGTTACTGAACGGGTAGCCAATATCGGGAAAGACCAGAATGTTCAGATAACGATGCTTGTTCGAATGGGTGACCCGCGCAGTGAAATACTAAAAGCTGCTGAAGAGATAGATGCAAGTCTCATCGCGGCTGGGTCAACCGGAAAAGGCCTTGGACAGCGTATTCTTCTTGGCAGCGTTAGTACTTATCTGGTTACCCATGCTACTATCTCAACAATTGTTGTCAGATAATCATCCCGGATTTATCTGAAGGGGTTAAAATAACCTCAATTATTTTTTTACTTAACAATTTTCTTTTATAGTTGTCGGCTAATTAATGCCTATGAAATCAAAGGCTTTGATCTATTGTCTTCTACTCTCTCTCATTTTGGTCTGCGGATGTACAGGGCTTGAAAAAGTGCAGGAACCTTATGCAGTGTATGAGAGCTTTTCAGGTGAGGCAGATAAGTATGACTCTGTGTCGGCATCTGCCCCAACGCAAGGGGTTGCTGATTCATATCTGGAGAAATCAGCACGATCTTCATCGCCGGAAGATCCATCTGATACAAGGCTGGATCAAAAAATTATCAAAACTGCATCCTTGCGTCTGGAGGTATCTGATGTACCAACTACTACCCATGAAATTGAAAAGATTGCACAAGCAAATGAAGGGCTTATCCAGTCATCATCTGTGACTGTAGGACAGAATAATCAGTATAGTGGTTCGGTTACTATCCAGGTTCCTTCTTCCTCCTTTGAAATTACTCTTGAGAAAGTGAGTG
>Ga0351903_1126_pt1 | contig 17310 bp, 14 predicted proteins | sample BONcelHT113001D6_FD_206874 | JGI IMG/M metagenome (GOLD analysis project Ga0351903, IMG submission 206874) | Enriched cells from coal bed in the Powder River Basin, Montana, United States - BONCAT cells T11 rep1 HSBNCT.T11.300.1.D6 ... | reverse complement strand
AGTTCGCGCTCTCCCTGGGCAACTCGCAATTCGATACTCTCGAAGCCTTGAGGGAAGGGATCCGTTCACAGTTGCGCAAGCGCGAGGAAGAAAGGATCTCCAGCGGACTGGGCGAGCAGATCACCGAACAGATTCTGCGGCAAGTCAATTTTGAAGTATCGCCAAGGGTAGTCGAGGGCGAGACTGACCGGATGGTGGACAATCTCAGGTATCAGTTCGAGCGGCAGGGAATTGCGTTTGACACCGCCAGGTTCGACTCGCCGGAATTTCGCACGGGCTACAGGGTGCAGGCCGAGAAGAATGTACGAGCAAGGCTCGTGCTGGACAGGATAGCCGAAGTCGAACAGCTCAGTCTGACCGACGAGGAGATCGAGGAAATCTATAGCGAGGTGGGCAGGTCTTTCGGCGTGGACCCGGCAAAAGTCAAACAGGAATACGGAGACAGCGCTATCATGGAGCAAACTCGCGATAGAAAGCTGCAAGAAAAGGTGATGAAGTTAATAGAGGCCGAAGCAGTCTTTGTCGATACACCCGAGGAGGCGAAAGAACCCGAGGAAATCGGCGGTCCCGAAGATGCGGACCGTACCGCGGAGACACAAAGCCCTGAACAGGAGAAATAGCATGGGACTCATTCCTATAGTAATAGAGCAGAGCAGTCGAGGCGAGCGTGCTTTTGACATTTTCTCGAGACTGTTGCGTGACCGAATCGTGTTCCTTGGAACCGCCGTCACCGACGATGTTGCAAACGTGATAATCGCGCAGATGCTCTTCCTTGAATCCGAGGACCCCGATAAGGACATCCACTTTTACGTCAATTCGCCAGGCGGACTGGTGACCGCCGGCTTGGCTATCTATGATACCATGCAGTACATAAAACCCAAGGTTTCCACCCTTTGCATGGGGCAGGCCGCCAGCATGGCGGCAATTCTGCTGGCAGCGGGCGAAAAAGGAAAGCGGTTCGCCCTGCCCCATTCGCGCATAATGCTTCATCAGCCCATGGGCGGATTTCAGGGACAGGCAACCGACGTGGACATCCAGGCAAGAGAGATCCTGAGACTGCGCGAAGACCTGAACAACATCCTCATGAGTCATACGGGAAGGGACCTGGAGCAGATCCGGCGCGACACCGACCGTGACTACTTTATGTCCGGCGACCAGGCGAGGGATTACGGCCTTATCGATGAGGTCATTTCAGACAGAGGCGTGGACCGGCAGCTGAAGCCTGTCTGATCGCCACCGCTTCTCCCCGAGACGCTTTCACCCTCCCGGATGCATTCCGGGAAGGTGAAATTCTTTTAGCGAGTTAGTCAAATCTCCTCATCGCCGTGGGATATTATCCATACTCCTCAAAACAAAAACTGAAACTCATATAGTTGTCAATATTTGCACGAATACTTCCGAAATACATATCAGCGGGATGACGAAAAGGATAAAATTACCCGCTGTTGGGCCTATAAGCAGGGCTGACGAAATGAGCTTCATTGCCCTGCTCACCTACCCGAACAGCCTTTTTCAAATCAGGCCGGGGACAAATATCTTTAACACACGAAAGCCCCATACCTTTCCACAGGGCTGAGTGGAGAAGGCTCCCGATGCGCCTGTCCGTTTATGCCCCCGGCAAAATTGTGGAGGTTTTTTACAAATGTATTTAAAGCATTTTTTCATCATCTGTTTGACGACCTTGTGCCTTGCGGTGCCGTCTTCATGGTGCGCGGCGGACGAATCCGCTCCGATCAGGATCGGCGCCACGGTCTCCCTGGAGGGCAAGTACGTCGAACCGTCGAAAATGCTTCGAGATGGATTCAGGCTCTGGCAAAAGCAGGTAAACGAAGGCGGCGGCCTTCTGGGAAGGCAAGTGGAACTGCTGCTCTACGATGACAAGAGCAGCCCGGAATTGGTAAGCCGGCTTTACGAGAAGCTGATCACTGAGGACAAGGTGGACCTGGTGCTTCCGCCTTATTCGACACAGCTTACCCTTGCCGCGGCAGAGGTTACTTCTCGCCATGGGTATCTTGTGCTCGCATGCGGCGCATCGGGCGACGAAGTGTGGAGCCGCGGTTTTAAAAACGTTTTTGGTATCTGGGCCCCGGCGGGACGCTATTTCATCGGCTTGCTCGATATAATGGCAAGCAACGGGATGGATTCGGTGGCAATTGTTTACGAAGACAATTCATTTACCAGGGACATGGCGGTCGGCACGCGCGAGTGGGCTGAAAAATTCGGTCTCAAGGTCAGCCTTTTCAGGTCCTTTGTAGCGGGCAGCGACGATCTGTCCGCGCTGGTAAAGGAAGTACAAAAGGAAAAGCCCGATGGCCTCATCCTTTCTTCCTATCCGAATGACTCGTATCTGCTGATGCGTCTCCTGGAAACCCAAAAATACAGGCCGCGTGTCCTGGGGCTCACCATCGCATCCGCTCATCCCGATTTTTACCTCAAGGCGGGCAGTTTCGCGGAAGGCGTTTTCGGGTCATCGCAATGGGAGCCCAATGAGCGGATCCCTTTCCCGGGAGCCAGAAAATTCATCAGCGATTTTTCTGAATATGCCAAGGGCCTTCCATCATACCATTCCGGTTCGGCCTATGCGGGCTGTCAAATCATCGAGAGGGCCATTCGCAATTGCGCTTGTCTGGATCAGGCCAGGATGGCGGACTATATAAGATCGTTGGACACTGTTACTATCGCGGGCCGTTTCAAGGTCGATCAGGACGGAAGGCAAATTGGACATAATTCCGTTATCATCCAGTGGCAGAACGGTAAAAAGCAAATCGTTTTCCCGGCAAGTATGCAAACAGCACAACCAAAGCTTTGATCCAAGGATACCCAATGCTGAAAGGCAAGCTGGCGGCAAAAAACCGCATCGTGCTGTCAATGATTCTGCCCGTTTTCCTTGTCGGACTCGCGATAACGGTTGTCTCCGTCTACTTCTGGACCAAACCGGTCATCTCCTTCATCGAGAACCGCACCGAAGCCGAGCTGGAACTGGCCTCCGATCTCGCTTTGCAGGCGTGCTCGGAACGTTTGAACTATCTTCTGAACCTGCGGCTCGAAAACAATCCCGAAATGGTCGAATCGACAAGGGCCGGTGCTATCGAAGAGGTCCTTCGAATCAGTGGAAAGCTCGATCACATCCATCTGTTAATCGTCGAAAACAACAAGACCGTTATCGCTGCGTCTCTTCCCGGCCTGAAGTGGTCGCCACCGACTCTTGCCCGGCACAAGAGCACCATCCTCTCGGATGCCATCGGTTCGCAGCCCATAAGAATGCATTACCGGTATTTTCCTTTCTGGCGCTGGCATGTTGTCAGCTTCATTTATGAGAAAGATTACATGGGCCCGATTTCGCTCGCCAAGCGTACGGTCTACGTTGTGAGCCTCAGCGTTCTGCTGCTCGTCACCGCCACTGTTTTTCTGCTGTTCGACCGCATGGTGAGCAGGCCGATGAAAAAAATCATCAAGGCCGCCGAAGGAGTTGCCCAGGGCCGATACACCAAGCTCAGGCTCCGCAGGCAGGATGAGATGGGACAGGTTGCCCAGGCTTTTGATTCCATGGTCGAAAGCCTGGAGGAGGATAAGAACTGGATACACGCCATCATGTCCAAGCTAAAGGAATCCGAGGAGCGCTACCGTCTTCTGACCGAAAATTCCTTGGCTAATATCATGATGGTCCAGGATGGACGCTTCACTTATGCGAACCGGACCACAATCGCCACTACCGGATATTCCGCCGATGAACTCTACAAAATGGAAGTTTTGGATCTCGTTCATCCCGATGATCGCAACCTGGTAAAGGAAGTTATTCTAGGACGGGTAGAGGACGATTGGACTGCCTGCCGATATGAATTCCGCTACCTTACGAAGCAGGGAGAAACACGCTGGCTGGAACTGCTGGCAGTACCCACCCTCTATAAAGGGAAAACCGCGACGCTCGGCCACGCAATAGACATTACCGACAGAAAAGTCGCCATGCGGGAGCAGAGGGAGCTGGAGGAAAAACTCCACCACGCCCAAAAGTTCGAAGCCCTGGGGACCATTGTCGGCTCGGTAGCGCACGATTTGAACAACATTCTTTCCGGCCTTGTAGGGTATCCGGACCTTCTTCTGCTACAGATACCGGAAGGCAACCCCATGCGGAGATATATTCTTAACATTCAGCTATCCGGCCAGAAGGCCGCGGCGATTGTACAGGACCTTCTTACCATGGTCAGACGAGGGGTTGTCGTGCAGGAAGTGGTTAACCTCAACAGCATAATTTCTGACTGCCTCGGATCTCCGGAGTTCGAAAAATTAAAAAGCTTTCATCCCGACGTCGAAGTTAAAATCAGTCTCGATAGCGGCCTTCTCAACATATCCGGGTCCCGTATCCACCTGCTGAAAACCGTTATGAACCTGATCTCGAATGCCGCGCAAGCCTGTCTCCAAGGCGGGATTACCCGGGTGGAAACGGAAAACCGCCGCATCGATGCTGCTTCGGAAGGTCCAAAACCGGGGCACGAAGCACTTCCTCAAGGCGAGTACGTTGTCCTTAGAGTATCCGATGATGGAGTTGGCATTGCCCCGGAGGACCAGGCCAGAATCTTCGAGCCTTTCTATACAAAGAAGGTAATGGGCAGAAGTGGGACGGGACTCGGGATGGCGGTCGTCTGGTCAACCGTTCAGGATCACCGGGGCTATATCTCGGTGCAAAGCGAGGAGGGCAAGGGGACTACCTTCGAGCTGCATTTTCCGGCGAGCAGGGAAAACACGCTGATTAAGCAAAACCGCCTCTCGATGGGGTCTTACAGGGGAAGCGAGACTATATTGGTAGTCGATGATGTGAAGGAACAGCGGGAACTCGCCCGCGACATACTGAGCCGGCTGGGATACGCGGTTGCCGTGGCCGCAAGCGGCGAGGAAGCCATCGAGTACTTCCAAAGAAATGGTTCCGCCGATTTGCTGGTGCTCGACATGATAATGGACCCCGGCATCGACGGATTGGAGACCTACAGGCGCATCCTCGCGATGAAGCCAGGGCTGAAGGCGATAATCGCCAGCGGGTTTTCTGAAACGGAACGGGTCAGGGAAACCCAAAGGCTTGGCGCCCGAACCTGTATCGTAAAGCCCTTCACCATCGAAAAACTGGCGGCGGCGGTACGAGAAGAACTGGACCGATCCGGTGAGCACCCAACCGGCACGGCTTAGAAGCCGGCAGTGTCCGGTTAGTTCTTGCTACGTCATTCCGGCTGCGATTTGCCCGCTTCCGTCCGATTATAATCGTTCATAGCAGCGGAAAGGCATGAAGACAAAACGGCGCGGGCGGCTTCTTCCGCCCGCGCCTTCATCTTTTCGAACTCTTCCCTGTCCTCGGAATATGGTGGCTGAAGGACGAAGGTTTCGACCGGCTCTCTGTGTTTGGGGCGGCCAATCCCCAGCTTCAACCGCGGAAAATCCCGTGTCCCGAGGTGATCGATCAGGGACTGAATGCCTCGGTGCCCCCCCGCGCCGCCCTGCCTGGCGATGCGTATGCGGGAAAACGGCAGATCCAGGTCATCATGTATGACAAGGGCCAGGCGCGCCGGGATTTCGAAATACTTCAGGATCTCACCAACCGCCTCCCCGCTCCGGTTCATATAGGTAAGCGGTTTTACAAACAGGACCTTGCGGCCTTCGACAATACCGGAGCCCCAACTCGCCCGGAATTTGCGCTCCTGCATTCCAATGGAATAGAGCCGCACCAGCCCATCAACTACCTGGAATCCGGCGTTATGACGGGTGTTGTCGTATTGGTTTCCCGGATTGCCCAAGCCGATTACGGCAAGGATTGTCTCTTCACCGGCATCCCGGCAGCGATCGTTCATTGACCTGCGCTCTCAACCGGCCCGCCGCGCGGGGAACTTTACCCGGTACCCTCTTTTATCGCCCGCACTCCGGGGAGGGTATTGGTCGCCCCTCTCTGGTTCCTGTTTTAATCCCCATGCCCGGACAGAAGACTACTTTTTCGGGGCTTCTCCCTCAGCGGGGGTGGCTGCAACCTCGGGAGCAATCACGCTAACGATCCCGACATTCTTGTCGTCCATGAACTCGAATGAACTCAGGGCCTCGAGATCTTCAACATGGAGAATCTGTCCCAAATCAATCGCGCTGACATCTACCTGGATGTTTTCGGGTATCTGGTTGGGCAGACAGCGAACCGAAAGCGTGCGGCGAATGAGGTTAAGCTCTCCGCCTTTCTGCACGCCAATCGCATCCCCAATGAGCACGATCGGGACTTCGAGCACGATCAACTGATCGAGGGGCACTTCATAGAAGTCGATGTGAAGAAAAAGTCTGCGGACGGGATGCACCTGGATTTCGCGAATGAGCACCTGCCTGGCGCCATCACTTCCACCATCCTCGATTTTGAGGTTAAGGAGCTTGCTCTCGCCGCCGGTATCCCGCAGTAGCTTTTCGAGCTGTATCGCCGAGACGGTCAATGGAATCGACTCGGTCTTAGGTCCATACAGGACGGCGGGGACCCTTGATTCCCGGCGAATACCCCGGGCCGGCCCTTTTCCGCTCCTGTCTCTTTTGCGCGCTGTAAGTTCCAAATTCATCTAGCTGTTCCTCCTGTTGAGAGCGCGATACTGCTTATATCTCGGCGAATATCGAGCTGATCGATTCCTCAAAATGAACCCGCTTGATAACCTCGGCAAGCATTGGCGCAATGCTTACGACCCTGATCTTGCCGGACCCGGAGCCCTCTTCCGAAAGCGGGATGGTATCAGTCACCATAAGAGTTCGTATCGATGAAGAGCCAATATTAATAACCGCGTCACCGGATAGCACCGGATGTACGCAGTATGCATCCACAATCGCGGCGCCAGCCTCCTTGGCTGATTCGGCCGCGCGTACCAGTGTCCTGCCCGTATCCACCATATCGTCCAGGATTATAACCCGCCGTCCCGCCACGCTCCCGACAATTCTGGGAAACGTGCCGTTTTCCTCCCGGTAGTCCAGAAGGGCAAGATCAAGGTTCAAGCGTGATGCGAAAAGACGCGCGCGCTCAACACCTCCCGAATCGGGGGCCACCACGATTTCGTCGCCGGTTATGTGGCGTTTCAAATCCTCGATGAAAACAGCGGTCCCAAAAAGATGATCCACCGGAACATCAAAAAACCCCTGGATCTGATCGGCATGCAGGTCGATCGTAATAACCCGGTCGGCGCCCGCTACCGCGAGAAGATCGGCAACTACCTTTGAGATCAGCGCCACCCGGGGCTTGTCCTTTTGGTCCTGGCGGCCATAGCCGTAATAAGGGATCACGGCGTTGATCCGTCCCGCCGAAGCTCTCTTCAGAGCATCGATCAGGACCAGCAGCTCCATCAGGTTCTCGTTTACCGGCGGACAGGTGGACTGGAGCACATAGGTGTCCTTCCCCCTGACATTCTCACCGATTTCGACCCTTATCTCCCCATCGCTGAATCTGGAAACGAGGGCCCTGCCGGCCCGTACTCCGAGTTGCGAACAGACGCTTGCGGAAAGCGGTGGATTGGAATTACCGGTAAACAGAGAAAGGCGGCTCCACATCGTATCTTTTTCGCTCTTTCGGCCCGGCGCGCAATCACCTGGAATCAGTTCCGGCTCCGGATAAAAATGGCTGGGGCGGAAGGATTCGAACCTTCGGATGCGGGTGCCAAAGACCCGTGCCTTACCGCTTGGCTACGCCCCAACAATGCTGTATTTCCGCTTATTCGCGGGTTCCCGATCCTTCGGCGCCCGGGCAGTCGCACCTTCCACGGGAGGCGATCGCCGACGGGGCGGGAATATCGACCGACCCCAACGCGCGGGCGGTCCACACCCAAAAATTACCCCAGGCTTCCCCGGCTTCGGCCTCGGCGGCCCGCGCCGCTTCCAGCGATGCGAAGACGCCGAAAACAGTCGGCCCGCTTCCACTCATCGAAGCGCTGAGCGCGCCACGGTCGAGCAGCCAGTCCTTCAGTTTGGAAAGAACCGGGTACCTGGGAATGGTAACTGATTCAAGATCGTTTGAAACGAATTCTCCAAACTGCCATGGATCGGCCTTGAAACGGTTAAGTGTAATGTGGGCGCTTCCTCTTGTCAATTTTAAATTTTGATAGACCCAAGCCGTTGGCACGCTCAGGTCCGGTTTTATCAACAGCAGGGGGTATTCGGGAACTCCCTCCAAAAATTCGAGCTTTTCCCCGACGCCGGTCGCCAGGGCCGGCTTGCGGTGCAGAAAGAAAGGGACGTCGGCACCGAGTCCCAAGGCAAGCTCATCCAGAACTGCAGGGCCAAGGGGGTTGTCGAAAACGGAATTCAGGGCCAGCAGAACGCCGGCGCAATCCGCGCTTCCCCCTCCCAGTCCCGCCCCGGAAGGAATGCTTTTATCCAAAGTGATATGTATGGCCAGATCGGTTCCAGCAGCCTTCCGAAAAAGGTCGGCGGCCCGCCAGGCCAGGTTTTCATGATTGCTCGGGACCTCGGGGACGTTGCAGTCCAGGGTTATGGGACCATGATCCGGACCTGCTTCGATCCGGATATGGTCAAATACCGAAACCGGCAGCATGAGACTCGACAAATCATGATAACCGTCCACACGCTTGCGGACCACTTCGAGCCAAAGGTTTATCTTTGCGGGAACGCGTATCTCGACAATCAATTCCGGACCGGCCTTTTCCTTTCGGCACACAACCCTCGCCCTCCCGGGACAGGAGGGAAAAAGGAGCTGGAGATGAGTGCTACTTTCCAGTGGACTTCTGTACGTAGCGCATCCTGAGGTCGTAGAGAACGGATTTCATGAGCCGCTCCTCGTCCTGGTCAAGATTGCCCTTCGTCTTGTCCTCAAGCATCCCGAGAGTGTCTATGATCTGCTTTGCCATGGCTAAATCCATATGCGCCCGGTTTGTCTCGGGCTCCGGTATCTCGCCCAGATGCACCAGCGCGGAAGAGCTAAGCGAAAATATGAATGTAGCCATCGAAACTTCCGGAAACGGGCCATGCTCGAAGCCATACTCCTCCTGGGATTCCTCCGGACCCGGTTCAACCGGCTTGCGGGTCTTCTGTTCCCCTGCTTCGGCGGCCTTTTCTTCCGGAGCTTGCCTGTCGGTTTCGGCATCCTCGGCAAACCTGCGCCTGTCCTTTATGACAAATCCCTTGTCCTCTTCTTTTTCCGCCATGGAAATTTTCCTCCTCCAGGTGCTCTCGCTCCAAATAGGTGTAGGGTTTGACACAGCCGGGGCCAACCGGGGGCCATTTTGGGCAATTGCCCCCGAATCAGAGCTCTATTGCCTGGACGATATCTACGTTGTCCATTGCCAGAAGTTGTTTAATCACATCCTGGGTCACCGGCGTGTCGGTTCGCAGAAAGATAATGTTTTGTCCGCGTTCGAGCACCTGTCCGACGTTCATCATTGAGATATTGATATTATTTTTACCAAGACAGGTCCCAATGGCGCCGATGGTACCGGGAGTATCGATGTTGTAGATGAGGACCAGATGGCCCTCGAGCGCCGCTTCCAAACGAAAATCATTTATGCGCACCATACGGGGTTCCTTCTTGCCAAAGAATGTCCCCGCTACCAGGTTCTCCTGCTCCGAAGTCTTCACGTGAATGCTGATCATGTTCGTGTAATCTTCAGCCTCGGTGCGTACCGCTTCCGTGACCTTGATATTTCTTTCCTTTACATGAACCGGAACGTTCACGAAATTGACCATGTCGCCCAGAATGGGAGATAGCATCCCCTTAAGTATCGAAATGGTGAGCGGATGAGTTTCAAGCGAAGCGGCCTCGCCCACGTATTCGATGGATACTTTCTGAATCGCGCCTTTAGTGATCTGGGTGAGCACGGACCCGAGCCTCTCGGCGAGAACGAGGTAGGGACGCAGCTTGGACAGGAGCGCCCCATCGATGTTGGGAGCGTTTACCGCATTGCGGATAGTGCCCCGCGTGAGGTAATCGGCAACCTGGTCGGCGACGGCCAGGGCCACGTTCTCTTGCGCTTCCTCGGTGGATGCTCCCAGATGCGGTGTAGCGATGACCTGCTCGAGTTCGAGCAGCGGATTTCCAAACGGAGGTTCCTTGGCGAACACATCGAGCGCCGCCCCCGCCACGATCCCTTCCTTGATTGCATCGCAGAGGTCCGCTTCGTTGACTATTCCACCACGGGCGCAATTGATCACGAAAACACCGGGTTTGATCCTGCTGAATGCATCGGCGTTAAGCAGGTTCCTTGTCTCGGCGGTCATCGGGGTGTGGATCGTGATGTAGTCGGAACGCGCCAGAAGCTCGTCGAAACTCACTCCATCTATCCCGAGAGTATCGATCACTTCCGAGTTGATATAAGGATCATACCCGATGACCTTCATTTTCAAACCCATCGCGCGGTCCGCGACAACACGCCCGATTCGGCCAACTCCAATTATACCGAGGACCTTGTTGAATACTTCCTTGCCCTTGAACCGTTTTTTTTCCCATTTACCGGCCTTGAGCGACCCGGATGCCTGCGGAATATTGCGGGTCAAAGCGAGCATCATGGCTATCGCGTGTTCAGCGGTAGTTATCACGTTGCCCTCGGGAGTGTTCATTACAACTATGCCGCGCTTGCTCGCAGCCTCCACGTCGACGTTGTCGAGCCCAATGCCCGCGCGGCCGATCACCTTAAGGTTCCCGGCGTTTTCCAGCACCTCCGCGGTGACCTTGGTTCCGCTACGGATTACCAGGGCGTCGAACTCCTTTATGACATGCCGGAATTCCTCCGGGGTCAAGGTGGTATTGACCTCGACCTCAAAGCCGGGTACCGTTGTAAGTTTCTCGAGCCCGGCTTCGGAAAGACTGTCACTGACCAAAATTTTCATCAACTCCTCCTGCGATCCTGTGCTGCAAACACCAGTATTTTCCTAATAAGATCCAAAATAGACAAATCCCGCGCGAGCGGGAATGTCTAAGGCGGAACGAAGAAATCGTTTACCAAGAGAGCGCGCTGAATAACTATAAACCTATTCCCGGAATTTTAGCGAGGAGTAAAGCTAGCATTCCCGACATGCGCGCGTCAAGGGCCAATGCTTCAACTGGAAAGCGCTGCCGGGACAGAGAGGCGCCAATCCGCAATGTTAGTTTCCGAGACAAGATGGAGACGCTCAGGGGTTGCGCTCCTGTTTTTTCATCCCATCCTTTTTTAACTGGGAGTTCTTCAATTCCTCGTCGATTTTGGCCTTGAAGGTTTCAAACGTCAGTCCGCCGGTCATGAGAACTCCATTGATAATGAAAGAGGGGGTTCGATCAACACCGGCCAGGTTCGCATCCTGGATGCTTTTTTCGACACCGGCCTTATGCCTTTGTTCCTGCAGGCACTGGCGGAACTTATCGGTTGAAAGACCCAACTCGCCGGAATATTTTACCAGGCTTTCAAAATCAAGTTTGTCTCTCGCAAAGACAATGTCCTGGTATTCCCAGAACTTACCCTGATCTGCCGCGCAATTGGCAGCCTCGGCGGCCTTGAAAGCCTCCTTGTGGCGTCTCAACGGATAATCCTTGAAAATCCATCTCAGTTGATTGCCGTATGCCTCTTTGACCTTTTTGGTGGTCTCGTGGGTCGAGCGGCAGGCAGGGCACTCATAATCGGAGAATTCAACAACTGTGACGGGAGCATCGGGCGGTCCCTGCGACTGGCCGCTGGACAGGTCCACGCTCACAGTAGGCGGCCGGGGGACGGGAAGAAAAACCTGCACGCCATATTGTTCGTCCAGGGTACGCGCGTAAGCGCTTATTTCCTGGGCCCTCTTTTGCTGGTTCAGAAAAAATTTAATCCGGGACCGAAGCTCCTGAATCGGACCCGTCCATTCCTTCACGCGCTCGTGGTTCTCCTGTAGATACTTGTCAATCTCCTGCTCGGTCGTGGTGAACCGGGAAGCCGGGACGGCCTGTTCCAGGAGTTGTTCGATTGTCAGTCCTTTTGCCTTGGCCTCTTTTTGCAGTACCGCTTCGATTATCAGTTGGTCCAATTTCTCTTTTTTCAGCCGGTACATTTCTCTTTTAAGGTCAAAGAGTTTTGGGCCGAGGAGCACTTCCAGCCGCTGGTCGGTAATCGCTTCGTCGCCCACCCTGGCAACTATGCCCGCACCGGCGCCGGGCTCGGAGGCGAAAAGGCGGTTCTCGTGAGGAATCCAGCCAACCGCGGCAATGAGAAAAAGGAGAGCGAGGGCAGCCTGCTGCCAGATCAGTTTCCTGGTAGCCGAAAAGAACAAAAGCATGAACACCAGGGCGGCATTCGCAATACAGAACAGGCAAGGCGCTTCCATTCGGTACATTATCCAGATCAGCGCCAGTTCAACCCCGATGGCCGGGGCGGCAAACCAGGGCATCCACTTCCTGTTGAACCAGGCGAGGAGAGCCACGGCAGCCCAAAAAAGAGAACCCCAGGCCCAGATCGGGATGCCGAAAAGAACGATCTGGGCGGTCTCCCCGCAGGCGACGCTGCAAAGGAACTGAAGCGAGGGCAGGTTTTCGAATGCGCCGGTTAAGCTGGATATGAGCAGGCCGCCCAGGCCAAACAGAAACAACGGGATACTTCTTTCGTGGTGTTTTGACATCTCTGGTTAATCATCTCCAATCGGGCTGATTGATTTCATCTCTCACCAGGACGATGTACATCCCCGCGCCCCTTCGTTTTTCCCCGATTAATCTCTCCGGGATTCCACCATCCGGGACCGGGGCGAAAAAGCCGAGGCACGGCACCGCTTGCGCCGGCGTGACCGCCGTGTGTCGGCGGGTCGAGCGGCTTGCGTGATGGCACACTAGTCGCCCCTTATTCCGGCTTCCTTTTTGTACTTCTCAAGGGTCTTCAGCGTCTCGGTTATTTCCTCGATCTTCGATGGAGATTCCCGGATGAGACCTTTGGCTTTCTTAAAGTGCATGATCGCCAGCTTTATATTTTGTTTGGACTCATAGTAGCGCCCCAGGTGATAATGGGCCAGGCCGAGCTTGTTTACCTGTCCGAACAGAATCCCAAGCTGATAGTCAACTTCGGGAAACATCGGGGCAAGTTCTTCTATCCTCATCAGGTGTTCGATGGCATCGCTTTTCTGCCCCAACTCCTGAAGAACCAGGGCCAGTCTGTAGTGGACAATCGAAGCCGAAGGATCGAGAAACAGGGCCGACTGGTATATTTTCCGGGCTTCCTCGAGCTTGCCCAGACGGTGGTAGGCGGCGCCAAGAGCGCTAAGGATAAAAGGCGACTGTAAATACCGGGCGGCTTCCTGGAATTGAGCGACAGCATCCTCGCACTTTCCCTGCCGCAGATAGAAACGTCCAAGACCGAAGATCGCGGCTTTATCCCCCTCCTTGATTCCGGCCTGAAAGCAGTCGAGGGCTTTTTCCTGGTCAGCGTAATCCGCAATGAGAACGGCTTTCATGAGTTGAAAATCTCCTACCGGCTGTTTGAGCGGCTTTAGAGAGAGCGCCTTGCGCTTCTTGGCCATTTCTTTAAGGTACAGGACGCGCTCTCCCATGGCGGGGTGGGTCGAAAGATAGCTCGGAATTCGGGATGCCCCGGTCCATTTCATCTGATCCATCTTGTGCATGATCGAGACCATATCGGCGGGGTCATAGCCGGCGGCGCAAAGGTACCTGAACCCAAGCTGATCGGCTTCCATTTCGTGCGCGCGGCTGTAGTGCAAAGCCGCGGACGCCGAAGCGGCCATGCTGCCGGCGGCTAGCGCCTGTCCGGCTGAACTGCCGCCCCCACCAGCGCCTCCCAGAAAAATACCGGCGACCATGCCGGCAAGCGCCGCCACATTGAGGACCTTGGAGTCGTCGATTCGCCGGTGGATGTGGCGCGCCTGTATATGGGAAAGTTCATGGGCGAAAATGCTCGCGAGTTCCCCTTCCGTGGCCATCATCTCGATGAGGCCCCGGAACATGAAAATATAGCCGCCGGGTACGGCGAACGCGTTGGGGACCGGCTGGTCGATAACGAAGAACTGGAATTGGTAGGGAGTGGTCCCAATCTGCTTGGTGATTCGATTGGCGACACTGCGAATGTAGGTGAGCACCTCGCCGTCTTCGATAAGAGGCATGCGCTTTCTGACCTGCTCAAGTACCTGGCGCCCTATCTTGTTTTCTTCGCTGAGAGTCAGACCAGCATCCGTGCCCGCCGGAAACAGGACAACCACCGAGAAAACAAGCACGGTCAGGACAGCCGTGGCCACCCTGATCTTCCTTCCTGAGAAAAGAGCTGAAAACATGGTGGACTACCTCGGCTCCTCCGGAGCGCCTTCAAGCCGATCTTCCTCCCAGTCCAGGCGGGGGGCATCGGCCCACAGGCTCTCCAGATCGTAGAAGTCACGGACCGGTTCATAAAAGATGTGAATAATGACATCTCCGTAATCCATCAATACCCAATGGCCCTCACGCCTTCCTTCGGCCCCGATGGGTTTTATTCCTTTTTCCCGGAGGTTTTCCTCCACGTTGTTCGCAATGCCCTGAACCTGACGACTCGATTTCCCACTGCAGATAAGGAAATAATCGGCAAAGGAGGAGAATCTCGAAACATCGAGCAGCACGAGGTCCAGCGCCTTGAACCGTGTTGCCTCGCGGGCGCAGACGAGCGCTTTGTCTCTGCTGCTAATCGATTTCGAAAGGTCTTCCCGTCGTTGGTCTTTAACTCCTGCCGCGCGTAAACCTGGCATTCTTTATTCCTTCTTTTGGCAATCCCTCCGGATGTCCCTGTAAAGTCGCCGTTCATAGATATAACCCACTACCTCCCGGGGGACTAGGTACCGTATGGAGCCGCCTTCGGCGACAAGACCGCGTATCCTGGTCGATGATATGTCGAGCCGCGTGTTTCGAAGACAATAAACCGAACACATCTCCGGGTGTCTGAATGTCCAGTCCCCGGGATCTCTTACATAGCCTGAAGAGACTTTCCCGGAGAGGAAGTCCTCGATGTATCCCGTATTGAACCCCGGCCGCCCGAGCACAACTATTTCAGCGAGCCTGAAAAGTTCCGTGAACAGAAACCAGCTATCTATTTCGAAAAATGCATCGAGCCCGACCAGGAAAAACAGTTCGGCGCCCGGCAGTTCCTCCTTTAGCCTGCGCATGGTGTTCACGGTATAAGATCTGCCCGGAAGAAGCTTGTGCTCTATATCGGACAGACCAAACCGCGGGTTTTCCGCGATGGCGAGTTGCAGCATTGCCCATCGGTGCTCGAAAGCAAGCACTTCGCAGCCCGGCTTGTGCGGCGGCGCGGCGCCGGGAACAAACAAGACCTGGTCCAGATTGAGAACTTCCGCCGCTTCCTCGGCCGACCTCAGGTGGCCCATATGCACCGGATCGAAGGTCCCACCCAATATTCCCAGCCTCTGCGGCATACTCTCCGGGCTCCAGTCCAGGTTCAGTCTCGAAGCTGGCCATTTCCGAACGCGATGAATTTGGTGGTCGTAAGTTCCTCCACGCCCATCGGACCAAACGCGTGCAAGCGCGAGGTGGATATCCCGATCTCAGCTCCAAGTCCCAACTGAAAGCCGTCGTTGAAGCGCGTGGATGCGTTCACCAAAACCAGAGATGACTGTACTTCCTGCACGAAGCGGTGCGCGCGTTCGAAATTTTCGGTAACAATGGCTTCCGTGTGCTGTGACCCGTACCTGGTAATGTGACGGATCGCCTCTTCCATATCGGGAACCACCCGAACGGAAAGGATAAGGTCGAGATACTCCGCGTACCAGTCTTCCTCTTCCGCCGGCTTGCAGTCGGGAACGATCTTCATGGTGCGCTCGCACCCGCGCAGTTCCACCCCGGATTGGCGAAATGACTCCGCCATGAGGGGAAGAAACGCCCCGGCGATTTTTTCGTGCACGAGGAGGGTTTCCATCGCGTTGCACACACCGGGACGCTGCACCTTGGCATTAATGCAAATCTTTTCGGCCATATGCAGGTCGGCATCCGCATCGACGAAGACGTGGCAAACCCCCTTATAATGCTTAAGGACGGGCATCCTGGCATTTTGGGTTACAAAACGAATCAAGTCTTCACCTCCCCGGGGGATCATCACATCGACGTATTCCTCGAGGCTGAGCAGGTCGAGAACGGCCTGCCTGTCGGTTGTCTCGATGAACTGGACGGCATCCGCGGGAAGGCCCGCCTCCCTGAGCGATTCGCGAAGGATCGCCGCAAGACGGCTGTTCGAGTGAAACGCTTCCGAGCCGCCGCGCAGAATTACCGCATTTCCGGCCTTGATGCACAGAGCGGCTGCATCCACGGTTACATTGGGCCTCGATTCATAGACAATCCCAATTACGCCGAGAGGAATTCGCATCTTGCCCACTCTCAGCCCGTTTGGTCGAGTCCACATGCGCGTGATCTCGCCCACCGGGTCGGGAAGCAGCGCCACTTCCCTGAGTCCGCTCACCATCTCGCCCAGCACCTTTTCGCTGATCGTCAGCCGGTCCACCTTGGCCCCGGTCAGGCCCTTTTGCCGGGCTTCGTCGACGTCCCGCCTGTTGGCCGCCTCAATTGATCCGGCTTCACGCTCCAGCGCGGCGGCCATCTTCTCAAGCGCGTCCCGCTTCCCGCCGCTAACGGCTTTTGCCATGAGATGGGCGGCTTCGCGTGCCTTCCTTCCCATCTCCACTATCTGTTCGCGCATTCATTTCCTCCATATTCGATCGGTCGAGGGGGATCAAACCGAGTCGCTGGTCAGAACAAAATTGTCCCGGTGTATGACCTCGTCCGAATATTTGTAGCCGATGAGGCTCTCGATGTCTTCGCTGTGCCTTCCCTTTATAGTCTCTATTTCACTCGATTTGTAGTTGGTAAGCCCAATTCCGATAACATTTCCCGCGTTGTCCACGCAACGGACCGCGGCGCCCACCCCAAATGTCCCCCGCACCTCGCGGATACCGATCGGAAGCAAGGACCTTCCAAGTTTTTGAAGCGCGGTTATGGCCCCTTCATCCAAAGCCAGATCACCAGCCGGTTTGGGCAAGCTCGCAAGCCAGACCTTCTTGCCCTGATAAGCCCGCTCCTTTGGAAGGAAAAGGGTCCCGAGGGGTTCCCCCGCAAAGAGTCGCAAAAGCACGTCCCGCTCTTTTCCAGGGGCTATTATCATTGGGATACCCGATCCCAGGCATTTTCTGGCCGCATTGAGCTTGCTCAGCATCCCTCCCGTGCCGACAGTACCCGGAGCCGGAGTGGCACACGCGAGCACCTTGTTGTCCACGCGCATCACAACAGGGATCAGGCTGGCCGACTCGTTATGGCGCGGGTCGCAGTCATAGAGGCCGGCCGTGTCCGTCAGATTGATCACCAGGTCCGCTCCGACGAGCCCCGCGATAGCC